>PVBE010373221.1_pt1 | contig 33690 bp, 29 predicted proteins | sample 1631181 | NCBI WGS metagenome assembly PVBE01 (sample SAMN08397723, study PRJNA350692) | Marine metagenome, whole genome shotgun sequencing project. | isolation source: water | place: Pacific Ocean | collected 2012-04
TAATGAGAACGCTGGGATCATCTTCTGCACGAAGGAGCGCCTCGCGAATCTTCTTGACGAGCGCGTCCTTGACCATGAACGACGGGCGGACGTCCACGCTTCCCTTCGTCTTGAACTTGATCTCCTTCGCGGTCCACGACATCACCTTGACGTTGCGGATCACGGTGCCGTCAGTGAAAAAGATGACGTCCTTCTGTGCGGCGAGGACCGTCGGCGCGGCGAGGAGCGAGAGGAGCGAGAGGGCGGTTGCGACCTGTTTCATGCGCGCGAGCTGATTCATGACTCGGAAGGTGGAGGGGTTCGGTTTCGGGGTGGGGATCATGCCAATCTCCGCTCGGAAGGGCAACGTGACTTCCGGATCGGAGTTCACATGGGATCGACCAAATCTCGGCATGGGGCTCGGCCCAACGCCATCTTCCCGAACGGGTTACGGTCAGATGACCGCGTCGACCGAGCCTTCGGAGCCCGCGGCGTCGTCTGGATCGGTCGGCAAACCCTTCGCCCCACGGACCTTGCGAGGCGGTCGCTGAGACCAGGCCAGCTCGGCATCCTTGCCCAACCGCCGGACGGAGATCAACTCGGCCACGATGGAAACCGCGATTTCGTCGTGGCTGCGCGCACCGATCTGCATACCGACGGGGCTGCGGACCGTGGCAAAGAACGCCTCGTCGACCCCCTCTCCGCGGAGTTGGCGGAACAGCACCCCACGCTTCGTTCGGGAACCGATCATGCCCAGGAATCGTGGGCGGTCGCCGTCGCGGTGACGTTTCGCGAAACCGGACAGGACGAGTCCGTCCTCCTTGTGGCCTCTCGTCACGATGACGATGTAGGTGTTCGCCTGGAGTGGCATCGTCGCCGCCGTCTCCGCGAACGGGGCCGCGAAGACCTCCGCGGCGCCGGGGAAACGGTCGACTCGCGCGTAACGCTCCCGGTCGTCGGTCACGGCGACGTGGAATCCGGCCTGGGCCGCAACCCGACACAGTGCGGAGCTGATGTGTCCACCACCGAAGATCACGAGCTTCGGGATCGTGATCGACTCGACGAAGATCGTCACTTCGCCCCCACACAAAAGCCCCGAGTCTGGAGAGTCCTTCTGCGTCAGGCGGAACTTCAGTGTCCGTGGCGTCTCCTCGCGGATGACCTCGAGAGCGGCGTCGTACACCTCGGATTCGAGGCAGCCGCCGCCCACCGTCCCCAGGAACGTCCCGTCCTCTTTCACGAGCAGGCGCATCGACTCCTGGCCCGGCGTGGAACCGCGAGTGCCGACGATGGTCGCGAGAGCGGCGGGAATCCCTTCGCGCCGCAACCTGACGATCTCCTCGAAGAGGTCAGGCGGGATCGGGGCGTCGTGGTCGGAACTCATCGGGGACCATACTAACGTGGGGAAAGCGGAAGCTAGCCAACCCGATGTCGGTTCAGGGCTGAGAGACCCTCTTTGTCGCGGGGAGCGCGGAACACGTCCGTCAGCGCGGGATCGCAGTCGCAGCCTTTCGGCGCCTGGGCATCGTCCATGATGCGACGCTCGCCGCACCCCGAGCAGAGGTGGAGGAAGTAGCTCCGGCTCCGACGAAGCCCTTGGACTGGAAAGTCGTGGGTCCGTTTCGGTTCGTGACCGGCCTGCTGCATCAGGTTCGCCCACTCGGAGCCGTGGTGCCTGGAACCGGGGTGGAGGAGCACCGTGGCGAGGTGCGCCGCTTCGTGCACGAGAACCTCGTCGATGCGCTCGGGCACGCGGGCGAGCAGGCGCGGGTTGAGGTGAATCTGCAACCGCCGGGGGTGGGCGCGGCCGGCGCTCGTGCTCAGCCGCCGATTCCACACGACCTCGATGTGGGCGAGGAGGTCGATCACGCCCCACTGCGTGAAGCACTCACGGGCGCGGGCCTCCAACTCTTCTTCGGACGGCAGGCCCCCCTCGGTTGGGCGGTTTGGGTCTCGTTCAGGCCCGCTGCTCGGCGGCCTGATCGCGTCTGGGGGAGTTGAGCTCACGGATGACGAACGGGTAGGTGACGAGGCCGAATCCCGAGCAACAGAGGATGGTCGCGGGGACAGCGAAGGATGTGTAGTAGCCAGAGAAGCTGTTGGCGACGATGACGAACGATATCCCGACGCAGAAGCTCAGCCAGCCTAGGAAGGCCAGGAACTTGAGGAAGAAGCCGACGTCGTGCGGCGACTTGACTCGTGGCGGCGGTGGCGGGGTGGGGTTCGCGGGCCTGTTGTGGCCAGTCAGGCTACCCATGAGTTCCGCTCTGCTCCTGTCGTCCAGGTTTCCTTGCCGCAGCGCTTCTTCGACCAGGCGGAGTCGTTCGCGGTCGTGCTTCGCCTTGTTGTCCATTCCGTGCTTGATGATCACAAACACGAAGATGACGGCGATGATCGATGCTGTGGTCAAGGTGTCTCCGGGTGGGCCAGACGAATGGGCGCCGCGCGGTCAGGGGGTAGGATCCCCATCGCGAGGGCCATGGCTATTCGGTTGGGGCCCACTATATTCGGGGAAGATCCAAAAGCGTGAGCAACCCGTCCGGATCGCCGAGCCACTTTCCGTCCGCCGTGTCGATCCGACACAAGTCGTTAGCTCGCCATATGAAGGGAATCCCCGCTGCCTTCGCGGCGGCGTGGTCCGAGTGGCGGTCGCCGACCATGACGGCGCATTCCGTGCCGGCCGCTTCCATCGCCCGGAGGAGCATGTCCGACTTGTCGGATACCCCGACCGAGTCCAGACAAAACTGCCAATCCGTGAGCGGCCCGAGGCCCTGGCCATCGGCGTTGGCGGCGAGATAGTCCGCGCCGCAGTTGCTCGCCAGCGCCAGTCGGATGCCGCAGCTCCGCAGCGCTTCGAGGAGCTCGCGCACTCCGGCGTAGAGATAGTCGCGTCCGGAGCGGAGCAGCTCGACTTCCATCGGCAGCACCATCGCGCGGAGTTCGTCCCAGCGATGCTGCTGATCGGGCGGGAGAAAAGGGGACCAGACACCCTCGTTCTTCTCCCCGACCACCGTGAGCGCCGCTGCGTCATCCGGCTCGGTCAGTCGCACTCCCAACTCGTCCGCGAAGCGTCGCAGACCCTTGCGGATCAGGTCCGGCCACCACAGCTCGATGCCGTTGAGCGTGCCGTCGACATCGAAGATGACGAGCTCCGGAGGGGTGTTCCGCATCGATCGAGGCCTGGTGAGAAGGGCGGGCTAGTTCCCACCCGTGTCCACGAGGAACACCCCGGCGAGACGCAGCTGCCTCAGCAGGTCTTGTTGCACCCTTCGCGACACAGCGTCACTGGACCGGAGGATGACCCTCGGGAAGGACAGCTTCTGCTTCTCCCAGCGCCGACCGTCGCGACGAGCCCGGTAGACGAACTCGTGCCGAGCCAATCGCTCGCCGTCGACGCGCACGAACAAGTCGTCGAGGATTTCGACGCGCATCACATCACGGGCCGACGGATAGCGCCCCTGGGACACGCCGGGCGTGGATTCACAAGCGAGCAGGAACAACGGCAGCAGAAGCAATCGGCGCACCACCGGATCATCCACTACCCCGCGAAATCGCGCCATCTTCCCCCGTGGGAACTCTTCCCCGCGGGGGGCAGGGCGAGCTTTCTTGAAGGCTCCGGCGCGTCCCGAGGGGGTCTTCGCTCACTCGCAAACGAGAAACGCAATCGCATGACCGCCAATTACTTGCAGACCCTGAAGGCGTCGGGAGAGGCGCTGCCCGATGGTATGGGCAATTCGACGCCTGTTTGCTGAGGCCTGCGTACCCGTTATCCTGGCGGGTGACGGATCCCCTCCGGCACCTCGCTTCCACAAAGGGGAACACCGGGGTTCACCCCCCCCGGCTCAATCACAGGACATGCACACAAGGTCACTCAGCTTGCCGCTGATCGCGGTGCTCGTCGGCGGGTTTGGACAAGCCCAGGACCACGGGCGGGTGGCAGCCGGGATCGCGCCTCCCCGCGACGGCGCGACCCGCTACATCGTCCAATTCGAGAAGCGGTCCTTCGACCTGAGCGGGTTCCGCGCTGCCGTCCGGCGGCGGGCGACACAAGACGAGATGCGGAAACTCGTGACGGGACTCGCGCTGGCTGTGCGCCGGGACCAGACCCCCTTCGCGACCCAGCTCCGACGCCTGGGTGGTCGGGTGATCCAGCAGTGGTGGATCATCAACGGCTGCAGCATCGAGATTCGCGCCTCGGCGATCGAAGCGGTCCGTGCCCTTCCGAACATCGCGAGGATCGAGTTGGACGAGGTCCGACACCCGAGGCTCGCCGACGCGACGAACATGGCGCACCACGCGTCGGACCAAGCGAACAAGATGAAGACCAGGTCCGGGGCGTGGATCACCGGCACGGGCGTCTCGGTCGCGGTGTTGGACACCGGCGCAGACGCGGTCTCCGGCATGACCATGCGCCCCCACCTGGCCCACTACCCAGGCGGCGATTCGAGGAACAACAAAAACGGTGGGATCATGGGCAGCCTGCTCATGGACGCCCTGAAAGTTCCTCAGGTCACTTCGTCCGAAGACGCGACGGGTCACGGCACGCGAGTGACCGGATGCGTAGGCGCAAACAAGTGGAACTCTCTCACCGGCGTCGACAACGGCATCGCCCCCGGTGCCGGCATCGTCTCCGTGAACATCGCGAACTCCGCAGGTGTGTCCCTCGACAGTTGGATCATTTCCGGCTGGCAACTCGTCGCGTCGAATCGCGTCAAGCACAACATCGGCGTGGGGAACAACTCGTTCAGCGGGTCACCGAATCTCTCGAACTCGTTGCAAGTCGCTCTGGACGCGACCGCACTCAACGCGGACATCCTCATCTGCGTCTCCGCGGGCAACTCAGGAGCCAATACCACGGAGAGCCAGCACGCCTACAACGGCCTCGCGGTCGGTTCGGTCGAGAAGAGCTACCTGTCGAAATCGACGTACTCGGCCATGGGCCCGCTGGACAATTCCAAGAGGACCTATCCCGACATCATGGCGGTCGGCAGCAGCATCACCACGATGCTACGCGACAACGAGGCCAGCATGATCACCGTGAGTGGCACCTCCTACGCCGCGCCATTGGTAGCGGGCGCCGCGGCGCTGATCCGTCAGGCGCGACCTGCGCTCTCGGCTTCGGAGGTCAAGGCCCTCCTGCTCGACACGACCCTGTTCCGTAACTCGGTCCGCAACAACTACGGCCTCGGATTCATGAAAGCGGACACCGCCGTCACGGCTGCGCTGAACGGCGAAGTGGTCAGCGGGACGGTCGCGACGAATCGCCGGGTCGCGAACTTCGAGTTCAAGACCACAACCGCGTCGATGAAGTCCATCACGATCACCTGGATGCGGAAGCTCCCCTTCACACCACCGCCGAACCTCGACCTGCGCATCTACGACAGCAGCAACCGGCTGATCGCAGAAGATCTCAACCCGGAGAACTCGTACGAAAACGTGCTCTTCATGACGAGCGCCACGACCACGTATCGCGCCGAGATCACGTGGGTCAACCTTCCGGCCACCTCGTCTTCGATCGAGTTTGCGATCGCAGGCGTGACCGACCATGCAGCTCCCAAGCTGACGAAGAGCGTCCCGAGCGCTGTCACGTCCTTCGAACCCGGCGTCGTCGATCTACAAGGTGATGCCCTCGCGACGGTGACGAGCCTGATCGTCGACGGCACCAAGGTGCCGTTTTCCGTCATGGATGACACGACGATTCGGTTCACGGTTCCCAACCTGATGCCCATCGGCGCGACCGCGATCCGCGTCACCAACCCCACGGGCACCAGTAACTCGGTCACGCTCGCGATCACCGGTCAGTCGAAGCCCCTGCTCCGCGGTGACCCGTACGTCCTCAGGACGGGGAAGAGATACACGTACGACCTGTACTCGGACAGGAACTGGCGATCGCTCTGGATGGTCTCGCTGAGCGGCAAGCCGAGCAACTTCCCAGGCCTCTACAATCTCGGGATCGGCAACAACTTCACCGAACTCGTCATGCTGGGCTTCTTGAACCAGAACGCGAGCGGTGCGTCGTCAGTAGTCTTTGTGTTCCCCTCGTACATCCCGTCGGGGACGCAGATCTACCTGCAGGCGCTGTCCACCGATCCGACCGCGCCGACGCTGCCCTACCCCGCGTCGAACGTGCTTCCGGTCAAGATCTTCTAAGCGCACATCTTCAGGAATCGGAGAGCGCGGCAGCCGCGATCCCCTGCACTTCGATCAACGCGTCGGGATCGAACAGGCTCGAGACCATGAACATCGCCATGGCCGGGAAGTGCTTGCCGCAGTGCTCCCGTCATACCCGACCGAACTCGCGTCGCGCGCTTGCGTGGTCGCCGCGGCTGCAGACGAAGAAGTTGAGTTGCACCACGTCGGTTAAGGACATACCGGGAGCTTCCACCTCGCCGTTGGCGTCGTACCCGCACTGCCCTGCGAGATACAGGGTCCCGAGGCCATTCGATTCGACGAGCCACGCGTGCGCTAAGCCAACCGGTTGGCAAAGTCCTGCGGGATTGGCGGGTCGCTTTTCGGTCATGAAGCGTTCTCCTCAGCCGGGCAGATGCGCCTTGTCCTTGAAGCGAAGGTGTTCGCCATTCTCGCGAATCTCGGCGAGTCGGTCGATCGCTGTGACACACTCGGATTCGAGATTGTAGAAGTGCGGCGCGAAGCGAATGCCAGCGTTCGGTCGATAGTCGACGACGATGTCCTCCGCGAGGAGAGTCTGGCACAACTCGTAGCCATCCTCGACATCGATCGTCACGTGGCCCGCGCGGTGCTCCGGGTCGAGCGGCGTGCGAACCTTCAACCCGTGCGACTGGGCGCGCTCGATGACGAGCGTCGTCAGCTTCTGGCTGCGCTTCCGGATCGCTTCGACGCCAATGTCGTGCACCATCTTGATCCCCTCGTATCCCGTGTAGAGCGCGGGGACATTTGGCGTACCGTTCAGGAAGCGTCCACCATCGTCACGGAACTCCTGGCCGTCGACCGCGAATGCGAACGGATCCTTGTGCGCGGCCCAACCCGTGAACGCCGGCTTCAGGCCCACGCTGTCTTCCGGGTTCACGTAGAGGAAACAGTTGCCCGGTCCACCGCAGACGAACTTCAGCGCGCCACCGACCGCCGCGTGCACGCCCCATTCCTCCAACTTCAGCGGCACGGTACCGATTGACTGAAACACGTCGAGTATCACGAACGCCCCGACCTTCCGCGCCTTCTCGACGATGGCCTTGGCGTCTTGAAGATAGCTCGTGCGAAACAACGCGTGGCTGACCGGAACCAGGAGCGTCTCCTCGTCGATCGCGTCGAGCAGACGGTCGAGGTCAACAGTGATGCCGTCGTCGGCGCCTTCGACCCGATCGATGCGCGCACCTCGCGCGGCCTGCCCCTCGTAGAGATACATCACCGAAGGGAAGTTCCGATCCGTGTAGACGATCTTGTTCCGTGGCCCTGAGAAGTCGAAACACGACACGATGGACTGGCTCGCCATCGCGACGTTCTGTTGCATCGACACGGTATCCTTGCTGACGCCGAGGATGCCGCCTATCAAGTTTGCGACCACGTCCTTCATGCCCCACCACTCATCAGCCCACGCGCGCACGCCACGTTTGCTCCACAGGTCGAGGTAGCTCTCGGTTCGCTTGGTCGCAGCGCGGGGCATCGCGCCGAGGGAATTGCTGATCAGGTAGTTGCTCGTCTCGAGGACCGGAAACTCACGGCGCAATTCGAGGAGAGGATCGGTTTCGGTCATCAGTGTCTGTAGTAGGACCGGTTCAGTTCCAGGCGCCAAAGTGTAGGGGACTGTCGTCACCAGAAGAACCCGACGGTCGCGGGAGCCGTGATTTCGCGTCACGGCCCTCTGAATCCGAACAGGAAATCAATCCGAGAAGAACATGCCCCGCACCGACTCCACGGTCTGCGGATTCGCGCCGAGTCGCTCCGCCTCGCGGAGCGCTTCGCGGCCCGCGTTGAGCTCGCCGAGGAAGTAGCACGCCTGCGCCATGTGGATTTGCGGGCCCGACTCGGTCGGTAGACAGGCGATGGCGAGCTTCAACTGCTCGAATCCCTCGCGATGTCTACCGCCGCCGACCAGCAAGATACCCAGCCGGTTGTGTGCTTCGCCGAGAGAGGCATCGAGGTCTACCGCCCGCTGCAGAGCGCGGATCGCTTCGCCCGGAACCTCGGCGCGTTGGTACGCGACGCCCAGGAACAACCATGCTTCGGCGATGGAGGGGTGCACCCGCACCAGTTCGTTAGCGAGCCGCACCGCGCGCTCGAGGTGATTGCCCACGAGCGCCGCATCGACGGTGCGCAACGCGGGGAGCACGTCGGGAAGGTCGACGAATCGCCGCAGCCGCGCAGCTTCCTCTTTGATAGTCGGCGACGGATTATTCCGGAACACTTCCTCGAGAGCAGCGCCCGCGTCGGTCGGGTTCTCGCCGTGAAGAAGCACGCGACCTTTTTCCAACCACACGGCAGGGTCCCCGGGCGTCGCTTCGATGCAACTCCCGATCGTGGAAAGAGCGTCATCCACGCGTCCCTGATCGACGAGCTCGCAACATACCATTCGCCCGACTGCAGACGGCAGCGCGGTCCGCCTCGCGAGTTCGTCGATAACCGCGCGGCGCTCATCGTGCTGACCGAGCCTTTGGTAGAAAACCGCGATCTGGGCGAGCAAGCGTGTTCCCGTCACGCCGCGCGCCATCAGCCCTTCGAGGTGGTCGCGCCCTTCGGAAAAGCGACCGCGTCGGAACAGGAACCCCGCGAGTCGAACCGCGACGGCTTCGGAGATCTTCGGCTCGCCCACGATCCTCTCGAACAGGTTGTCGGATTCCTGCCGATGCCCGAGGTCATCGAGAATCGCCGCGGACTCTCCCGCGAACTCGAGGGCCTCGGTCCCCTGCACGGCGTGCATCAACAACTCCTTCACCTCGGACGAGGCTATCTTGCCCCGCACGAGGTGTCGGCAGATGTCGAGCAAGACGATCTGGACCTCGCGGTGATCCGGTAGGAGATCGAACAACGTCCGCGCCGCTTTCACCCATTGTTCATCTTCGTCGCGGCCGAAACCGGCTTCGAGACAGAGAAGATCATCCTTGGCGACGAGGTAGTAACTCAACGCCGGTTGTTCGATGTCGAGCATCTCCGGTAACGCACCATGCCAGCCGAACACTCCGCTCAGCTCGAAGAGCATGCGCTTCGCGGCGGGAAGCGGATCGAGAGGATCGAACTCGACCGTCTTCTCCAGGATCGTCACCTTCTTCTCGTCGTGGACACGGAAGCTGATTGCACCGTTTCCGATTCGACCGTCGACGACGAATGGCACGCCTTCGTGCAAGCCGTGCAGCGTCATCAAGCGTTCCGCGTCGAGCATCTCCGGGATCGAGAAGAACTGGCGCTTGCCCTCCACCGTGCCCAGAAGAGGAAAGAAGCGCACGCCCTCGTCCCGGTCGCCGTTCATCCGATTCACGACCAACCGCGGCAGCTGACGAGCGAGCACGCTGTACGGTGCCGCGCCGACGACCGGCGGAAGGCCCTCCTCCACGGCGAGTGTGTAGAGGATCGCCAGGGTCATCGGCGGCGGGCCCTCCGGTCGAGGAGCAACTGGAACCAGGTGTTCATCGCCGTCCGGTCACGCTCTGCCTTCTCGTACGGGGCGAAGATCGTCTCCGCCCGACTCCTGAACGTCCGCCTGTCCGAGTCCTTGTGCGCCATTTCTTCAGCCAGGACGAACGCGCCGACCTCCATGAGTGCGGTGCCCTCCAGCGGGCCGATCCCTGCCGCCATGGCGTACCGGTCTGCGCCGGCAGCGCTTACGAAGTACTTCGGACCCTCGTCTTCGAGCCATCCAGAACCGGCCATGACGCGGGCAGCGCGGACCACCAATCGCGCGTAGCGGGTGTCGCCGGTCTGCGCGAACATCGCGTGGGCGCCGTGCGCGAGCGCGGCCATCTGCCAGGGACAGTCGAACGCCTCCTTGCCGTCGAGAGCATCAGGATGTGGCGGCTGCCGTATGAGGTAGGGCGCGGGATCCGTACCGAGCGTCGGTTCGACCGATTCGACGAACCGCTTGTGCACGGATTGCACCGGTCGAGCATCTCCGGTAGCGCGTGAGATCAGCACCGCCGCCTGCATGCACCACCCCTCGCCGCGGCACGTCCGAAACGGCAAGTCGCTGAGGACCCCCCTCAATCCGCGACCGAGTCGCGCCAGTTCGTCGCGGGCGAGAGCGTCTCCGGTCAGCCAGTAGTAGTCGTACAGCAAGTCCGCCGAGAAGTGCTCGTAGTCCATCGCCGTGAAACCGTGGGGGCGACGCATCGTCCGCTTCGAGAGACCTTGTCGGAGCTTCTTCGTCTCGGCGGGAATGCGCAAGCCCGATCCCGGCGTCGGACGCAAGCAATGTTGCAGGATCATGCCCTCCGCGCAGCCGAGTAGCGGACCCGATCCGAAACGAATCACGTTGTGCAGCGCGCTCGGACCATTCCGCGGCGTGCCGTTCGCGGCGGCGTCCCGGGGATCACCAAAGCCACCGAACGGTCCGAAGTCCGCGTGAAACCCCCATCGATGTCTCGTCCAGACGGATTCGGCGGTCTCTTCTCCGAGACCGGGCGCGGGCCCTCCATGCGCGCCAAAGGCGCCGGTGTGTCGCGTCCACGTGACATCGGGCGTGGGGCGCAACGGAAACTCGGCGGCGATCCGCGCGGCATCGCGCTTCTCTTGGTCCTCGCCTTTGTGGTCGAGGAACAGGTCGAACCGCCAGGCCTTCGCCGTTCTGTCGCCCAGGTACAGTTGGTCGCTCGGGCCGAGGAGCGTCTGTCGCCAACGACCGTCGACCAGTTCGGGAGGTCGCAACCCGTTCTCGACGATGAACCGCGGTCGTGTGAAAAGTTGGCGGCTCTCGACGACCATCACGAATCGACGGAAACGCGCCGGACCGATGACTGGCTTGTCGCCATTCTCGAGAACCAGGGTCAGCTCCGCGCGATTCTCGCCGGCGAAGGTCGTCAGGTACGCGACCAGGTTGAAGAACAACCGCGGTCCCTTGTCGGTGCCGGAAGTGTTACCGGCATCGGCACGGTGAACGGAGCGGAACCGCCGAACCCTGACGCGCGAACTCGAGCGGAGCACGCCCCTGGGTCCTGCCATCGTGTCCGGTACGAAGCGCGCGCGGAACACGTTTCCCCACGGATCTTCGAGTTCCGTGTGGATTGGAATGTCACCCTGCAGCGGCCACGCGAGAGCCTCGTTTCCTGGCTGACCTTCCGGCGTCAGTTCGACTTTGAACCTGCGGCGGGCACCAGCCGCCAGCGTTACACGCGGGTGCAGTTGCACCACGGCGAGGCTGCCATCCGACCATCGCACCAACGGAACGGTCGGAGCCCATTCCCCCCCGACCTTGACCCAGGGCAGGGTCTTGAACCTGCCCCTCGGCAGGGGCAGGGACGCCCGAACGACCTCGTCCCGATTGGCGGTCGCAGGATTCTTGACGAGAATCGCAGGCTCCTGAGGCAACGCCAGGAAAAGTGAGGCCAACCAAGACATGCCGAGGATTATCGCATCCCGGTTCATCCGATAGAATCGTGGAAATTCAGCGTCCCGGCCCTTCCCCCACCCGGTTTCTTCGGTAAGGATTCTGAGCAGAGCCGCGGGAACCGTCCCAGCCACCTCCGACTACGTACCAACTCGAATCACGCATCTCATGGGAAAGGTCGTCAATTGCGAAGAATGCCGCAAGGCCTACCGAAACCCTGAATCCCTGGAGGACCTGAGAGACAACGACGGCATCTGCCTCGTGTGCAACTCCCCCATCGAGGTAGAGGATTGGGACCGCGTCCTGGCGTCCTACGAGGACGAGGACGACGACGAGGCGCACGAGGTTGACGAGGACGACTTCGGCGACGACGCGGAAGAGGAGCCCGACGACGATCTGGACGACGATTTCGGCGAGGAGTTCGGCGAGGAGTTCGACGACGACGACGACGACGACGATTAGCCGTCCCCACGTCGCCAGAGCGGCGCACGGGAACACGCGCCCGGCCACCGACCCCCGCGGCCCGGGCTGAGCCTCGAACGCAGCCCCGACGAATTGTCAGCTGTACCGATGGGATCGCCTGTCACCTTGGCAGATTTGGCGCGTTCCACCCGTGCCCAATCCGTCATAACCACCATCATGACAACTGTTTTCGGTGAGTTGCCACAGGCGGCATGGAGATTGCTCCCCCCGCGGGACCGCGGATCTCTCCGCCGACCCGACATATGTCCCGACCCCTGCGTGTGCTCATCGTGGAAGACCACGACCCGCTCCGCCAGATCCTCACGGAACTGATGCGGGAACGGGGGCTGACCGCCTACCCGACGGAACACAGCCACGAGGCGTTGGAGATGGCCCGCCGCATCGAACTGGATATCGGCCTGCTCGACCTGCACCTTCCCTCCGGAAACGGACTCGACTTGTTCCTGACGATCGCTCGCGAGATCGGACCGCTGCCGTCGATCATGATGTCGGGGGAAGCCACGTCATCGGAGACCGACGCCGCGCTGGATGCGGGCGTGTTCTCCTTCCTGCGCAAGCCGATCGCGATCCAACATCTACAACGCTCGCTGGACCTTCTCATCGAGCGCCATTTTCCCAACCCGCCGGGATCCGCGCCTAGCGCACCCGGCTCATGACCTACTCCCAAACCGACTCTCTCCAGTAGAGGAGACCTCAACCCCATGACCAAGACCAAGTCCAAGTCCAAGTCCAAGAAGATCTCTGTCACCCCACTCGGTGACCGGGTGCTCGTGCGACGCGTGGACGCCGAAGATACAAGCAAGGGCGGCATCATCCTGCCCGATTCCGCCAAAGAGAAGCCCGCCGAAGGCACCGTGATCGCGGTAGGCGCCGGCAAAATCACGGACAACGGCGAGCGGATGGAGATGACCTTGAAGGTCAAGAACCGCGTCCTGTTCTCCTCGTACGCCGGCTCCGAGATCAAGCTCGACGGCGAAGACTACCTGATCATGAGTGAGGACGAGATCCTCGCCGTGATCCACTAACACACACACATTCAAGAAAGAGGATAACCAATGGCCGTCAAGAAGATCGCTTACGATCAAGAAGCACGGGAGCGGATGCGCGATGGCGTTCGCCAACTCGCCCGCGCAGTCAAAGTCACTCTCGGTCCCCGTGGCCGAAACGTCATCATCGAGAAGTCCTTCGGTAGTCCGACCGTGACCAAGGACGGCGTGACTGTCGCCAAAGAGATCGAGCTCGAAGGCAAGTACGAGAACATGGGCGCGCAGCTCGTGAAGGAAGTCGCCGCGAAGACTTCGGACGTCGCCGGTGACGGCACGACCACCGCGACGGTGCTCGCCGAAGCGATCTTCGAGGAAGGCCTCAAGAACGTGACCGCTGGCGCGAATCCCATCGGGATCAAGCGCGGCATCGACAAGGCCGTCGCCGCCGTCGTCACGAACCTCCGCAAGCACTCGACTCCGGTCAAGGGCAAGAAGGAGATCTCGCAGGTTGGCTGCATCGCGGCCAACAACGACGAGGAGATCGGCAAGATCATCGCCGAGGCCATGGAGCGTGTCGGCAAGGACGGCGTGATCACGGTCGAAGAAGGCAAGAGCCTCGACACCGTCGTCGAGTGGGTCGAAGGCATGCAGTTCGACAAGGGCTACCTGTCGCCGCACTTCGTCACGAACATGGACAAGATGGAGGCCGTCCTCGAGGACCCCTGGATTCTCGTCCACGAGAAGAAGGTCTCGAACGTCAAGGACATGCTGCCGATGCTCGAGAAGATCGCGCAGTCCGGTCGTCCGCTCCTGATCATCGCCGAGGACATCGAGGGTGAAGCCCTCGCGACGCTCGTGGTCAACAAGCTCCGCGGCATCTTCAAGTGCGCAGCCATCAAGGCACCGGGCTTCGGCGACCGTCGCAAGGCCATGATGGACGACATCGCCATCATGACCGGCGGCAAGGCGATCATGGAAGACCTCGGCATCAAGCTCGACGCGGTCACGACCACCGACCTCGGTTCCGCCAAGAAGGTCATCATCACGAAGGACGACACGACGATCATCGAAGGCTCCGGCAAGAACAACGACATCAAGGGTCGCGTCTCGCAGATCCGCGCCGAGATCGAGCGTTCCACTTCGGACTACGACACCGAGAAGCTCCAGGAGCGCCTCGCGAAACTCTCCGGCGGAGTCGCCCAGGTCATGGTCGGCGCTGCTACGGAAGCCGAGATGAAGGAGAAGAAGGCTCGCGTCGAAGACGCGCTGCACGCGACGCGCGCTGCGACCGAAGAGGGCATCCTCCCCGGCGGCGGCACGGCCTACATGAAGGCCCGCTCTGTGCTCAAGAACCTCAAGGTCAGCGCCGACGAGCGCATCGGTGTCGACATCATCCTGCGTTCCCTCGAATCCCCGACCCGGCAGATCGTCGAGAACGCGGGCGTAGACGGCTCGATCGTCGTGCAGAACGTTGCCGAGTCCTCGGACTACAACTACGGCTTCAACGCCGCGACCGAGAAGTACGAAGACCTGGTCAGGTCTGGCGTCATCGACCCGACGAAGGTCACGTGCGCCGCGCTGCAGAACGCAGCTTCGGTTGCTACCCTGCTCCTCACGACGGACGCGTTGGTATCCGTCGTGCCGGAGAAGAAGAAGGGCGGCGGTGACACGCCGGACATGGACTACTAGCGGTCGTCCAACCGGTCGAGAAAAGAGGCGGACTGCGCGTTAGCGTGGCCCGTTTCTGTGTACAGGGGGCGGGTAGGACTGCTCGCCGGATCGCGTACGAACACGGTTCGCGAAGGTGGCGACACCGTGCTGAGCCTGAGCATTCTGGGGCCTGCCGTGCGGGGACGCTGCGGGGAGTCCTGGGTTCGCCGAGCCGGGAGGCTGCGGACGGCTAGTGCCTCGTCGGCTGGAACAGGTCCAGATTCCGGAAGTAGATCTGCCCGTTCTTGATCGTGAACATCTGCATCGGGATCGGAGTCAGCCCGATGCTCGTCGGAATCTTCATGCGGACCTCGTGGATCAACTTCGTCGGCGGGTTGGGCATAGGCATTAAAACGGAGAACCGGCCCATCCGAACGACGCCCATGAACGGCATCTCGAACCTGACGACCGGATAGCCGATGCCGAGGACACCGAATGTCTGACGGTCCGGCAACGCGACGTGTATGGACGCTTCTCGCCCGAGTTGCGACAACCCGCCGCGGTGCGTGAGCTGGAACGACTGTCCGAGCAGAAGCGCGGGATACGTATCGAACCGCACGACGACCACATCGTCGTCGCCGTCCAGGTCGAGGTCGTGCACGAGCAGCTCCCGCGTCTTGGTGCTCCCGCGGAAGGACAGCAACTCCGGCGCGCCGAAGATCCCGCTCGACAACCTCATGATCCGATCACCCTCGCTCTGGAAACCGAGAACTACGGACTTCAGGGTCGTGTTCGATGAATGGATGGCCGCGATATCCGTCACGATCCCGAGACCGGTCCCGAGCTTCGGCATCAGAGTGCTCGTCCGGTCGAGGAACCCCCCGGTGGCGAGCCCGATCCAGATGCGGACCTTGCTGTTCGCCGAAGGAACCGAGAGGATCAGGTCGGGGAGGAGGTCGCCCGTCACATCCTCGAGAATGCCGCCTCGCGCGACGACCGATGGACCGACTATCTCGACAAACCTGTCGGCGTTCTTCGGATCGGCCAGGAGCACGCGCACCGTCGAGCTCGGTTGGAGAATCACGAGATCCGGAAGCTTGTCCAGATTGATGTCCTGCACCAGGACCTTCGAACCGACCCAGGCCCGGGATTTCGAAACGACGACGGAACGGGAGAACGTGCCCTTACTGTTGATAGCCAGCACGATGTTGCCGTACGCATCCAATCCGACGACATCGGACAGTCCAGCGGTGCCCACGCTTCCCGTGACGTGTCCCGCGATGTCCGCGACGGTCATCGAAACAAACCGCGTGGTGTTGCGCCACCGCAGTGCGGTTTCGTCGATGAGCTGGCCAGTCGAACGACGCACGACGATGCGCATTCCCGTCGCGTTGTTTGTCGAGGCGTAGCCCAGCACCAGGAAGTCGTGAGTGGTGCGCGAAGCCACCGCCGCGCTCTGGACATCGACGTAGACGCTGACCGGCAGCGCCGGCACCTTCGTGTTGGCGACCCCCTCGAACCGAGCCTGACCGTCCATGTTCCGCATCATCGAGGCGCGTCCGGTGATGTCCCAAAGGGCCAGGTCGGGATCTCCTTCACCAGTCAGATCCGTGACGCCGATCAGCGCGCGGGTGAATCTGCCGATCGGCATCCCCCGGGACTCGGTATCACGATCGAGTAGCCCAGCACTCCCGTTACCCAAAAGCAGACTGTCCTCTATTCCCGCACCGGCGACGTAGAGGTCGACGTCCTTGTCGTTCTCCAGATCGACTGCACACAGCTTGGCTCGCGGCGCCGAGCTCAACAACGTCAGGGCTGTCCGGAACAAACCTGGGGAGGTCGATGAGTTGACGCCGACGACGACCGAACCGTTCAAATCGATCGCGATCAAGTCAGGGAGGCCATCGCCGGAGACGTCGCCGGCGACCACGTCCCTGGGCTTGCTCACCGCGAATGCCGACTTCACGTTGTAGGGCACGTAGGTGATCTTCCCAGGAGACGTACTGGTGTTGCGGAAGATCTGCACCGGCGCCGCCGAGTAGGAGACAGGCGCGATGAGCAGTTCGGTGCTGGCCTTGCCGAGGACCCTCGCAGCGATGAGCTTGGTCGTGACAATCCGCGTCGAGGTGGGAAACGCCGCAGAACTGATCGTCATCGCCCCGCGGGTGTTGGTGTACAACCCTGGATACGCCGCCGTCGCGCCGCTGATGCTCAGCAGGTCGAGGTCGCCGTCGAGGTCCAGGTCGGTGAGAACCGAGCGAGGTGCCTGCAAGAGCGGTCCCCGGAGCAACCGCACCTGCTTGAACACATTCGTCCCGGCTACGCTGAACACCACCGGAAGCTCCTGATTCAGCGTGATGACGAGCTCATCGTCACCGTCGTTGTCGAGGTCGCCGACGAGTACTTCGGAGACGGCCGGTCGCATCGAACCGGAGATCCTTGGGAGGACCCAAGGCTTGCCGAACGCACTCCCGCTGCTCGGGTAGACCATCACCCGCCCGTCGCGGTAGCCGACGACCACGTCGGGGAACTTCCCAAGCGTGATCCTCCCCGCCGCGAGGGACACGATCTCGGTACCAGTTAGATCGACCTTGGCGACCGCCACCGCCTCGTAACGCCCGCCCGCATCCTGGGTGAAGATCCCGAAGTCCCCCTTGCTGGCCCGAACGAGGTCCATGCGCCCGTCCGAGTTGAGATCGACCATCAGGCACGCCACGGCCGAACCCTGGCCGTGAGGCAGCCGGGGCCTGTGGTTGTGCAGATACGGCGCCTGGCCGGAAACGGGACCCAGGCAGCACACTGCGGCGGTCAGGATCGATGAGAACTTGCCAGACACTGGGAATGCTCGCGCGGGGGCCCGTGGCCGCTGGGACCAAGCGGGCGGGAGTCGTTCCGAGAAAGGTCCACGAGAAAGGTCCAGGGGTTGCCGGGGGAAACCGCAACAGAGAAGATTACGGTGAACTGGCCCCGCGTGCCGTGATTGTTTCAAGCTGGCGTCACCGCCGGGGTATTGTCCGTTCGGGACGATTGCTTCCGGGCGACGGGAAGCGCTCTCCAATCACTGCGCGCGTCGTGGAGAGACCCGTATCATGGCGCCATGACCCAGACCCGCGCGCTGCTCGGCGGCCTCGCCGCCCTCTGCGTTTCCGTCGCACCGGTAGATGCCCAGCTCGTGGCGCACCATCACCTCGCTTTCGCGGTAGGTGATGAGAACGCGAAGGTTGCGGTCCGGGTGAGCGGGCTCACGGGGACCGAGTTGCTCGTTCGGATGCCAGCCTGGTACCCCGTCTTCACGCCGGGGATCCGGTCAGCCCGCCCCCCCGCTGGATGGAAACTCCGTGCCGCACGAGGCGAGACCGCCCTGACGATCAACCCCCGCCTGCCCCAGAGCCTCTGGACGATTTCAACCGGCGGCGCCACCACGATCACCCTGCACCACGAGATCCCGATCGTCGGAAGGACCGTGGCAACAGGCCTCGGGCAACGCAATCCACACACGTTTCGAAAGGCCGGCGCGGCGGATGGCAAGCCGGAGACGATGCGCTACCACGAATCGTTCGTCCTTCGTGGTGGTTCGACGTGGCTCGAAGTGCCGGGCGCGAAGCAGAGACTGACCGTCGCCCTGCCCCCGGGTTTCGAAGTGGCGACCGCGCTGCCGCGTTCTGACGACGGAAGCTATGCCGCCGTCGACTACGCGACGCTGGCCGGATCGCCGCTCCACATCGGGAAGTTCAAGACCACGCAGTTCGCAGTGGACGGTATCGCGCACCACGTCGTCTTCTCGGGATTCGATCGCGAGCGAACCGACCGAAAGGAGTTCACCGATCGACTGGCGAAGATCATCCGCGCCAATCGATTCGCGATGGGACCACTGCCCTACTCCGATTACGTGTTCTTGTTCGGTCGGAAGAGCGGCCAACCATCGGCGACGGGACATAGCCGGTGCGCGGAGATCGTCACGCACCAGCTTCGTTCCTCGCCGATCTTGCTGAGACACATCGCGAGGGCGCATCTCGCGGCCTGGAACGGGAAGTTCTTCCACCCAGCAGCGCGAGATTCCCAGAGATCGATCGAGAGACACACCTTGACCAAGGAGGCTTGGTTTTGGTTGGGGGTGGAGGAGTACCACGCAGAACTAGCGATCGTGCGCGCTGGTCTCGAGAAGCCCGATCCGTTCTGGACGCGGACAATCGCCGAGCAGATCAACCGGCTGCAACGCGACTCGCGACGCTTGAAGATGTCCGTCGCCGCGACGGGTGCCCGGATCCGGGCGCCGAAGGATATGCTCCGACCCGGCGCGCCACATCCGCGACTCGTCGGGCAACTCCTGTGTCTCCTGCTCGACGTCGAGATCCGCGCGAACACCGGGGGGAAGATGTCCCTCGATCACGCGGTGCGCGGGCTCGCCAGACAGTGCGCCGCACGAAGACGAGGGTACACGAACGCCGACATCCGCGACTGGTGCGAGAAGACCGGCGGGCGCAAGTTCGCAAACATCTTCGCGTGCGTAACCAGCATCCAGGAACTACCGCTTACCGCGACCCTCGCAAAAGCCGGAGTCGAAGCGCGCCCCGGCTTGCAAGCGACGCCGAAGAAAACCAAGAACAAACGCGTCCCGGAGATCCGCCGCCGCGCCCCTCGGTGGCGCATCACCCTGGCGCCGAAACCATCAGACGCGACTCTCCGGCTGCGCACTAGCCTCACGAAACAGGGTGACTGAAACCGTTCTCACTTCAGGTGGGAGAGGATGCGGGTCTTGATCTCCAAGGCGGACACGTTGTCGGCGGCGGCGGTGGAAGACGACGAGACGAACAGAGGGCCCGCGTCCGGATCGTCGTAGAGCCTCCCATGCGACCCCCCGACGACTGACGGGTCCGTGCCGATGACGTCCATCAAGTAGCGGAACCCGAGCATCTTCTTCGCCAAGGTGAAAGCGACCTTCAGCTTGGGGGCGCTCAATTTGGGGTCGACGAAGAGTTCGGTTGGGTCGTAGCCCGGCTTGCGATGGATGTCGACCGTGGTCGCGAAGTCCGGGCGGCGCGTTTCATCGAGCCAGTAGTGGTAGGCAAACCAACAACCGGGCTCTGCCTCGCACACGAGTTCCCCGCTTCGCTCGTGGTCGATCCCGACGTCCGCTTGCTCGACGCGATCCATCACGCGGGCCACGCCGGGCACCGCGCCGACGATTTCGCGCACGTTCGGAATGTCCGAAGCATCTCGGACGTAGACGTGCGCCACCTGGTGGTCCGCCACGACGAACGCCCGACTCGCGCCGGCGTCCAACAGTTGACCGTGGCTCGTCTCCTGAACCACGAGCAGCCCCTTCTCGTGGAGCACACGGTTGAGGAACATCGGCGTGTTCGCGTTTTCGATCCCGTACTCGGACATCACCAGGACCTCCGCGCCCTTGCCGAGCGCCGCGTCGATCAGTCGACCGGCCTCGGCATCGACCGCCGCGACAGCCATCAAGCTCCGTGGATCGTCCGGCCCGAACCTCTGGTGGTCGTAGTCCAGATGCGGGAGGTAGGCGAGAGCCAGCGTCGGGTCGTTCTTCTCGATGACGTCGAGGGTTGCGTCGACGATCCAGCGGGTCGATTTGATGTCCGCGGTCGGCCCCCAGAAGTTGAACAACGGAAACGGCCCGAGCCGATCCTGCAACTCAGACTGCAGAGTCGCCGGGTGCGAATACAGGCCAGGCCGCTTCAGTCCATTCGCGTGGTACTCCGGTCGGGGCGTCACGCTGTAGGCGACATCGCCGTACATGTTGAACCACCAGAACATCTTCGCGCAGGTGAACGCTGGGTCGGCCTTCCGCGCGATCTCGTAGAACTTCTCGCCTTGCACGAGCTGGTTGACCTGCCGCCAGAACCAGACCTGCGCGAGGTCCCGGAAGTACCAGCCGTTGCCGACGACCCCGTGATCCCGCGGTAACAACCCGGTGAGCCATGTCGCCTGCACCGAACACGTCACCGCCGGAAAGACCGTCGTCATCGGCGCGGCGAATCCCCGGTCGGCGAGTGCGCGGATCCGCGGCGCGTTTGAGAGGTCCTTCGGTCGCAATCCGACCACATTGAGCATGAGCAACTTCATCCGGGGACATAATCCAACTCGGCTACCCCGGCGATGGCAAGAACGGTGTGTCTCGGAGGGGTCCCAATTGTGGAGTACTGCATCAAGTGCTCACGTAGCCGGTTCGATATCCTCGGAGGAAGGAACAACTGACGCCGCATTCGCCCAACGGAAGAGAACTCATGAGGATCATCGAAACTACTACCCTGGCCGCCGCTCTCTGCCTCGGGCCTGCCCTGACCGCCCAAGACGTGACACCGCCGAAAACGGACGGGAAGCACGCGCACCACAACGCCAAGTCGTTCTTGAAGAAGCATCCGAAGCTGCACGCCCACATCAAGACGCTCGCGGACAAGGACGGGGACGGCAAGTTGAACGCCAAGGAACGCGCCGTGGCCCACCGGATACTCGAGAAGAAGTACAAGGCGTGGCAGGGAACGCAGCGATCCGAGCGAAAGGAAGCACGGGGCGAGAACAGAGAGGCGCACAAGGACGCGCAGCAGGAACGTCACGCGGTTCACAAGGAAACCCGCAAGGAGCACCGGACCGAACACAAAGAGAAAATCCTGGAGCGGCGGGACGCCCACAAGGAACACCACGCGAAGCACAAGGAGCACGCTGAGGCGCGCCGTGAGAACCGCTCCGAGCGACGCGACACCCGCCGCGATACCAGGACCGGGCGTCGGCAGACCGGCCGTCCCGCCGCACGGAAGCGGCGCCGCTAGGCCGCATCAAAAAAAACCCGTCCGAGTCGGGGGAGAGTTCGTAGACTCGACCCTCCCCTGACTCCGAACATCTCCCCCTTTGCAGAACCCCGAAGCCGTCGTCTCCTCCCGTTATTCCGAAGGCGCCCAGGCGCGGCAGGACGCCCTGTGCTGCCCGATCACCTTCAACCCCGAACACCTCCGCGTCCTCCCGGAGGAGATCATCGAGCGCGACTACGGATGTGGTGATCCGACGCCGTTCGTCGAACCGGGTGACGTCGTGCTCGACCTCGGCTGCGGCGCCGGAAAGGTGTGCTGGATCGCCGCCCAGATCACCGGCGCCGAAGGCCGCGTAATCGGCGTCGACATGAACACCGAGATGTTGGCGCTCGCGCAGCAGCACCACGCGGACATCGCCAAGCGCGTCGGATTCGACAACGTCACCTACCACCGGGGCATGATCCAGGACCTCGCTCTCGACCTCGACCTTCTCGAAGAGCACTTGCGCGAGAAACCCGTCACCGGCGCGGAGTCATGGTTGCAGCTCCGACATGTCGAGGACGGGCTCCGGCGCGATCACACGATGATCCCGGACGCGACCGTTGATGTCGTTGTGTCGAACTGCGTGCTCAACCTCGTTCGACCCCAGGACAAGGACCAACTATTCGAAGGAGTCTTCCGCGTCGTCAAACCTGGTGGTCGCGTCGCGATCAGCGACATCGTGGCCGACGAGGACGTGCCGCAGGAAATGCAGGACGATCCGGAACTCTGGTCCGGTTGCATCAGCGGGTCGTACCGCGAGGACCTGTTCCTCGAAGCATTCGCGAAGGCCGGCTTCCACGGCATCGAGATCGTGAAGCGCAACGAACAACCGTGGCAGACCGTGAATGGCATCGAGTTCCGCGCGATGACCGTGCGCGCCTACAAGGAGGCCGAAGGCGTCGCCCTCGAACGCAACCAAGCGGTCGTCTACCAAGGTCCCTTCCACGAAGTGCTGGACGATACCGGCAAGAAGTATCCCCGGGGACAGCACATCGCAGTCTCCGACAAGGCATTCGCGCGATTGCAACGACCACCGTATGCCGGCATGTTCGCGGCGATTGACCCGCGTGTGGAAGTTCCCGTGAAAGAAGCCGGTCAGTACCCCGGTTGCCGCAAAGCGATCCGCAGTCCGCAAGAGACCAAGGGCGAAGGCTACCGAGAATCCGGGTCCGGCAACTCGTCCTGCTGCTGAGCGTGGCGCCCACGGTGTCCATGAGTTAGAAAACAAGCATGCCGAAGTCGGAGAAGTTCCAGCAACTGCCCGCGCCGTGGGATCGAATCTTCTCTCTGTCCACGCGCCTGTTCGTGTGGGCACTGCTGATCACGATCATCTACATCCTGCGACCGTTCTTCCTGCTGATGTTCCTGACGTTCGTCTTCGCCTACATCCAGAGTCATGCGGTCCAAGGCCTGGCGCACCGGTTCAAGAACCGCGTCTACCGTGTCATGCTCGTGTTCATGGTCTTTCTCGGCGTGATCGTGGGGACATTCTATTTCCTCACGCCCCACGTGCGGAACCAGATGGAGGACTTCGGGGAGAACTACACGGTCTACATGGAGCAGGCCGACAAGGCGATCTACAACTTCATCGACAACAACCCGTCGCTCAAGAAATTCCTCAAGGGCAATGTCTCCGAGGAGGAAAACAAAGACGGGAAGGACAGGGAAAAGAAGAACGGGAAAGGCGACGGGGGCAAGGAGAAACAGGACCCCGAACAGGACCCGTCAAGAAAGGTAAAGCGAGAGTCGATCATCGAACCCGTCGTCCGCACAGCGATCGGTCTGGGTGGTGAAGGCGGTGAAGGTGGTGAAGGTGGTGAAGAGAAGTCTATTCAAGATGCCGCGAAGACGTTCCAGGCGATCGTCGGCGGCATCGTCGGCATCACGTCATCGTTTCTGTTGTCGATCCTGTTCTCCTTCCTGATCCTACTCGACCTCCCGAGGCTGAGCCGTTCGATACAAGGGCTGGCCGACACGAGACTTGACTTCATCTACGAGGAAGCCGCCGACAACATCTACCAATTCGCGAAGCGCCTCGGTCGCACCCTCGAAGCCCAGCTCCTGATCGCGATCTGCAACACGATCTTCACGGCGATCGGCATGTATTTCCTGGGCCTGGAGAGCATCGTCTTCCTGGCGACGATCGTCTTCTTCTGCAGCTTCATCCCGGTCGCCGGCGTGTTCATCAGCTCGGCGCCGATCTGCCTGCTCGCCCTGCGGACGGGCGGCGCGGAGGACGGCGTGCAGCTGATGCTCCTTTCGATCGGGTTCATCGTGATCATCCACATGATCGAGGCCTACATCCTGAACCCCAAGATCTACGGCCACCACCTGCGGATGAACTCCGTGCTGGTGCTGATCGTGCTTACGGTCGCCGGCAAGATCGTCGGTGTCTGGGGTCTCGTTCTCGGCATTCCGGTTGTGAACTACGTCTTCGTCATGGCGATCCGGCACAAGAAGCCAGATGACAACGACGGCGAAGTGGCGAAGCTCCCGATCGCTCCTACCGAGTAGTTTGGGATTGGGTGATGGTTTGCTCGGCCTCGGCTCAAGGGCTGCGAGGCCGAGTGAGCAACAACTAGCTATCCACCGTTCCTCTTGCGCAGCTTCTCGAACGCCGCGAAGATCTTCCCCGCGCCAGCAAGCGCCGCCTTCGGCCTCTCATGGTCACTGTCGAAGCACCGCAGATCGGCGTGCTTCACGTAGTCGATGAACGACTCGTCCACCCTGCCGTCTTCACCCCTCACGCGATCGATCGACAGCTTCAGGTGCTTCTCGAGAAACGCGTACACAGGCCGCCGCTTCGACAACCCGTAGTCGTGCCCCTCTTTCGGAAAGTGCGCATTGGCGACGCGAGCGCTCGCGCCGTGCAGCTTGTAGACATTCTCGATGTAGGGAAACTCGACCTTCGGCAGGTTCTTCGTCCAGTCCTTGCCGTCGGACACGATCAAGAGCGGTCGCGGCGCCGCGAGTGCTGCGATCTCGGCGTTGTTCGTCTTGTGCGTCTTGCGGCGGTGGATAGGGAGACCACTCTCGCAATTGCAACCTCCGAAGAAGTGGGCGGACACCATCACGACCGGCACCGAAACCGCGACACGGTCATCGATGGCTGTCAATAGAAACGTCTGTGTCCCTCCACCCGACGCACCGGTCACCGCGATGCGCGAGGGATCCACCTCCGTAAAGCTCAGCAGGAGGTCGATCACGCGCACGCTGTTCCAGGTCTGATAGGTCAGCGTGTGCTTGTCCTTGCGGTGATCTACCTGCGTCGATTCCTGCCAGCCGACCATGTCGTACGCAAACACCACCGCTCCGGTCTTCGCGAACACCGCGCACCGCGCCTGCATGTTCTTGCGGAACCGCCCCTCCTTCCAGTGCCCGTGCGGGCACAAGATCCCTGCCAGGGACTTCACTTTCAACTCTTGCCCATCCGCGGGGAGCGGGCGATAGAGATTTCCCGTCACGAAGAAACCGGGGAAACTCTCGAAGTACACGTTGGCGACGGTGTAGCCGTTCTTCTTCTTCACCGAGTGCACGACCGGGTTGAGCGGCGTCCTGCGTGGGAACGGATCCAGCCCCGCGCCTCGCAAGATCCCGTTCCGGATCATCTCCGCGCGTTTCTTCCAAGAGGCCTTATCGGTGTAGGTCTTCCCGAACGCCTCGAGATTGGCGACCGCTTCGACCTCAGGGATCTTGACCTGTCCAGAAACGGTCGCGGCGAGCAACGCCAGAGACGCGATGGTGCGGGGGAACATCATTTAGTCACGGTATCCCATCCGCAAAGATGATGCTGGAGGTCTCGCATGCCATCTCAGTCCTTGTTGCCCGAAGTTTGGAGTGTCCCGCAGGAGTTTCGTGATCGTCTCGGCGAAGAGGTCGGTCGCCAGCGCGCCATGCTCGCCGACGGCCACGGTGTGCGCAGCCCGCACCTCGGGCTGCTCCGCACGAAGTTCATGCGCGACCACCTCTAGTAGTGGGGAGTCACGCGCCGGCGCTGACTCGGACCAAGTGCTCGGGGCGCAGGTACTCCTGAGCCACGCGTTGCACATCGTCACGGGTCACGCTTCGAATCAGATCGGGATACCGCTCGATGTGGTCGAACCCTAGATCGAAGCGCTTGGCGCGGACGGCGTAGCGCGCGAGCTGCGTGTTGCGCTCGAAAGCGAACACGTAACTTCCGGTCAGGTATTTCTGCACGTCGTGCAACTCCTTCTCCGTGACCTTCTCCTCGCGGATGCGATCGATCTCGGCGAGGAATTCATCGATGGCCTTTTGCCGGTGCTCGGGCGACGTACCGATGTAGGCAGTGAACGTGCCCGGCTCTTCTCCTGCGGACGAACTGATCGCCGCGTGCACCGAGTAGCACAACCCCAACTCGTCCCGTAGACGCCTCGAGATTCGAGACGTGAACCCTGGACCTGTGCCGAGGACGTGGTCCATCACCGAAAGCGCGTAGAAGTCGGGGTTCGAGCGGCGAATCCCCGGGTGACCCAACAACACGTGCACCTGCTCACGATCCATCGGCAGGTGGATGTCTACACCACCTTCGGTCATCACCGGCGGCTCCGGACGCACGTGTTCCGGAACCGAGCCATCGACATCCGAAAACGCCGCTTCGAGCTCATCGAGAGTGGTCTCCACTTCCGCCGGGCCGCCGGCAGCGAGGTAGCTGCCCTGCGGCGCGAACCACTTCTTGTGGAACCTGTGCAGATCATCGGCTCCCCGCGAGGCGACCGCCTTCGCCGATCCACGCGCCGGACGCGCAAACGGATGCGCGCCGTAGACTTCCTTCTGGAAGCGCAAGCTGGCGACCTGCCGCGGGTCCGACTCCTCGATTTCGATCTCCTGCAGAACCTCGTCGCGAACGCGCTTCACTTCGCGCTCGGCGAACGCTGGTTCGAAAACCATCTCGCGCAATAGCACGAGCGCGGCCGTGCTGTTCTTCGCGGGACTCATCACGGTTCCACCCGAAGCGTTGCCGAGCAACCTGCCACCGAGTTCGTCCAAGGCCATCGCCAACTCGACGCCGGTGCGATGCGCTGTGCCCTCGTCCAGGCAGTCGCCGATCAAGTTCCCAACGCCTTCTTCCTCGGCGAACTCGTCGCGCATGTCGACGTCGAGCACCAAGCCCGCAGCGTAGGTGTACACGCCGGCGTTCCGCACCGCGATGATGGTGAGTCCGTTATCCAACGTGCGCTCGCCAATCTCGAGCTTCATGTCAGCTCTCCCCGTTCTCGGTAGGAAGCGAATGGATCACGTTCCACCCTTCGATTGAGAAGTAATTCTGCACGACACTCCGCATCGCGTCGTTATCCGCCACCGCGTAGCGCGTCTCCACTTCTGCGAGCCGCCGATACCCACCCTGGCATTGCGCCTCCCAACGACCGATCTTGAGTGCAGAATCGAGCGCGGTCTCCTCTTCGAAGAGGAACGACGACTCGAGTTGAATCCTCGCGCGACGCAACTCGGATTCTTCGACGCCGTCGGCGGCGACCCGTTGCAGCTCCGTGCGAAGGCAGTCCTCTACCGCCTGCGGCTCGACGCCAGGCAGGAGTTCGAACGCAAACCAGAACAACCCGGGATCCAATCGTGGTTCGTTGTAGGTCGAGACGTCGGTCACCATCTGATTGTCGAGAACCATTTCCCTGAAGAGCCGACTGCCCTGGCCGCTCGACAACACGCAGGACAGGACGTCGAGGTTGAAGTCGTCCTGTTCGCCCATGCAACACGTGCGGATCGCGATCGCCATCCGCGTGGTCTTCCCTGGCGCCCGGATCGTCGCACGCCGCTCTCCACTGGACTGTGGCTCCGAAAGAACAGATGCGCGCTCGCCGCCCGTGGTCTCGATTCCCTCGAACAACTCACGGATGTGGGATTCCGTCTTCGGGATGTCGATGTCGCCCACGACGACCAGGAAGGCACGGTCAGGTCCGTAGTTCCGCTGGTAGTAGTCGCGCATCCCGCCGACGCCGAGGCGTTCGAGGTCTTCCTTCCAACCGATGATCGGATGGTGGTAGGAGTGCACTTGGAACACAACAGCCTCGGTAGCCTGGTGCAGCGAGTTCCAAGGGTCGTCATCGCCCATCGCGAGTTCCTCGAGCACGACGCTCTTCTCCGCCGTGAACTCGGCCTCGTCGAGAGTGCAGCCGCGCATGCGGCTCGCTTCGATCTCCAGGGCGGCCTCCCAACGATCCGCGGCGAGCGAGAAGTAGTACGCCGTGAGGTCGTGATCCGTGAACGCGTTGTTGCTGCCGCCCATCAGACTCGTCGCGAGATCGATCTCGCCCTTCGCGTAGCGATCCGTCCCCTTGAACATCATGTGCTCGAGGAAGTGAGACAAACCCGTCTCGGTCGTCCGCTCGTCCCTCGAGCCGACCGTGTACCAAATCGTGCTCGCGACGACCGGCAACGATGACCGCTCGACCAGGAGGGCGCGAAATCCATTGGACAACGACACCTCGTGAACGTTCGGCAGCACTATTGAAGCTCCTCTTTGGCCATCTTCTTCAACCCACGAATCTCCTCTGGCTTCAAGAACCGGTGCTTGCCCGGCCGCAACGAGTGCAGGGTGAGCTCGCCGATGCGCACTCTCTTCAGCGTGAGCACCGGCTTGCCGAGCTTCGCGAACACGCGGCGGATCTCGCGGTTCTTGCCCTCACGAATCGTGACCTTGAGATACGTGCGTTCGCGACTGCGGCGTTCGATACGAATCGTCGCGCCCGAGGTCTTGCCCTCGGCGAGCCACACACCACCCCTCACTTTCTTGATGTCATCGTTTTCGAGTGTTCCCCGGACGAGCACCGCGTAGGTCTTCGGAACGCCGAACTTCGGGTGCGCCATCTCCTGGGCGAAATCACCGTCGTTGGTGAGGAGGATCAATCCCTCGGAATCCGCGTCGAGTCGACCGATCGTGTAGATGCGGCCCTTCACCTTGTTGAGGAAGTCGATGACGCGCTTGCGTTGCTCGTTGCGGGCATTCGTGCAGACGACTCCCTTTGGTTTGTTGAAGAGGACGTAGACCTTCTTCTCCTGGACTACGCGCTTTTCGTCGAGTCGCACATCGTCGACCATGGGGTCAATACGCGTGCCGAGTTCCGTGATCATCGCCCCATTCACCGTCACGCGTCCTCGGGAGATCAACTCGTCCGCAGCGCGCCGACTGCAGATGCCAGCCGAGGCGAGGAACTTGTTGATGCGAACCTTTCCGTCGGTCTCGATGACTACGGGCATCGGGGTGACCTTGAAAGCCGTCTTCTTGCCAACGCGACGAGAGCCGCCGGAGGCGTACGGCTTGTTGCGCGACGGTGGCTTCTCTCCGGACGGCGGCTTCTTTCTCGAGGAGGCCTTCCGTCCAGGGGTAGCTCTCTTCCCCGACGTGGTCTTTCTCACCGGGGCCTTGCGAACGGGCTTCCTCGCCCCACCTTTCCTGCGTGCCGCCATCAGTCTGTTTCTCCCGGTCCACACACCAACACGGTCAGCTTGCCGATCGGCGAGATAAATGTGACTTCCGTCGCCGCCGGCACGAGCGCGGTGTCTCCGCAACGCAAGAGGAGCGGTGCTTCCTGCCCTCCACTGTGCCACCCGAGAGTGGCCTGACCCTCGATGACCGAAACCGTCTTGAACGTCCCCTCTGTTCCGAGATTCGCCGGGCTCAGGATCGTCATCCGCCGCGTCGTGAAGAACGGGTTGCGGAACAACCACTCGCCGTCGCCGGTCTCAACCCCCGGATTCGAGTCAACGCGGAGGCAATCCAGCGCGGCCTCGACGTGCGTCTCCCGCGGTCGCCCCCAATCGTAGAGGCGATAGGTGACATCGGAATTCTGCTGCACCTCGAACACGACGACCCCGGGTCCGATCGAGTGCACGGTTCCGGCGGGAACGAAGATCGCGTCGCCTACCTCCGGCTCGATCGATCGGAGCAGATCTTCGACTTCGCTCTCGTGAGCAACCGCGGCGAACTGCTCGCGCGTCACGCCCGGTTTGAGTCCGCAGACAATTCGCCCGCCGTCGGACTTGCCCAAGACGACCCACGCCTCAGACTTGCCGCCATCGTCATCGGGAGCCTTGTCGTCGTCAGGATGGACCTGGACGGAGAGATTGTCGGCGGCGTCGATGTACTTGAGGATCAGTGGGAAGTAGCCTCCTCGCGCCGGTCGCACGCCCCGGCCCAGAACCCCGACCGAATCCTGCAACATCAGCTCGCGCAGCGTGACGCGGCTGTCGCGAATCTCGCTCGAACCGTCAGGACGGTCGTAGACCTCCCAAGTCTCCCCGATCGCCTCATCTACAGGCAATTCCAACCCGAGCGTGGTCTGCAGCGCCCGACCGCCCCAGACCTTGGGCAGGATCTTGCGCTCCAGGATGCAGGGCTTGAGGGCGGTCATGGGCGAATGTTTAGCCGCAGGAAGCCGGGGAAACCAGACGACTCCTCACTTGCCGAATCGCACGGAGCGGGCCTCGGCATCTGGCCCGACGAACTGCAGCAGGGGATCCGCTTCCCTCGTCAACTCCGATTGCGCCACACGCGAGAGCTTCTCGAACGGGGTTATCCTCAGCGTCGCCGTCTTCTTCGCGCGTTCGCCCTTCCAGAGCCCGGCGGCGACCCCTCCCACCAGGAACGTGGGCAGGATCCGGAGGTTCTTCGTGCAGACCTTCGGGCGGTGCGCATCGGCGATGATCCGCCGGCGTGGCGCGGTTCAGCTGCGCGAGAGTCAGTCTCTTCGCGGCCATCAGTCCCGCGCGGTCGCCCGCCGAACCATCCGCCGCGCCTCCCGCAGCGCTTCGGCGTCCACGTCCGCGCCGACCGACATCTCGGCGATCTCGCGCTCGGCGTCCTTCTTGGCGAGCCGCGCAACCCCACTGATGGTCCGCCCGTCGCGCACGGTCTTCATCACCTTGAAGTGGGCGTCCGCGAACGCGGCGACCTGGGGCAAGTGCGTGACGATCAGGACCTGGTGGTGTTGCGACACATCGGAGAGCTTCGTGCCGACTTCGAATCCCAGCCGTCCGCCGATCTCCGCGTCGACCTCGTCGAAGACCAGAAACGGCACGCGGTCCTGGTCCGCCAGACACTTCTTGATAGCCAGGACGATCCGGGCCATCTCACCGCCCGACGCGGTTTCGCGCATGGACTTGTCAGGTTCGCCGGGATTGATGCGCACGGTGAAGTCGACGGTGGTAGGACCGTGGGTGGTCGCCGCGTCGAGTAGCGTGCTCGTCTCGAACTCGTCTTCCATCGCGACGCGAAGCTCCACGCTCGACATGCCAAGACTCTCGAGTTCCGCTTCGACAGCTTCCGAGAATCGAGAACTGGCCTTGCGGCGGGCGCGAACGAGTTTCTTGCCGAGCTTTGCGGTGACCTCGAGCTTCGATTCGAACTCGCGAGAGAGTTGGTCCGGGCTCGCGGCGTCGCCAGTCAATGTCTCCAGCTCGTCACCCACTTCCTGGAGCCTCGCGGCGAAGTCTGCCTCGGTCGGGCCAAAGCGGGACAGGGCCCGACGCAGCTGTTCGAGCCGTTCTTCGACCGTGGCGAGTCGCCCCGGATCGAGATCCAGCCGCGCCAATCCCGACTCCACCGCCCGCGACGCTTCGGTCACGTGGATCTCGGCTTCCGCCAGGGAGGCGGCGGCATCGGCCAGGCCGTGATCGATCTCCGCCGCCTGCCCAAGAGTCCTGGTCGCCTGGCCGAGCAGGTCTGTCGCGCATGGATCGTTCTCCTGCAGATTGCCGAGGACCGTCGTCAGGTAGTCCCGCATCCGATCCAGGTGCGCGAGGATGCGGTGCTCCTGTTCAAGTGCGGCGACCTCGCCCGCCTCGAGCCCGAGATCCTCCATCTCAGCCTGTTGGAAGCGCAGGAACTCGATCCGCGACTGGCGGTCTCGCTCGCCCCCGGCCAACTCCGCGAGTCGATCGCGGCATTCTCGCGCCACTGTGAGCGCTCTGCCGAACTGCTTTCGAAGATCACCGGTGCCGGCGAACGCGTCGAGAGTCTCACACTGGATCTCCGGTCGCATCAGCGCGCGTGCGTCACCCTGTCCGTGAATCTCGAGCAACCACCCTCCGACCTCGCGCAGCACAGCCAGCGTGACCGGACGTCCGTTGATCCGCGCGCGACTGCGACCATTGCCATCGACGATGCGCGTGACGATCAACAGGTCTTCGCCGTCGCCTGCCAGGAGACCTTCGACCGCCTCGCGGACACTCTTCGAGCGATCACCCGGGCCGAGCCGAAACTCCCCGTCGACGCGCAGTTCATCCGCACCGTGCCGCACCATGTCCGACCTCGCGCGACACCCCCGGAGTAGCTCGAGAGATGCGATGACGAGGGATTTGCCGCCCCCGGTCTCACCCGAGATCACGTTGAACGCGCTGTCGAGGGAGATCTCCGCGTGTTCGATCAGGGCGAGGTCTCGGATCGTCAGCGTGTGAAGCATACGCCTCCATGTGATACCGCATCACCGGGCGCGATTACATCGCTACTCTCACTACATGTGATACAGCATCACGTAGACGATCACGCCCGTGGTCGAGACGTAGATCCAGATCGGTGCGTTGACCTTCGCGAACTTGCGGTGCTTCTCGCGCTTGTCTTTCAGACCCAGGATGACCGTCGTGATGACCAGTGGGGCGATCACGGCAGCCAACGTGATGTGCGTGAAGAGGATGAAAAAGTACACGTAGCGGATCGCGCCTTCGTGTCCGAACTTCACCGGCTCGCTATTCAGGTGGTACGTGACGTAGCTGATCAGGAAGAGCGCTGACACGCCTGTCGCCGTGAGCATCAGCTTCTTGTGCACAGCTTCCTTGCCCATTCTGATCGCGTACAACCCGGCGAGGATCAACACCAAAGCCGTGGCGTTCAGCAACGCGTTGACGTCAGCGAGGATCCGGAAATCGAACTCGGCGAGCACCGCTACTGCGCATCCCTTGAAGTCCGTCGCAGCGTGATCATCGTGCCGAGGGCGAACATCGCCAGCGCGAACCCGATGCTGACGGTGAGACACACTGTCAACGAAGGCAGCCCAGCGATCGCAGCGCCCTCCGCGTCCGGGTAGAGCGTGTGCCGAAGCGCACCGACGCCGTAGGTCAACGGGTTGACGGTCATGATCCACTTCATCACCGCGTGCGCACCCTGGATCGGGAAAAACGCGCCCGACAGCAACAGCATCGGCATGAAGAACACCATCATGATCCCGTGGTATCCGGCCGTGCTGTCCATCAACCACGCGAGCGAATAACCCATTCCGGTCAGCGCCATCGCGAGGATGAACATCACGCCCGCCGTCGCCAGGAACGTCCCCGGCGTCACGGGGACACCCGCGAGCGGGAAGAGCGCGAAGAACAGCAGCCCGTTCACCATCGCGAGAGTCGAGCAACCGAGGATCTTGCCCAGCGCGATCGCCGAGCGAGGCACCGGCGAGATGAGCACGCTCTGCAGGAACCCTTCCTTGCGGTCTTCGATCACCGTGATCGTCGAAAAGACCGCGGTGAACAGCAGAGTCATCACCAACCCACCGACCCAGAAGTACTCGCCGTAGTCCAACTGCCCGGGTCGGAAGCTCGACCCGCTCAGCGCCCCGGCGAACAACACCCAGAAGATGATCGGTTGACCGACCGAACTGAACACGCGAGACCGATCCGTGAGGAAGCGGACAGTTTCGCGGTGCCACAAAGAGTAGATCGCGAGTCCCATCAGTCTTCGTCCTTCTCCGACCAGAACCGGTGCCCGGTCTTCTGAATATAAACGTCCTCGAGTGAGGGGTGGCTCAGCGAGACACGATCCACACGATCACCGAACGCTTCCACCAGATCACCGATCAGTCGGTGGGCGTTCTCGGCCTGAATGCGCAGCGTGTGATCCAGGACGAGGGGGTCCAAACCGAATCGCGCCTTCAAGTCCCACTGCAGGGCTTCAGGATCTGCACACGAGAGTTCGAGCAGCTCATCGCCGACGCCCCGCTTCAGGTCCGCGGGCGTCCCCTCGGCGACGACCAGGCCCTCGTGCAGGATCGTGATCTGGTCGGTGAGTTCTGCTTCGTCCATCAGATGGGTCGTGACGAGCACGGTCAATCCGTCTTGACCGCGGAGGAACTGCCACAGGTCCTTGCGAGCTCCCGGATCGAGACCCGTCGTCGGTTCATCGAGCAGGATCACCTCCGGTTTCGCCAACAACCCCTTCGCGAGTTCGACGCGGCGTTTCAGACCCCCGGACAGCTTCTCGACCTTGTCCCCCGCCCGATCCACCAGGCCCCTGGCCCCTATTAAA
>PVBE012967593.1_pt1 | contig 33689 bp, 30 predicted proteins | sample 1631181 | NCBI WGS metagenome assembly PVBE01 (sample SAMN08397723, study PRJNA350692) | Marine metagenome, whole genome shotgun sequencing project. | isolation source: water | place: Pacific Ocean | collected 2012-04
CGATAAAGTTGAATTATTGGAAACTGCCGTCACTAGTTTTCGGTTCTAGTACACGCCCCAATGTCCGCTTACCCCCCGAAAGCGGACATTTTAGGGTGGTCGAAAAAGGTCTGCTTTTGACCCAAAGCGGACATATATAGCAATGCTTAGGGTTGCCAAACAGTGACGACACCTAGAATTGACCCCTAGGGTTCCCTTGAAAAAAAATCAGAAGCCTTCTCGAAGGGAGATTCTTGGCCTACCATCGAAAAAAATCCCTTTGGAGGTCGGTATTTCCATGAATCTCCGCCAAATCAAATATTTCGTCGCGGTTTACGAAGAGGGTAGCTTCAGTAAGGCCGCCAAGCGGGAAAATTGCGCCCAACCAGGCTTAAGCAATCAAATCCGGTTGTTGGAAGAGTCGCTGTCAAATAAGTTGTTTGATCGTTCCGTGCACGGCACTGATCCGACCGAGGCCGGACAGGAATTCTACCATAACGCCGTTTCCATACTAAAGTCCGTTCAAGCAACCCACATTCACATGCAGGAACTCAGCGGCGAGATATCCGGCCTGGTGACGGCCGGCTTGATCCCCTCTGTGGTGCGCGGGCTGCTTCCCTCATTCCTGCCGGGCTTTGTTGATAAATATCCCCATATCAAACTCAATATATCGGAAGCATATAGTGACGCTTTGACCAATTGGGTTTCCACAGGAATACTTGATTTTGCTGTCGTGATCGACCCTCCTACCCAGGAAAGCCTTGATATAGAAACCATTTCCCATGAAAAAATGGTTATGATTTCCGGACGGAAACTGAAGCTCAAATCCTGGGCGCCCATCAAAATGGCGGAAATGCCATTGCTAAAATATGTCCTGCCGTCTCAACGCAACGGTCTTCGAATCAACCTCAATCGATTTATTCATTCCGGCGAAATCAAGGCAGAGAAAATTATAGAGATGGATGCCATGCAGGGATCAATCGAATTTGTCCGCAATACCGATTGGGCGACGATCCTGCCATTCACGGCGGTTATTTATGAGGCGGAAGATAAATCTCTCTGTTTCAATCCAATTGTCGAACCGGACATCCAGTCGAACTTTTTTCTCATACACCAAAAGCAATATCCGTTATCGGTTGCCGCCCGAACCTTTGTCAATGCCTTGAAAAATGAAGTGCAAGTCACCGCTAACGCCTGGAAAACCTATGTTCAATGACGGAAATTACCAGGCATAAACCGGCTCTCTTGCCAATCCCGATGATCATTCATGGTGAATAATACGGCTGGGCCCTGAATTCCAGGGTCAATCAAAACTGTATATAACCTATAACAAAATATTATTTTTAAAATAGTTTTCTATATGAAAATATTATGGATGAATCATGCAAGATCGACCTGTAGCCATATGTAAAACGGTATATATTTTTATAAAAATCGTCCCGTATCGGAAGCCCTTAGATATCAGGCAAAACAATGGGAAACGTTGGCTAATTCAATCTTGCGCCCCGCAATGCTCCGCCAACAGGGAGACCAAATATGACCGACGCATACGGAAAATCCTTTCCCTTTGAAAGCAAAGACTGGATCGAAGGGGTCAGTATGGACCGACTCCGCAACGGACGCCTGGAACGGGCTAAAAAGGAACTTTTCGAAAACAATAATTTCGGCGCCCTGCTTTCGCTCAACGAGTGGAACACACGCTATATCACCAGCACCTATACACCGCAGTGGACGACGCCCAGTTCGGGGCTTCGTTATTCGCTGCTCATCAAGGGCGTGGACCAGCCGTACATCTATGAACAGGGCGATATCGGCTACCACACTGAACGCAATTCACCGTGGCTGCCGGCGGGCCACGTCAAATGGGCGATCACCGGCATGGGCTGGATTGCCCGCTGCATGGGTGAGTCGGCTCACCAGGACGCTGTGAAACGGTTTATCGAGCAGATTTACCAAGAATTGAAGAGCGCCGGCATGGAAAAAGAAGTCCTTGCCATGGACTTTGCCGACCCGACCATCACCGCCGCCTTCGATGCCAAGGGCATAAAAACCGGCGACGGTTATCTGGCCATGCTCAACGCCCGTAAAAACAAGTTACCCGAAGAAGTCGAATGCCTGCGCAATACCTGCACCATTGGGGACGCCATGTTTGACGCCCTGATGCAAACGACACGCCCCGGCGTCACCGAAAATGAAATCCTCGGTGAAGTCTTCAAGGCTTGTTACGCCAACGGCGGCGAGGTCCATTCCGGCGTCTTCTGCACGTCGGGCCCCTACACATGGCCGAACCTACGTCACTGGACGGGGCGTCGCATCGAGCCGGGCGATAGCGTCTATATGGATGTCTACAACACCTCGTGGATGGGCTACAAAACCTGTTATTACCGAACCTTCTCCATGGGTGAGCCGGCCAAGGAAACGGTGGCCGCTTACAAACGTGCCTATGAATGGCTGTACGATGCCATCAGCATCATCAAACCCGGCGTCACCAGCCAGGAAATCTGCGAGAAATGGCCGAAAGGTCCGGACGTCTGGGGTGATATCGGCGTTGTTTCCGAGGATCAGACGGCGGGCAACAACTGGGCCCACGGCATCGGGCTGACGTTATACGAACCGCCATTGGTATGGCGCGGTTGTTCGATGGACCATCCAATGGTCATCGAAGAAGACATGTGCTTCGCCATCGAAACCCAGGAAGGCGACGGACTGGGTCAGGGTGTCCGCCTCGAAGAAGTCATCCATGTCACCAAGGATGGCGTGGAAATTCTTTCCAAATGGCCGATCGATCAAATAACCGTCATCCCCATGTAACACCGCCCCCATTGCCCCCGGTCAATCCGGACCGGGGGACAAGGGCAGGAGAAGCCAATGCCTTTTTTTGATTATGTTTGCCAATCGTGTGGGGAAAAATTCGAAGCCCTGGTGCGTACTGACCTGGAAAAGGCGGACGAAAAGGACCCCTGCCCCGGCTGTGGTTCCGACAAGATAGAGCAACAAGTGAGCCTATTCAGCATTCGCGGCACGAAAAACCACTACCAGGGTAAAGTCATCGACATGAGTTCGGGAAGTTGCCCGTGCGCGAGACACAATCACAAGCATCATTAACGATGCATCATACTCGCGGCGCTGGTCGGGGTAGGTAGGCATGGCCATGGCGACTGGTGTCTTTGCCGCATTTGACGTTTCGTGCCGGTCCCCAATATCCGCTATTGGCTATTAGCGGACTCGTCACCACACCCTGATTTATGTCCGCTTACTCCCCGAAAGCGGACATATCGGAGAGGCGGCGGCGAAGGGGAGCATCGTGGCCATCCTTCAATAAATTAATGCTTATCCCGGCATATGTTCGATCAATGTTCTTGACAATCCGGCCCAAATACGATATTATTCCCTATTGATTTTAAAATAGGAATTATAATGATGCCACGAGACGATCCCCCTATCGCGACGCCACCCGCCGCCGTGCCGGATCAAAACAAACCCCTGCGCTCCCGCCACGAGGCGTTCTGCCAGCATTTCGTGCTGCTCGGCAACGCCGCCGATGCCGCCTCCAAGGCTGGGTACGCCTATGAATGGGCGCGCAACCAAGGCTATCGGCTGATGCGCCAGCCCCGCATTCAGGCCCGCGTCGCCGAAATCCGCTCAGGCCTTGCCAGCGCCTACTGCCTCGACGCCGGAGTTTTGCTGGGCAAGCTCGAAGCCGTCTATCAGCGCGCCGTCTGCGAACACAACTTCCACGCCGCGGCGCGCTGCGTCGAAATTCAGGCCCGTATCGCCGGGCATACGCCGACCCAGGGCGGCCATGACACCTCTGTGACGACAAATGACGACATTTCAGCCGCTAATTCGGTCATCAATCGTCCTAAATCAAAGGCTTAGGGATAAAATGGCGGCTAAAAATGACGACTTCCGGACGACATCGGGACGACAACCGGACGACACCAGGACGACTTTCCGACGACACTGGGACGACTGGCGGACGACAATGGGACGGCTTTTGGACGACGGTGCGACGACCGGTGGATAACCCCCTGATCGGCGGCTCGACTCTCCTCCCCATTGCGGTAAGTTAGGAAAAAGCATGAATAAAACCAAACGGGGGATTCCATTCCAGTGAGCAAGAAGCCGGAACATGTTTTTCTGATCGACGGCTCGGGATTTATTTTCCGCGCCTACTACGGCATCAAGGCGGATATGACCAGCCCGGACGGCACCCCGGTCAACGCCGTGTTCGGGTTCACCAAAATGTTGATGAAGCTGATCGACGACACCGATGCCGATCACATCGCCATCATGTTTGACAAAGCGCGCAAGACCTTCCGCAACGACATCTATGCCGAATACAAGGCCAACCGCAGCGCCCCGCCGGACGACCTGATCCCGCAATTCGGGCTGGTCCGCGACGCCGCCAAGGCGCTCAACGTCGTCGCCCTGGATATGGACGGCTATGAAGCCGACGATCTGATCGCCACCTATACCCGCCTGGCCCTGGAACAAGGCGCCGACGTCACCATCGTTTCCAGCGACAAGGACCTGATGCAGCTGGTCGGCCCCGGCGTCGTCATGATGGACGCCATGAAAAACAAAATCATCGGCCCCGACGAAGTCATGGAAAAATTCGGCGTCGGCCCGGAAAAAGTCATTGAGGTTCAGGCCCTGGCCGGGGATTCGTCCGACAACGTGCCCGGCGTTTCCGGCATTGGCGTCAAGACGGCGGCGCAATTGATCAACGAATACGGCGACCTGGATACCTTGTTGGAGCGCGCCGAAGAGATCAAACAACCGAAACGCCGCCAGAATTTGATCGACGAAGCCGACGCCGCCCGCCTGTCGCGGCAGTTGGTGACGCTGATGGACGACGTGCCGGTGACCGAAGACCTGACGTCGTTCGCGGTGCAGCCCCGGACCGCCGAAACCTTGCTGCCGTTCCTTACCCAACATGGTTTCAAGTCGCTGCTGAGGGCGGCGGAGGCCCAGTTCGGGGTCAGCGCCCCGATCGATGACGCCGATGACGCCGAAAGGCCGGAATCCGAAACCGAATCCCAAACCGGGTACGAGTTGGTACAGACCGAGAAAGCCCTCAAAGCCTGGATCGAGGCGGCGACAACCGCCGGCGTCGTCGTCGTCGATACCGAAACCACATCGCTGGATGCGCTGCGCGCCGAACTGGTCGGCGTGTCCATGTCGGTGACGCCGGGACGCGCGTGCTATATCCCGCTCGGCCACAAACAGCCGGCGGCGCAGGGATTATTGGATTTGGGTGGTGACGGAGATAGCCCAGACCAAGGCAATAGCGGCGATGCGCCCGATCAGATCCCGCTCAAGAAAGCCGTCAAGCTGCTGAAGCCGTTGCTGGAAAATCCCGCGGTCCTGAAGATCGGCCAAAACATCAAGTACGACATGAAGGTGCTGTCCCGCCACGGCGTCGCCATTACCCCTGTCGATGACACCATGTTGCTGTCTTATGTGCTCGGCGGCGGCCTGCACGGCCACGGCATGGACGATTTGGCGGCGCGGTTCCTGGATCATCAGACGATCAAGTATGCCGACGTCACCGGCACCGGCAAGGCCAAGGTGACCTTCGACATGGTGGCGTTGGCCGAGGCGCTCGATTACGCCGCCGAAGACGCCGACATCACCGGCCGGCTGCACAAGGTTTTGAAGCCCCGCCTGGTCGAAGACCACATGGTCAGCGTCTATGAAACCCTGGAACGGCCCCTGGTTCCGGTTTTGGGCGCCATGGAGCGCCAAGGCATCAAGGTCGACGGTGAAAAACTGAAAGGCCTGTCCGCCGATTTCGGCAAGCGGCTGGCGGAACTGGAAATTGAAATCCACAAATTGGCGGGACGGGAATTCAACATCGCATCACCGAAGCAATTGGGCGAGGTGCTGTTCGATGAAATGGGCCTGCCGGGCGGCAAGAAAGGCAAGACCGGCGCCTATGGCACCGGCGCCGATGTCCTGGAGGCGCTCATCGATCATGGCCACGACCTGCCGGCTAGAGTTTTAGACTGGCGCCAATTGGCGAAGCTGAAAAGCACCTATTCGGATGCGCTGATGGAGCAGATCAACCCCGACACCGGCCGCGTGCATACCTCCTATTCCCAGACCGGGGCATCGACCGGGCGGTTGGCGTCATCGAACCCGAATTTGCAGAACATCCCGGTGCGCACCGAGGAAGGCCGCAAAATCCGACAGGCCTTTATTGCCAAGGCAGGCATGAAGCTGCTGAGCGCCGATTATTCGCAGATCGAATTGCGGCTGTTGGCCCATGTTGCCGACATCAAGGCATTGAAGGACGCCTTCCATGACGGCCAGGACATTCACGCCATGACCGCCGCCCAGGTCTTCGATGTGCCGCTCGTCGGCATGAACCCGATGGTCCGGAGGAAGGCGAAGGCCATCAATTTCGGCATCATCTACGGGATATCGCCGTTCGGATTGGCCCGCCAGTTGGGCATCGGCAATTCCGAAGCCGGCGAATACATCGACGCCTATTTCGACAAATATCCCGGCATCCGCTATTACATGGACCGGACCAAGGCACAGGCCGCCAAACAGGGCTTCGTGACGACGCTGTTCGGGCGCAAGTGCCATATCCGGTCGATCAACGAAAAAAACCCCAACCTCCGGGGCTTAAGCGAACGCGCCGCCATCAACGCGCCGATCCAGGGCGGCGCCGCCGACATCATCAAGCGCGCCATGATCCGCCTGCCCGATGCCTTGGACGGCGCCAAGCTTTCGGCCCGCATGCTGTTGCAGGTGCATGACGAACTGATCTTCGAGGTGCCGGAAAAGGAACTGGACGCGACCACCGAACTGGTGAGGGGGGTGATGGCATCAGCCGCGCACCTCGACGTGCCGCTGGTCGTCGATACCGGGGTCGGCGACAACTGGGACGAGGCTCATTGAGCGGGCTTCGGAATCCGGGCTTTTTTCTTAAGATGCGTGACCACCCGATAGCCCAACAGCACGGCGCAGATGCCGGCATAGATAATCGGTTCAAGCTGCACGCCCTTGCGCATCATATAAAAATGAATACACGCCAGGATGCCGGTGCCATAGACCAGTTTGTGGAGCCGGGCCCAGCGTTTGCCGCCCAAGCGCTTGACCATGGCGTTGGTCGATGTCGCCGCCAGCGGCACCAGCAATACGAAATTTACCATGCCGACGGTGATGTAATTGCGTTTGGTGATGTCTTTCCAGATTTCGACCCAGTCGAAGAACTGATCGAGGCCGATATAACTGCTGAGGTGCAGGCAGACGTAAAAAAACGCAAAGAGGCCGATCATCCGGCGAAACCGCTGGGCGCCGGCCCACCCGGTGATACCGCGTATTGGGGTAATCGCCAGCGCCGCCAGCAGAAACCGGATCGCCCAATCGCCGAGGTAACGGTTGATGTATTCGATGGGGTTGGCGCCCAACGGCCCGGAGGGGTCGAAACCGCTCGAGATGGCGGCCCAGGCGACCCACGCCAGCGGCCCCAGGCAGGCGACGAAAACAACAGGCTTGGAGAATTTTTTGATGGCTCTAGCGCGGGTCATCAAAGAATTATAGCCGTTCAGGGAAGCGTTGGGTCGGCAAACAGGACCGGATCAGTATTTTTTCCGCATGTCCATGCCCGCGTACATCTGGCCGACTTCTTGTTCGTAGCCGTTGAAGATCTTGGTCGGGCGCTTGAGAAAATCACCGATGCGCCGTTCCTTGGCCTGGCTCCAGCGCGGATGGTTCACCGTCGGGTTGACGTTGGAATAAAACCCGTATTCGCGGGCCGATGCCATGTTCCACGACGTCGGCGGTTCTTTTTCCTGGAACGTCATCTTGACGATCGACTTGATCGATTTGAACCCGTATTTCCACGGCACCATCAGGCGCAACGGGGCGCCGTTTTGGTTGGGCAGGACCTCTCCGTAGAGGCCGACCACCAGAAGGCTCAGCGGGTTCATGGCCTCATCGATACGAAGGCCTTCGCGATAGGGCCATTCCAGGACCGCCCGGCGTTGGCCGGGCATCCGTTTGGGGTCTTTAAGGGTTTCAAAGGCTACGTACTTGGCATTCCCTGTCGGGCCCATGCGCTTGATGACGTCGGCCAGCGGAATGCCGACCCAGGGGATGACCATGGACCAGGCCTCGACGCAGCGGAACCGATAGACGCGTTCTTCCAATTGGTGCGGTTTGACAAAATCTTCGAGGTCATAAACACCCGGTTTTTCCACCGCGCCGTCGACGGCAAGGCTCCAGGGCCGGGGCATGAATTTCTGGGCGTTGTCGGCCGGATCGGTCTTGCCGGTGCCGAATTCGTAAAAGTTATTGTACTTGGTGACCGGCCCGTATTTGGTCAGTTCTTCGCCAAGGGATTCCTGGGTCCATTTCGTCTTGTTGACGCCCTCAAGCTTTACCCGGGCATTTCCGGTGGCGGCGAGAGCGGGCCCGGCAATGGTTCCGAACGCGGCCCCGGCCCCGATCATGACCGCGGACTGGAGGAAACGGCGGCGGTCCAAATATACCGATGGGGAGGTAATTTCGGACGAACGAACGTCGGAAGCTTTTTTGGATTTGATCAGCATGGCGGGCCTTGTCCTAGCATTTGCTCAGTTACGAGGCACAAAAAGGGATCCCTTCATAGATTAGGTCCCTTAAAGGCTGTTTCAACGTATTGCTTGCATACCCTTTTCTCTTTCCTTTTGTCACCTAACCCTCGATCACATGTTAGCGAGCCGGTTTCTAGGGCGGTTGATTTTTTGGCCTTTCATCGGGCTTTCGGTTTTTCACCGGCGTTTTTTAGGCTATAGGTTCTGAACATGCGGATTCTGTATCACCTTTGGATGTCGCCCCCGTGCCGAAAGGTGCGGGTCGCGCTTTTGGAAAAGCGCCTGGAGTTTGAACTTCGCGCCGAAAACGTCTGGGAACGGCGAGATGAATTTTTGGCCCTTAACCCGGCCGGCGACATCCCGGTTCTGGTAGAGGCGGACGGCACCGCACTTTCGGGAAGCGACGCGATCTGCGAATTTCTCGACGAGGTTCATCCCGAACCGCCGCTGATTGGTCACCAGCCCATGGGCCGCGCCGAAGTCAGGCGGCTGGTTCATTGGTTCGATCATAAGTTCAACGCAGAGGTAACGGAAAACCTGGTCGGCGAGAAGATGACAAAGCGGTACTTGGGCGAGGGGGCGCCCAGCTCACAGGCGGTGCGCGCCGGTCACGCCAATATCCACTCTCACTTGGATTACATCGGCTACCTGACCGAACGCCGGACTTGGCTGGCCGGGGATGACTTCTCGCTCGCCGATATTGCCGCCGCCGCCCATCTTTCGAGCATCGATTATTTGGGCGACGTTCCGTGGAGCGAACACGAAGAGGCCAAGGACTGGTATGCGCGGATCAAGTCCCGCCCCAGCTTCCGTTCCATCCTTGAAGACAATATCCCCGGCGCACCACCGCAAAAACATTACGCCAACCTGGATTTTTGAAAATGGCTGTTCGCCTTCATCCCGCCCCGCCGCCCCGGCCGGGGGCCGTCGGCCCCTGGGCGTTATTTTGGGTTTTGTTTGACGTCCATGCTTTCCAGCTGGCGCCTGGCGACATCGGCGGCCGGGCTTAGAGGCGCCAGGCGGATGATGTTCAGCCAGTCTTGCCTGGCGCCGTCGTCGTTCTCCCTCATGCGCCGCAGGATGCCTCGTTCCAGCAGGCCGTCCGGGTGGTCGGGCCGCAAGGCCAGCGCCCGTTCGATATCGGCCAACGCCAGTTCCAGTTTGTCGAGACGCCGGTATGCGGCGGCCCGAAAGACATATGCATCGGCGGGACGGGTGCCGCCCTCGATGGCTTTGTTCAAATCCTCGACGGCGCCGTTGAAATTTCTCTGTCCGGCCCTCGACTGGGCTCGGTCGATCAACAGGTTTGCGTCCCAGGGGGTTAAATTCAAGGCCGCCGTCAGCACCGATTCGGCGCGGGCATTGTTATCCGCCAGAATCCAGGCCTGCGCCGCGTGGGCCAGAAGTCCGGCTTTAACCCCGGCATTTTGCTTGGTTTTTCTGGCTAAGGCTTCCAGCCGGTTTGCGGCTACGGTGAATTGCTTCAGGCCGATCAGCGCTGCCGCCACGCAATGTTCGGCGGCATCCCCGCCGCCGAGGCCGCGCCATGACAACGCCATCTCGAAGGCTTCCTGGGGCGCGTTTTTGGCCTCTGCCATGCATGTCCTGTAGCGCTGGGCATGATTGACTTCCTGGCCAATTGCCAATCCAGGGGCCAGTCCGGTGGTGGCGACAACGGCTACGAAAGAAATGATCGGCAGAGTTTTATTCATGGATAGGCTCAAAATGCCGGTGGTGAGAATTAAGACTTAAGGACTTCGGTATTCTTAAGGTGTTTAGGGGTGTTGCCGGCAAGAATATCCAGAATGCCGTCCAGGGTGTCGCGTTCGACCCGCTCAAACGCCTCTTTCGTCCACCAGGCAAGGTGCGGTGTCAGGATGACGTTGTCACGACCGAGCAACGGATAGTCAGGGGTCAGCGGTTCATGGCCAAAAACATCGAAACCGGCGCCGGCGATCATTTTTTCGTCGATGGCCTGGATCAAAGCGTCCTCATCGATGATGGCGCCCCGCGACACGTCAATCAGAAATACCGTTTCTCTCATTGTTCGCAGCGCCGTCTCGTTGATCAGCCCCTTGGTTTCCGGCGTCAACACACAGTGGATGGAGACGAAATCGGCCCGTTTCAGCAATTCATCAAGGGCAACGAAGGTGACGCCGTAGTCACCGACGCTGGTGGGGTCGACATAGGGATCGTAAGCCAGACGGGTCATGGAGAATCCTTCGCAACGCCGGGACATGGCCCGGCCGATCCGCCCGAACCCGATCAGCCCGACGGTCTTTCCGCCAAGATCGACACCCAGGAGTTCGGGCTCTGGCCACGCCCAGGCATTTTCCCGCATCGTCCGGTCGAGGGTGGGGATCTTTCTGGCCAGGCTGATCAACAGGGCGAAGGCATGATCGGCAACGGTGTCCGATCCGTAATCGGGGCAGTTGGCCACCATTACGCCTTTTGCCGTTGCCGCCTCAATATCGATGGCGTCGGTACCGACACCGTATTTGACGATGCCCCTCAGGTTTACGCTTGCGTTGATGACCTTGGCGGTAATGTCGGTGTAACAGGTTAGGATGATATCGGCGTCTTTGGCCGCCTCGGCCAATTCGTCCTCGGCATAGCTTTCCGTCGTTACCACGTCGGCGATCTCGCTCAGTTCATCAAGGTATTGTTCGATGATGAAAAGCTCAGCATCGGTGCGAAGAATTTTGGCCTTCATGGCTTGATCCTTGTTTTCCCCTTGGGTTTGCCCCTTGTCACGGCATCTATAAAGCATATTTTTAAAGGAATCGAATGAGGGTTTGAAAATGCTTGAGCCTACGTCCAATCCGCGCCTGTTCTGTTTTGGTCTTGGTTATAGCGCCACCCGCTTGGCCCGCGGGTTGATAGCCGATGGTTGGACCGTCGCCGGCACCTGCCAATCTGCGGACCGCCGGGACGAACTGGCCGCAGTTGGCATCGAAGCTTTTGTGTTCGACCGCAATCAGCCCCTGGCCGACCCCGCGCATCTATTGTCCGGCGTCACCCATTTGCTTAGTTCGGTGCCGCCCGCAGATTACGGTGACCCCGTGTTGCCCCCTCATGGTGGCGATATCCAGGCTCTGCAAGGGCTTCAATGGGCAGGATACCTTTCTTCCACCGGTGTTTACGGCAATGCCGACGGCGCCAAGGTTGATGAAACGTCACCGGTTAATCCGTCCTCGGACCGTAGCTGCAGGCGGGCCGAGGCTGAAATCGCCTGGATGGCGTTACGCGAAAGCCACGGCTTGCCGGTCCATGTCTTTCGTCTCGCCGGCATTTACGGCCCAGGGCATTCCGCCCTGGATCAGGTGCGGGCCGGCGGAGCGCGGCGGATAGAAAAACCGGGACATAAGTTTTCAAGAATTCACGTCGATGATATTGCCGTCGTGCTCAGGGCATCCATGGCCCGGCCCCATTCCGGTTCAGGCCCCGGCGCCGTTTATAACGTCTGCGATGACGAAGCGGCGTCACCGGCGGATGTGACCGCCTATGCTTGTGAATTGTTGGGTCAAACGCCGCCGCCGGTGGTTCTCTTTGAAGACGCCAAAAAGGAAATGTCGCCGATGGGCTTGAGTTTCTGGAAGGACAATCGGCGTATCGATAACCGGCGGATCAAGGACGATCTCGGCGCTACGTTGACCTATCCGGATTACCGGGCGGGGCTCAGCGCCATTTTGGCGGAGGGGGGTTAAGAGCCTTGTTCAAGCTGGTCCAACAAACGACCCAAAGTGCGGCAAAGGCGGTCCAGGTCATGGGGTTCGGAAAGTCGGTGGTCACCGTTTTTTACGAACAGGGTTTCAACGTCATGAGACCGGATTTTTTCGGCAATGGTCTGGCTCGTCCGCCAGGGCACGTCTTCGTCGTCGGTTCCGTGGATCAGACGCACCGGGCAATCCAGCGGCATCTCATCACGCAACACCAAGTGGTTCCGGCCATCGTCCAACAACGCCTGGGTGATATTATAAGGTTCCTCGTCGTAACAATTTGGCACCTCGGTGTATCCTTGGCTTTCAAGCTGTTGTTTCTGTTGTTCGGAAAAGCCGTCCGGCATCAAGTCCTCGGTAAAATCCGGGGCTGCGGCGGTGCCGACCAATCCGGCGACGCGCTTAGGCCTCGCCAGCGCCGTCAGCAACATGATCCATCCGCCCATGGAAGACCCGACCAAGACCTGAGGGCCTTTGGTCAACTGATCAAGGGCGCAGATCGCGTCGTCTTTCCAGCGGCCGATGGTGCCGTCTTCGAATGCCCCCGACGATTGGCCGTGGCCGAAATAATCGAATCGGATAAAGTCTTGGCCGCGACGGCGGCAGAGGTCTTCAAGCGCCATTGCCTTGGAACCGGTCATGTCGGACTTGAAGCCGGTCAGGAACATCACGCCGGGCGATTTTCCGGTGATCCGATGGTAGGCGATGGTTCCGCCACCATCCCGTGTTAGTATCTCGGGTGCTTTGACCATGGAATACTCAATATGATGAACGACGGCGCCGACCATAGCATCATCGCCTCCCGGCTGGAACAGAAGCCGGTTGCAAGATTGGATTCAGTGACCATCCTCCAGGTACTTCCAGCCATGGGCGCCGGCGGTGGGGTTGAACGGGGCACCGTGGAAATCGCCGATGCCATTACCGCCCAAGGCGGTCGCGCCCTTGTGGTCTCCAATGGCGGTGACGGCGCCCATGAATTGAAGCGGGCGGGCGCCGAACACATCAAGTTGCCGGTGCATTCAAAAAACCCGCTGGTCATGTATGCCAACATCCAGCGCTTAGCGGACCTGATGAAGGCCGAAGGGGTGGACATTATTCACGCCCGGTCCAGGGCGCCGGCTTGGAGCGCGTATTTCGCCGCTAAACGGTCGGGCATCCCTCTTGTGACCACCTTTCATGGAACCTATGGCGCAGGGAATGCGCTCAAACGGCGGTACAATTCGGTGATGGCCAGGGGTGAACGGGTGATTGCCATTTCTCGGTTCATTGGCGGTCATCTGCACAAGAACTACGGGGCGCCAGCCAATAAGATTCGCATCATCCACCGGGGTGTTAACCTGGACCGGTTTGATCCGGCCAAAGTCACGGCGGAAAGGGTCACGGTGTTGGCCAGTGATTGGCGTTTGGAAGACGGCTTGCCGGTGGTCATGCTGCCCGGACGGCTGACGCGCTGGAAGGGTCAGACGATGTTTATCGAAGCCATTGCCAAGCTGAACAGACGCGATATCCGTTGTCTGTTGGTCGGCGGTGATCAGGGCAGGGCCGAATACCGCCAGGAACTGGAAAACCTGGTCAATAGTCACGGATTGGGTGAAATCGTCCGGATTGTTGATCATTGCGACGACATGCCGGCCGCTTACATGCTGACCGATGTGGTGGTTTCCGCCTCCACCGACCCGGAAGCCTTCGGCCGTATTTTGATCGAGGCCCAGGCCCTGGGCCGACCCATCGTCGCCAGCAATCATGGCGGCGCCCAGGAAACGGTCATTGAAGGGGAAACCGGTTGGTTGTTCCCGCCTGGCGATGTCGATGCCTTGGCAACTCTACTTGATCAGGTGTTGAACCTGTCCGGGGAGGACCGGGCAGTGTTGTCCGATAAGGCCATCGCCAATGCACGCGAGAATTTTTCCAAGCAGGTGATGTGCGACAAGACTCTCGATGTTTACCGGGAGATCCTACGAGAAAAGGCTGGCCGATAGATGTCGGATAATAATCCGCCCGGAATTCTCGTCATCAAATTGGGGGCCTTAGGGGATTTTGTTCAGGCGATCGGCCCCTTTGCCGCTATCCGGCGTCATCACCAGGACCAACGGATCACCCTGCTGACCACCAAGCCTTTTGAGGAGATTGCCAAGGCCTCCGGGCTTTTTGATGAGGTCTGGACCGAAGGCCGGCCCGAGGGCAGTGACCTAGGCGGTTGGCTGAGGCTTCGACGCAGGCTTCTGGGCGGCGGGTTCAGCCGGGCCTACGACCTTCAGACATCGGACCGCAGTTCCTTTTATTACCGAATGTTCTGGCCGGGTCCGAAGCCGGAATGGTCCGGCATCGCAAGGGGCTGTTCCCATCCCCATGCCAACCCGGATCGGGACAACATGCACACCGTTGAGCGCCAAGCCGAACAATTGGAAATGGCTGGGATATCCGATGTGGCGACAGCTGACCTTTCCTGGGCCGAAGCCGATATTTCCCGCTTTGGCCTGGGCGGACGGTATGCCCTGCTGGTGCCGGGGGGGGCACAGCACCGGCCGGCCAAACGATGGCCCGCGGATGGCTTTTCCGAAGTGGCGGGGGCGTTGGCGGAGCGCGATATTACGCCGGTCCTGTTGGGATCGTCGGCGGAGTCCGATCTGATGGCGAAAATTCAGACGCGTTGTCCGACGGCCCAGGACCTTTCCGGACAGACGAGCCTTCTTGAATTGGCGCAGCTGGGCCGGGGTGCCGTTGCCGCCATCGGCAATGATACCGGCCCCATGCATCTGATTGCCGGGGTGGGGTGTAAATCGGTGGTGCTTTTTTCCGAAGCTTCCGACCCGGCCCTATGTGCGCAACGCGGGCCAGATGTGACGATTCTCCGGCGTCGGCACATGTCTGATCTTTCCTCCCAAGAGGTCTTGGCGGAACTGGATTGATCATGACGGACACTGTCAAACGCTTGGGTTCCTTGACAGAGGGCTTTTTCTACCTACATTTTCGCCCCTCTTCTTTTAGCCTGTTTAAGAATGTGAATTGAATGGTCGCAATTACCCTTCCCGACGGAAGCAAACGCAAGTTTGACGGCACCGTAACCGGCGCCGAACTGGCCGCCGATATCGGTCCCGGCCTGGCCAAAGCGGCGCTGGCGGTTCGCGTCGATGGCGAGATAAAGGACCTGAGTGTCGCCATTGAGGCCGATGCCGAGGTCGCCATCATCACGTCAAAGGACGAAGACGCCCTTGAATTGCTACGTCATGACTGCGCCCATGTGATGGCCGAAGCGGTTAAGGAGCTTTTTCCGGACACCCAGGTCACCATCGGCCCCAACATCGAGAACGGTTTTTTCTATGACTTCGCCCGCGACGAGCCGTTCGTTCCCGAAGACCTGGAAAAAATCGAAGCCCGAATGCACGAGATCGTCAAACGCGACGAGGAAATCACCCGCGAGGTCTGGGACCGGAATAAGGCCGTAAAGTTCTTCAAGGACCAGGGCGAACTTTACAAAGCCGAAATCATCGAAGGAATCCCAGGCGACGAAGATATTTCTCTCTATCGTCAGGGCGAATTCATCGATCTTTGCCGGGGCCCGCACCTGCCATCGACGGGAAAGCTGGGCAAGGCGTTCAAATTGATGAAGTTGGCCGGCGCCTATTGGCGGGGAGATTCCAACAACGAAATGCTGCAACGCATTTACGGCACCTGTTGGGCCGATAAGAAACAACTCAAGCAGCACCTGCATATGCTGGAGGAGGCGGAAAAACGGGACCACCGGCGCCTTGGCCGCGAGATGGACCTGTTTCACTTGCAAGACGTGGCCGTCGGCTCCGCCTTCTGGCACCCCAAGGGATGGACGCTGTACCGGACCGTTCAGGCGTATATGCGAAAGCGCCTGGAAGGCGGCGGCTATGTGGAAGTCAACACGCCGCAACTTGTCGACCGCGCCTTGTGGGAAGATTCCGGCCACTGGGAGAAATTCCGCGAAAACATGTTCATCGCCGAGGTTGACGAGAGCCGTGGCGGTGGCGAGACCCACGCCGAGGCGGAATCCGGCCCAGGCCCCGGCCACGTCGCCCGGACCAAGTTCCTGGCGTTGAAGCCCATGAACTGTCCGTGCCATGTTCAGATATTCAAGCAGGGCACCACCAGTTACCGGGACCTACCCATCCGTATGGCGGAATTCGGCTCCTGCCACCGCTATGAGCCATCCGGTGCGCTGCATGGTTTGATGCGGGTGCGTGCCTTTACCCAGGACGATGCCCACATCTTCTGCACCGATGATCAGATCGAAGCGGAAACCAAAATTTTTATCGAACTGCTTGCTTCCATCTACAAGGATTTTGGTTTCGATGATTTTGTCGTCAAATTTTCCGATCGTCCGCCGGTTCGGGCCGGTTCCGACGACGTATGGGATCGTGCCGAAAAAGCCTTGATGGACGCGACCACCGCCGCCGGCGTCGAATTGGTTATGAATCCGGGCGAAGGCGCTTTCTATGGTCCTAAATTGGAATTCGTCCTGCGCGACGCCATCGGCCGCGATTGGCAGTGCGGCACCCATCAGGTCGACTTCGTCCTGCCTGAACGGTTGGACGCTGCATACATCGGTGAGGACGGCGCCAAACATCGACCGGTGATGTTGCACCGGGCGATTCTCGGCTCTTTCGAGCGTTTCATCGGTATTCTCATCGAAAATTACGCCGGCCGGTTCCCGCTGTGGCTGGCACCGGTTCAAATCGTCGTCACCACCATCACTAACGCCGCCGATGACTATGCGGCTAAGGTTCAACGTGCTCTTGGTGATGCCGGGCTTCGCTGCGAACTGGATGTCAGGACCGAAAAAATCAACTACAAGATCCGTGAACACAGCCATGCCAAGGTGCCGGTAATTATGGTCGTCGGCGCAAATGAGGAGGCGGACGGCACGGTGGCCATGCGCCGTCTCGGCGGCAAGGACCAAGAAATTCTTGCGCTTGAAGAGGCAACCGCTAGAGTTGTAGAAGAAGCGGCCGGCCCGCTGGCAAAATCTTGAGCAACCGGTCAAGTTTTCCGCATTTGTGCTACCAACAAGAGGAGATTTTTAAATAGCCCGACGACCCTTTAATCAAGCGCCGACCCGAACGGGCCCGCGCGTCAACGACCTGATCGAGGCAGATCCGGTTCGTGTAGTAGGTGCCGACGGAGAGATGGTCGGCGTCATTTCCAAACAAGAAGGAATTGATCTCGCTTATGAGGCGGGGCTCGACCTTGTCGAGATTTCGCCCAATGCCGATCCCCCTGTCTGCAAGGTTCTCGATTACGGTAAATTCAAATACGAGGCCCAGAAAAAAGCTAACGAAGCCCGCAAAAAACAAAAAATCTTCGAGGTTAAGGAAATCAAGATGCGTCCCGGCATCGATGAGCACGACTATCAGGTCAAGATGCGGAGCGTAAAAAGGTTCCTGGGCGACGGCGATAAGGTCAAGATGACCATTCGGTTCCGAGGCCGTGAAATGGCACACCAGGATTTGGGCATGAAGGTTTTGGATCGGGTTCGCGAGGATGTCACCGAAGAGGCCAAGGTGGAGCAGTTCCCGAAGAGTGAAGGCCGTCTGATGACCATGGTCATCGCGCCGAAATAACAGCCCTAATTCTTTCTTCGCTACGCCTTGCATTCCTTATATGACAGGGGTATAACCCGCGCGCGTGAGCGGCTTGGGCCAAAGGCATGCCTAATCGCTCTGAAATTCTACCAGGCTGATAGCCTATCAAATAAGGAAGAATGAAATGCCTAAATTAAAGACGAAATCCAGTGCCAAAAAGCGCTTCCGTCTGACCGGCACCGGCAAAGTCCGGGCCAACGTGGCCAATAAAAGCCACGGCATGTCGAAGCGCCCCCAAAAAATGAAACGCAAGGCCCGTGGCACCATGATCCTCTGCGATGCCGATGCCCGCATCGTTAAATCTTATCTGCCGTACGGTTAAGGGAGGAATTTGCCATGTCTCGCGTTAAAAGGGGTACCACTGGTCATGCCCGCCACAAAAAGACCATTGATCGCGCCAGCGGCTATCGGGGCCGCTCCAAAAGCAGTTTCCGCGTCGCCATCGAGCGTGTCGAAAAGGGCCTGCAATATGCCTACCGTGATCGCCGTAACCGCAAACGGTCCTTCCGTTCCCTTTGGATCCAACGGATCAATGCCGGCACCCGCGAACACGGGCTGACCTATTCCCAGTTCATTAACGGGCTGGATAAGGCTGGGATTGAGATCGACAGGAAAATTCTTTCAGATTTGGCGATTAAAGAACCAGATGCCTTTAAGGCCTTGGTCGAACAGGCTCAAGCGGCTCTCGCCAAAAACACTTAATCCGAAAAAGAATATGCGGGGATTTAATCGGGAGCCGGCTTCGAAGGAAAAGCGGCTCCCTTTTTATTGCTAAGGACCAAGGCGGACTGAAACGAGAATGAAAGAACTAGACGCGCTTCGTTCGGAATTGATGTCAGCGGTCGAAAAGGCCGGCGGCCTGGATGACCTTGAGAAAATCCGGGTCTCGGCGCTTGGCAAAAAAGGCCGTATTACCGAACTGATGAAGGGGTTGGGCAGCATGGACCCCGACGCCCGCAAACAGGCCGGCCAATCGCTGAATGCGCTGAAGACGGAGATCGCAGACGCCATCGAGGATAAAAAACGGGCGTCGGCCGATTCCGAATTGGAAGCCCGGCTGGCGCGGGAATCCGTGGATATTTCCCTTCCCGTCAGGCCGGAAAGCGAAGGCCATATCCATCCCATCAGCCAAACCATCGACGAGGTCGTGGCGATCCTGGGTGAAATGGGTCTCAGCGTTGCCGAAGGCCCGGATATTGAAGACGACTGGCACAATTTCACGGCGCTCAATATCCCGCCCGACCATCCGGCGCGACAGGAGCACGATACCTTTTACCTGCCCGGTGGCGGCGATGATGACCGTCTTGTCCTTCGCACCCACACCTCGCCCGTTCAGATCCGCACCATGATGACGTCGAAACCGCCGATCCGCATTATCGTGCCGGGGCGCACCTATCGTTGCGATTACGACGCCACCCATTCGCCGATGTTCCATCAGGTCGAAGGCCTGGTGGTGGACGAGACCACCCACATGGGCCACTTGAAGGGATGCATCATCGATTTTTGCCGGGCTTTCTTCGGCGTTGACGATCTTCCCGTCCGCTTTCGTCCCAGCTATTTCCCGTTTACCGAACCCTCCGCCGAAGTTGATATCGGGTGTACCCGTGAAGGCGGGGAATTCCGCATCGGTCATGGTGACGATTGGTTGGAAATTCTCGGCAGTGGCATGGTCAATGCCAAGGTTCTTGAAAACTGCAATATCGATTCCACCAAATACCAGGGGTTTGCCTTCGGTATGGGGATCGAAAGATTGGCGATGCTGAAATACGGCATTCCGGATCTGCGCACATTTTACGAATCCGATCTCCGCTGGCTCCGTCATTACGGGTTTGGGGCCTTGCAGGTCCCGTCCATGGTCGGGGGGTTGTAGGCCATGAAGTTTCCTTTCGGTTGGCTCAAGGAACATCTGGACACCAAGTCGTCCCTGGAAGACGTCGTCGAGCGCTTGACCATGATCGGCCTTGAGATCGACAAGGTCCATGACCGAGCCAAGGACTTGGCGGGGTTTGTTGTCGGTCGCGTTACCGAGGCGAAAAAACACCCCGATGCCGATAAACTGTCCGTCTGCAAGGTCGACAACGGCACAGAAACGGTTGAGGTCGTTTGTGGCGCGCCTAATGCCAGGACCGGCCTTGTCGGCGTGTTCGCGCCTTCGGGATCCTTTATCCCGGGCACCGGGATCACCTTGAAACCGACTGAAATTCGCGGCGTTGTATCCAACGGGATGTTGCTGTCGGAACGGGAAGTCAACCTCAGCGACAATCACGAAGGCATTATCGAATTGCCCGATGACGTCGAACCCGGCTCGCCGGCGGCAGAAGCCATGGGGTTGGCCGATCCGGTCATCGAGATTGAGATTACCCCCAACCGAGGCGATTGCTTAGGGGTTCGCGGCGTCGCCCGTGATTTGGCCGCTGCCGGCATCGGCACCATGAAGCCGCTTAATAGCGACCCTGTTCTCGGCGCCTTCGAAAGCCCGATTAAGGTCAATCTGGACTTCAAGGCGGGCACCGAAAACGCGTGCCCTTATTTCGTCGGCCGTTATGTCCGCGGCGTCAAAAACGGTGAAAGCCCGAAATGGCTGAAGGATAAATTGACCGCCGTGGGGCTGCGGCCGATTTCGGCGCTGGTTGATATCACCAACCTGATGACCATTGATTTAGGCCGCCCGCTGCACGTTTTCGATGCCGCCAAGGTTAAGGGCGATATTCAGGTTCGGCTTTCCAACCAAGGTGAAAAGTTACTCGCCCTGGACGGCAAGGAATACGAAATGGACACCGAAATGACGGTAATTGCCGATGCAACCAAGGCCGAGGCCCTGGGCGGCGTTATCGGCGGTGAGGCATCGGGCTGCACCGAAGAAACCGTCGATGTTTTTGTCGAAGCCGCGTATTTCGATCCGGTACGCACGGCGATGACCGGGCGGAAATTGAATTTGATGTCCGATGCCCGCTACCGGTTCGAGCGCGGCGTCGATCCCGCCTTCCTGGTTGATGGCATGGAAATCGCGACCCGGTTGATAATTGACCTTTGCGGCGGCGAGGCCTCCGAATTGGTGACCGCCGGAAGCGAACCGGACTGGAAACGCGACCTCACCCTCAGGGTTGAGCGGATTGAAAACTTCGGCGGCGTCAAGATGCCGAAAAAAAAGATCACGGAAATTTTGACGGCGCTTGGGTTCGGGGTTGCTGACGGGAAGGGGCCGTTGACCGTGTCCATACCATCCTGGCGTCCCGATATCGTCGGCGAAGAGTGCCTGGTGGAAGAAGTCGTTCGCATCCACGGTTACGACAACATCCCCGCCGTTGCCATGGATACCGATGCGCTTCCGCATCCGGCGCTCAGCCCCTATCAACGCCGACGGGCCATGGCCAGGCGTCTTTTGGCTGGGCGCGGCCTGGTCGAAGCCGTGACATATTCTTTCCTTGGCGGAGGTCAAGCAGCGCTATTTGGCGGCGGTAGCGAGGCCCTGACATTAATCAACCCGATCAGCGCCGATCTGGACATTATGCGCCCGTCATTGTTGCCCAACCTTATTGCCGCCGCCGGGCGGAACGCCGACAGGGGCATCGCCGTCGCCAGTTTGTTTGAGATCGGTCCGCGTTTTTCCGGGGTTAAGCCCGAGGACCAGGACATCGTCGCCGCAGGCATCCGGTCCGGTATGACGGGGCCCAGAAATTGGGCGGAGCCGCCCCGGCCTGTGGATTTATTTGATGCCAAGGCCGATGCTCTGGCCGTGCTTGGGGCGTTGGGTCTTCAGGTGGATAAAATCGAAGCCGTCGCGGAAGCGCCAGGTTGGTATCACCCCGGTCACAGCGGCGTGCTCAGGCTGGGCCCGAAAACCACCCTTGCCCACTTTGGTGAAATTCACCCGCGCGTCCTGAAAGACATGGACGTCAACGGACCAATCGCCGGGTTCGAGATATTCTTCGACAACCTGCCGAAGGCCAAAGACAAGAAAAGCAAGGCCCGGCCGTATTTGGACCTTCCCCAATTTCACGCCGTGGAAAGGGACTTCGCCTTTGTCGTCGATGCCGATGTTTCCGCCGCCCAGGTTATCGGCGCCGCCAGGAGCGCGGAAAAGAAATTGATCGCGCAGGTTTCGTTGTTTGACGTCTTTGATGGCGGCGACCTGGACACCGGCAAGAAGTCGCTGGCCATTAACGTGGTTGTGCAGCCGGTCGAAAAGACCCTGACCGATGCGGAAATCGAGGCCATTGGGGATAAAGTGGTGGCCAGTGTCGAAAAGGCAACGGGCGGCGTGCTTCGGGCGTAACGCCCTTGGGGTCGATCAGCCTATTACCGTAAAAATTTTTGTCGGTGTCGCCCGCCCGCGGACGGTGACTTCACCGACTGGCTCAAAGTCGCACTCGTCGCGGCAGGCCTTTTCAGTATTTTCTCCGGCCAGAATGTAGGATCCGTATTTCTTGTTCAAAGGTTCCAACCGTGCGGCAATGTTGACGTTGTCGCCGTGCACGGTGAACACCAGCCTGTCCGAGGTGCCGACGGCGCCGACAACAATTTCGCCGGTGTTGATCCCGCACCGGGTTTTCAGTGTAGCCCCTTTGCCGAAGGTGCGGCTTTTGGTAACGGCCTGGATTCCCAACGCCGTTCGGATGGCGTTAAGCGCGTGGTCCTCGTTCAGCGACGAGGCGTTGTAGGTGACGACCAACATATCGCCGATGAATTGCGAAATGTTGCCGCCGTGTTTGTCGATGACCTCAGATAAGGCGCTGAAGTATTCATTTAACATTCCGGCGAGTTCCTGCGGGCTTAGCTTTTCCGAAATTGTTGAAAACCCCTCAATGTCGGTGAACATCACGGTGGCGATCTTGGATTCGCCATCGCCGGGTTGTATCGCGACGTCGGCGGAGGTGATGTGTTCCGCGACTTCGCGGGAAACGAAACGCGACAGATCCGCCGCGGCCATGCTGTCGATGACAGCCCGATTAAGAGTTCGTTGGGCACGCAGAATCGCTATCGCTAAAACCGCCGTAACCAGCAAGATGGAAAGAATTTTATCGATTTCGGCGCCTATGAGGATGGTGTTGGACGTCAAGTAGGTCACATAGTTGCGGGTGATCATCGGGTCTTCGGGTACCGAGTAAATGACATAGAGAACAAGGAACAACCACCCGATGGCCGCCGTTGCGCCGGCAATCAAAATAAATCGGGGTTCGTACCGCAAGGCACGCAACGCGATGAAGATAAACACATAGATCATGGTCGGCGCCTTCAGGTAGAAGGACGCCGGCTGCATGTACTGGATGTGGAAGCTCCAGATCAGGGCCATCAGCAAGCTAATGTCTATCACCACCGAGACCACCAATAGCCAATCCGGTAGCTTGCCCCTGTGCGAACCGATTAGACGGATCATCGTAAAGACGAAATACCCGGCTAAAGCCCAAGGGACGGGTTGATACCCGACTTCCGGCGCGGTTGAGGGGGCAAAAGCGAATAGGGTTGCGAAGATGAGGACGAGCAGAAGCTGTACCCAACTGATAAGCTTTTCGCTTTCAATCTGCTGCATGGCGATGCTTTCTCGCACGCGCTCCGGCAGGTCCGATTGCACTCGTTCGCCAAAAACAAATACTGAAAATTCTTGCAACATGGGGGTTATCCCGCCTCGCCGTGGGCAATGACTCTTTTTACAGAGGCACAGGTGTTTTTCAAATGACTTATAAGAACCTGGGTCAATTGGGGGGCGTTTCGGTCTGCCAGGGCGCTCATAATTTCATCGTGCTCGGCCATCGCCTGATCCCATCGGGATTGTGAAAAGTTGGCCCGGTAACGAGCCATGCAGATGCGTGCGGCGAGGGACGCATACATCCCGGCCAGGGTCGCGTTTCCCGTAGCCGCCATAATCTTTTCGTGAATTTGCTGATTAAGGGCGAAGTATTCGCTCAATTCCCGGCGCTTGTGATGAGCGGCCATCTGGTAGTGAAGGGCGCGGATTTCATCGATTCCGTCATCGGTAATGCGTTGGCAGGCAATTTCTCCGGCCAGCCCCTCTAAGGCCCCCATGACCGGGAACATTTCGTCGACCTCGGCAGCGGTCAACCGGGACACCCTGGCACCGCGGTTTGGAAGCAGTTCCAAAAGGCCTTCCGAAGCCAGAACCTTCAAAGCTTCACGTAGCGGCGTGCGGGAAATGGAAAGCTGTTCGCAAATCATTTTTTCGGGCACCCGTTGGCCGCCGATCAGCGTGCCGGTGAAGATCATTTCACGGATGCCGGCGAGGATTTCATCGTGCAGCGGTGGGGCGATTGAATTTTCAGCGGCTAGAGTCATCGATATCTCGTTGGCCATCTTTTAAGGCGGCTTCAAGGGCACGGGCGGGATGTCGGGCCATCCTGTCGGCGCCGTCACGGATTTGATGACGGCAACTGGTCCCCGCGGCGACGATGAGGTCGTCGTCGCCGGCATTGCGCACCGCCGGCAACAGGTCGAGTTCCCCCATTTTCATGGAAACGTCGTAATTGTCAGCGTCGTAACCGAAGGCCCCGGCCATGCCGCAACATCCCGATCGGATGGTTTCGACCTCAAGGTCCGGAATTAGGCGCAGCACGGTTTCCACCGCGCTCATGGCGTCGAAGGCTTTTTGATGGCAATGGCCGTGAAGCATGACCCGGTTGCCGGCGGCGGACTCAAGGTCGAGGGACAGCGTCCCGGTTTCGTGTTCACGGGAGAGGAATTCTTCGAACAAAAAGGCGTTGTTGGCGAGCTTGTCGGTGTCCTCTCCGGGAACCATGGCCTGGAATTCGTCGCGCAGGGTATAGAGGCAAGGTGGTTCCAACCCAACCACGGGCACGCCCCTTTCGGCGAAAGGCCTGAGCGCATCCAGCATCCTCCGGGCCTCGGTTTTGGCTTCGTCAACCAGACCGGCGGCCAGGAAGGTGCGTCCGCAACATAGCGGCCGCTCCCCCGCCGCCGGTTTTGCCATGTGGACCCTGTAACCAGCGGCGACCAGGACCTTGGCCGCGGCGCGCGCGTTTTCCGGTTCGAAATACGTGCTGAAGGTGTCGGCCCAAAGAACCACCTCGGGGCCACCGGCGTTTTCTGACCCGGCTTCATTTAAGCGGAACGGGTTGCCGCTCCAAACCGGTAGCTTTCGTTTGCTGCTGAAACCAAGAAGTACTTCGCTCAGCCCCGCCAATCCGGGGATTTTGTCGCGGAGGTTGAGCAACGGCGCAATCTTCGAGGCCGCCCCGGCGTAACGTGGCAAGTAGGCTACCAGCCGATCAAACAGCCGAAGCCCGTGACGCTTGTTGTAATGATGGAGGAATTCCATCTTCATCTTGGCCATGTCGATGCCGGTCGGGCATTCCCGCTTGCATCCTTTGCACCCGACGCAGAGCTTCATGGTCTCGTGAAGGGCGTCAGACGTGAAGGCCTCGGCGCCCAGTTGGCCTGACAAGGCCAGGCGCAGGGTGTTGGCGCGCCCCCGGGTCAGGTGCTTTTCATCGCCGGTCGCCCGGAACGAAGGGCACATCACGCCGGCATCGAATTTTCGACACGCGCCGTTGTTGTTGCACATTTCCACGGCGCCCCCGAACCCGCCCCAATCGGACCAATCGAAGGCCGTTTGCAGCGCCGGGGTATGGTAGTCCGGCTTGTAGCGAAACAACGTGCGGTCATCCATTTTCGGTGGGTGAACAATCTTTCCGGGGTTGTATAGCCCCGCCGGGTCGAAGGCATCCTTGACGTCTTCGAAGGTCTTGGTGATGCGATCGCCATACATGGATTGGTGAAATTCCGAACGCACCAGGCCGTCACCGTGTTCGCCGGAATGGGACCCCTTGTACTGGCGCACCATGGCGAAGGCCTCTTCGGCAATGGCGCGCATTTTTTGGGTATCGACTTCTGATTTAAGATTGAGCACCGGGCGCACATGCAAGCAGCCGACGGAGGCATGGGCATACCAAGTGCCGGTGGTGCCGTGTTTGGTGAAAACCTGGGTCAGGCGGTCGGTGTATTCGGCCAAGTCTTCAAGCCGGACGGCGCAATCTTCGATAAAGGAGATCGGCTTGCCGTCGCCTTTCATGGACATCATGATGTTGAGGCCGGATTTTCGAACTTCCCAGACGGCTTTTTGGAATTCCGGGTCGATGGTCTCGACAACGGCGCCGGGAAAGCCGAGGTCCGCCATCAACTCGCCCAGCTGCTTCAGGCCTCTAAGCTGCATATCCCTGTCGTCACCGGCGAACTCCACCAACAGCAAGGCCTCTGGTTCTCCCTGGACGAATTTATCTACCGTAGCCCGGAACAGCGGGATGTCGCGAGCGAGATCAATCATGGTGCGGTCGACAAGTTCTACCGCCGCCGGGTCTAGCTCGACGATGTGGCGGGTCGAATCCATCGCCTCAAAGAACGTCGGGAAATGGCAAATACCCAGCACCTTGTGGGCCGGAAGCGGTTGCAGGTCGATCTGAATGCGGGTCGAAAACGCCAGTGTTCCTTCCGATCCGACCAACAGATGCGCCAGATTGGGATGCAAAGGCGTTGTCGAGGTGGTGGTGTCGGCCCATGGCCCCGGCTTCGGCCCGTCAGGCATCAGGGCGTCGATATTATAGCCGCCGACCCGGCGCATCAGGTCGGGGAAACGGTTGGAAATTTCGGTGGCTTCGCGGTGACCGATATCCAATAGCCCGGTAACAAGGGTTTGCTGGCGTTCGGTCAATGCCGCCGTGGCGGCGTTATCGGAAAGTTCGCCGAAGCGCATGGCGTCGCCGTTCATCAAGACGGCTTCGATGGCGCGGACATTGTCCCTCATCGGTCCATAACGGATGGACCTGGCGCCGCAACTGTTGTTGCCGGCCATGCCGCCGATGGTGGCGCGGCTTGATGTCGAGACATCGACCGGGAACCACAATCCGTGAGGTTTAAGGAAGGCGTTCAACTGGTCCAGGACAATCCCCGGTTCCACCCATGCGGTCCGGGCTTCGGTGTCGAAGTCGAGCACCCGGTTTAGGTTTTTTGACACATCGACGACGATGGCCTCGCCCACCGTTTGGCCGCATTGTGAGGTGCCGGCGCCGCGGGGCAGGACCGGCAGGCCTTGTTCGGCGGCGATGGCGATGACGCGGGCGATATCGTCGGCAGTTTTGGGAACGACGACGCCGATCGGCTCTATCTGGTAATGAGAAGCATCCGTCGAATAGCGGCCTCGGCTGGCTGGATCGAACAAAACATCGCCCTCGACCTCATGGGCGAGACGTTTGGCTAATGCTCCGTCGCCGATGGAGGCTGTGGTCCCATTTGCAGTAGGGTGGTTGGCGGTCATAACATATTCAATAAATATATAATGTATGCTGATAGGGTGCGTTCTGGTGCGTCGCCTCTAAGACCGGATAATAGCATTTTGAATGCAAAAATCAATAACCGCATTTTTTAGCATGTAGATAATACAAATCGAAGGAAATTTTAACCAGTAATATAAAAAATTATCCTTTAAAATTAATATATTATATAATCTCTACTTCAGCACACTTATATTTTAAGCGACTCTATCAGATTATTTAAAATGAATTCATTTTAAATAATTTCATAAATTTGAGTAGATACATAAATCAAAGAGCAGGCCTTTTTTGCCGGTTTATACCGGCGGCCGAATAACCATCCGCAGGACACCGCTTCGGCTTGACGGCGGGGCGGCGTTTCCCGATAACAATGTCATGACCGATGTGATCCTGGTTGAGCGCGATGGCGACATCGCGACGGTGGTCTTTAACCGCCCCGACAAGCTCAACGCCTTTACCAAGGCGATGTGGAAACGTTTGGGAAAAGTCGTTGACGAACTATCCCTGGACACCGGGCTTCGCTGCATCGTTTTTCGCGGCGCCGGTGACCGGGCCTTCAGCCCCGGCAACGACATTTCCGAATTCGCCAACGAACGGTCCAATTCCGATCAGGCTGAAGCCTATGGCACGCTCATGAACACGGCTATCGAGGCTCTTCGCGCCTGTTCGGTTCCCAAGGTGGCGATGATCAAGGGCGTGTGCGTCGGCGGCGGATTGGAAATCGCGGGCCTTTGCGATATCCGCATTTGCGGGGAATCGAGCCGTTTCGGCGCCCCTATCAGCAAGCTGGGGTTGGTCATGGGGTATCAGGAACTGGGCGCACTCAGGGATCTTGTCGGCGCCGCCGGGGCGCTGGAAATCCTTCTTGAGGGCCGTATTCTTGAAGCCCCCGAAGCCCTGCAAAAAGGGATCGTTAGCCGTATTGTCGCCGATGATGCGGTCGAGGCCGAGGCCTTGGCCACGGCTCGGCGGGTCGCCGACGGCGCGCCGCTAGTGCATCGTTGGCATAGGAAATTTCTCGACCGTCTCGCCGATCCCAAGCCGTTGAGCGAGGATGAAATCAAGGAAGCCTACGCGTGCTACGACACCGAAGATTTCAAAACCGGCTATCAGGCGTTTTTGGACAAGAAAAAACCGGATTTCAAAGGGCGCTGACATGGCAGGCAATGGCGGACCCCTTACCGGTCTCAAGGTCATCGAACTGGCGCACATCATGGCCGGGCCGGCCTGCGGGTTGATGCTGGCCGACATGGGCGCCGATGTCATCAAGGTTGAGAAAGTTCCCGGCGGCGACGATTCCCGGCGTTTTCTGCCCCCCGATATCGATGGTGAATCCGCCGCCTTCATGATGATGAACCGCAACAAACGAGGGATCGCCGTCAATCTTAAGGAAGCCGGCGGCAAAGAAGTGGTAAAACGCCTTCTTAAGACCGCCGACGTGGTGATCGAAAATTACCGGATCGACACCATGGATAAACTGGGCCTGGGCTATGACGACCTGATCAAGGAAAACCCCGGCCTGATTTACTGCGCCATTTCCGGATTCGGGCGAACCGGCCCCTATGCCGAACGCGGTGGCTTCGATTTGATTGCCCAGGGCATGAGCGGGTTGATGAGCATCACCGGCGAAGGTCCGGGACGCCCGCCGGTGAAAATGGGCGCGCCGATCACCGACATCACGGCGGGAATTTTGGGCGCCATGGCCATCAGCGCCGCCTATGCGCACAAGTTGAAAACCGGTGAGGGGCAAAAAATAGACACCTCACTGTTTGAGGCCGGGATCGTTCATACCTATTGGCAATCAGCTATCGGTTTGGCCACCGGCGTTGCCCCCGGGCCGATGGGATCGGCGCATCCGTTGAACGGTCCCTATCAGGCGTTCCAAACCACCGATGGCTGGATCACCTTGGGTGCCGCCAATCAGAAAAACTGGCTTCGGATGCTGGATGTTCTGGATGCGCCGGAAATAGCTGACGATCCCCGTTTCGCGGAAAATTCCGATCGCATGACTCACCTCAAGGAACTCGAAGACCTGTTGGGGGCAATCTTTGCCAAGCAATCGACCGAAGACTGGCTCGCCCGGCTTGATGCGGCCGGCGTTCCCGCCGGGCCGGTGCTTAATGTCAATGAAATGCACAAAGACCCCCAATCGGTGGCCCGCGACATGGTTGTTGAGGTCGACCACGCACAAGTGGGGCCAGTCAAAACCCTGGGCATACCGGTGAAGTTTTCCGAAACGCCAGGCCGGGTGGCGGAGGCAGCACCGGTCTATGGCCAACACACCCGCGAGGTCTTGGCGGAATATGAATACGGTGATGAGGACATCGAAAAATTGATTTCCTCCGGTGCCGTGGTGGCGGTGGATTAGGGCTTTTTCTTTTTAAGAGCCTTATGGACGACCTCTATCTGATCCTCGACGGACACCTCTTGGATCGATGTAATTTCCAGTTTCCTATCTTCAAAAGCATTTTCCTTCGGATATCTGACCCGCCATTCATGGACAGCTTTGTCTCGTTCAAGCAATAGGGTTTCGATATTGGGGCGGAACAAAATCATCATGGCGGTGATCCAAATATTCACCGGTAAGGAGGGATAGGCTTGGTCCACGGAAAAACTATTAAGCATGGATTTGACGGATTTTGAGAAATACCAAGTTTCCCCTGTGACCCATCGGTTGGTGGTAAAAAGCCGGATCGGATATCCGGCCCGGTTCATGGAAATGCCGATAAAATGGGTGAGGGCGGTATTTTCTCCTTTTGGTTTCTTAAAATCCGGGAGATCGGCCGGCTTAACGGATTTGGGCATCCCTTTAGGCCTCAAAAAGGTGTGGAAATGACCGTGTTCGACCCCGAATTTTTTCGCCCGGCCTTCTGGCGGATGGGCGTGATAATAATATTGAGCATGGCTTTCGATGTCGTAGACATCGCCGGGTGGATAATGCTCCCATTCATAAAAATCGCCGTGACCACGCAGAACTTCACCAACTATGTTGTCATCTGTTTTTTCGAGGAGGCGGTAGCATTCCTGAATCTGTTCACCCGCCCGTGCCATTTTCCTGAGCCGGGAGTGGGAGAGCTTGCCAAAAACGGTCATCAAAGGGTACGCCATAAAACCATAGGGACGGGCACGGAAGGTCGGCGCCGCAAAAAAAGCCTCAAGCAGCATAAGCCTCCTGCAGTTCAAAAACTACATGATCGTGAGACGGTGATTAATTTCTGGAAAGGCTGAATTTAGCGCGTTTTGGCGCACCTTCCCGCAGGTACTCAACGTCGGCGCCGTTGCCGAGGCCCAAATAAAAGACAGCCGTGGCCACATCGCTGGCCTTGCGGATCAGGCGACCACCGATGTTGGTAATGATGTCCCCCGGTTTAAGCCCGGCCTTGGCGGCGGGGCCGTCCGGGGCGACGCTCAGAACGAAGGCGCCGGCGCCCGTCCGTCTTTCGTCCAAGGCTAAATCGCGGACTTTAAGGCCGGGATTTTCGTGAACCACCCGGCCCCGGTCCTTAAGGTCGCGGACCACCGGCATCACCAAGTTGATGGAGGATGCGAAATTGACGCCAATGTTGGCATCGCTTTCCTTTGTGAAAATCGCGGAAATAACACCGACCAAACGACCTTCGTCATCAACCAGGGCACCACCCGAACCCCCCGGATTGATAACCGCGTCGGTTTGGATGAAGTCCTCGACCGAGTTGAAGCCGGTGCCTGTTCGCCTAACCGCAGAAACGACGCCGCAGGTTACCGACAACCCCAGGCCGAATTGATTGCCGATTGCACAAACGCGTTTCCCCAATTTAGGTTCCGGACCGATTGTTGGAACCGGCAGGTCGACGGGGGCTTTCACCAAGGCAAGATCGGTGACGGCATCCCGCCCGATGATTTCGGCAGGAAGAATCCGGCCATCTTCCAGCCTGATCCGGACCGTCTTGGCTCGGCCGATAACGTGGTTATTGGTGGCGAGATATCCTCCCGGCAACACGGCGACGGCGGTGCCTTCCGGTTCCTTGGGGCGGCGCCCGGCGCCGGGCCATTGGGGCAATAGGCTGACGACCGAATTAAGAATGTCAGGGGAAAAAGTGTCCGCCTTGGCGGGCCTGAGGCCGGAAAGGGTGCCTAAAATTACCGCAAGGGACATGGCCGCAGCCAACAACCGGGCTTGCATCGTATGATTTGGGAATAAGGTTTTTGATGATCGGGATTTCAATGGTTCGGGCTCTGTCTAAGGGTTGAAAACAGGATAAACCTTTTTTCCGCCGAGACGTAAAGGCGTTCACGGTATATAGATAATCACTCGAACGACTTTAAAGGGTTTCAAGCCTGTGGCGATTTCTGATTATCCGAGCTAGCCGACGATAAGGGCAACGGCTTCATTGTGGAATTCATAAAAAAGGTGAAAACAATATGAGTGGGTTAGGCAAACTCGAGAGCTTTCCGCGCACTAAGCTGGCCCGGACGCCAACACCATTGGAAGCCATGCCTTCCCTTGCAAAGGAGCTGGGGGGGCCGAGCCTTTATGTCAAACGCGATGACATGACCGGTCTGGCCTTTGGTGGCAACAAAGCGCGGCAGCTTGAGTTTTACTTCGGTGCAGCCAATGCTGAAGGCGCCGACGTGGCCCTGATCACGGGCGCCGTGCAATCGAATTTTGTTCGTTCGGCGGCGGCAGCGGCGGCAAAACTCGGCATGGATTGTCACGCCCAGCTGGAGGAACGGGTTCCCGACCCGGACAGCGCACACAGCAATTCCGGCAACGTTTTGCTCGATAAACTATTGGGTGCCACCATCTACAGCTATCCCGAAGGCGAAGACGAAGCGGGGGCGGACCGCCGTATTCACGAAATTGCCGATGAGTTGAAATCCCAGGGCCGTACCCCCTATATCATCCCCTTGTTACCGGGTCATCCTCCGTTGGGCGCGTTGGGTTATGTGGTCGCGGCACAGGAAATTCTTGACGACCTTAAGCAGCAGAATCTTGAGATCAATGAAATTGTCGTAGCTTCCGGCAGCACCGCAACGCATGCCGGCTTGCTGTTTGGGCTGCGCGCTCTGGGGTCGGATATTCCGGTGGTGGGTGTGTGTGTACGCCGTTCCAGTGAACTTCAAACACCCCGCGTATTAAAACGCTGTCAAGAAATCGCCGAATTGCTCGAAGCCGATATGCCGGTCACAGATGAAGATGTGATAACGATGGACGACGTCCTTGCCCCCGGGTACGGGCAACTTAATCCAATGACTTTGGAAGCGCTTCGTCTGACCGCATCCAAGGAAGGATTGATCCTTGATCCGGTCTACACGGGCAAGGTCATGGCCGGCATGATTCACCGTATTCGCGAAGGGGTCTACGGGGGCAACGACAATGTCCTGTTTATCCATACCGGTGGCCACCCCGCGCTGTTTGCCTATGAGCCAGAAATCACCGAAGCATTAGAAAACAACGCGTGACGTACCTCGAAAGGTTGATGAATAGATGAATGAAAAGGCGACAATTCTTGACCATATCGGCAACACGCCGTTGCTCAAGTTGAACAAGGTCACCGATAGTGGTACGATTTCCACGAATTTGGATGTCATCTGGGGAATGTCGGCTAAATGAGTCGTGATTAATGAAAGCTGGTATAACCTCTCGTCATCAAAAGTAGGCGCGTGTCAAAAAATATGCGATTTCCGAAACTTTTCTCAGTTGTCCCTTTATTGATTGCGGTGATTCTGCCGATGGCAGCCTTTGCCCTCGGAGAATTTCCGTCCAACCCTGATCCAAAGGCTAGGTATATATTTTATATGCATGGTGTTTATCCAGAAAAACATGGCGGTGTTGGCGACTACAATTATTGGGGTATCGTCAAGGCATTACAGGCGAAAGGCCTCGTGGTCATTGGCGAAGTCCGCGGGCATACCGAGTTCCCGACGTACACCAGTGCCATTTTTGATCAAGTTAACCGTTTGCTGGATGCTGGAGTACCACCGGCCAATATCACTGTTGCTGGGCATTCAAAGGGCGGCCTCTTAAGTCTATTCGTTTCAATCAGGCTGGGTCGAGATGATATCAAATTTGCTATTTTGGCGAGTTGCGGCAGTAGGCCACCCTACCGAGTGCGTGTCATGAGAAGTTCAAAAGGACTGCGGGGTAAGTTCCTGATCATGTGGGACAAGAATGATCAGATAGCTGGTGCCTGCGACGAAGCGCTAAAAAAAGGTAGGGTCACCTTTACAAACAAAATACTAGACGACGGCGGCGGTCATGAGCTGTTTAATCAACCGACTCCAGTGTGGATTGATCCGTTGGTTTCTTTTGCTAAGGGCGGGTGAGGCCCTCACCTAACTGGTAGATGATTTTGGGAGTTAAAGAGTTTGAACTAGGCCATGTACTCATAAAAGGGATTCACAAACCGCTCGCGATGTGATTCAAGCTTCCAAACAGTGGGAGCTTTCACATGGGTGGACGTTACGACCTGACGGACTTCGAATGGTCGGTCATCAAACCTCTTCTTCCGA
>PVBE011724921.1_pt1 | contig 33686 bp, 32 predicted proteins | sample 1631181 | NCBI WGS metagenome assembly PVBE01 (sample SAMN08397723, study PRJNA350692) | Marine metagenome, whole genome shotgun sequencing project. | isolation source: water | place: Pacific Ocean | collected 2012-04
CGACTGATCGACGATTTCTACTCCGTTGAGCCGATGGCGCTGCCCGAGGCCGACGGCTCGTCGATCTTCCGGGTCTCCAAGATCCGCGCCGCCGGTTACGCGCAACGTCCGATCTGGCTCGAGATCCCGGCCCCCCGCTACAGCCCCTACGCCCAGCGCTCGAAGATCGTGGGCCGCGTCGTCGTCGCCTTCGAGCTCGCGGAGGATGGCCGCACCAAGAAGATCCGGGTGCTCGAGATGCCCCACCCGCTGCTTGCAACCTGGGCGATCGAAGCGGTCTCGCAGGCCGGGAAGAAGAAGAGGTGGGGCAAGGACGCGGGGGCGAATCCGCTCGCCATGCCGGGCGACGTCTACGTGACGACCTTCGTCTTCTATTGGCGTTGGGCCGCGGAAGAAGAAGAGGAGTACGAAGAATACGAAGAGTGCGACGAGGACGACGAGGACGAAGCGTGCGAAGAGTACGAAGAGGACTCCTGAGGGCGATCGAGGGCCAGCAACGTGAGCGTGTCCATGGAACGAGCCCACCCGTCACGGTCCGATCACCGATCGATCGCGATCGATCGGCTCGGCTCGGCTGCCCACCGGATCTCATCGCCTCGTCCGGCGTCGCGGACCCGAGTGCGACCATCGCCGGCAGCTCGATCGGACACAAGGTCGCCTTGACTAGCCAAACCCCCTGGGCCGCATCACCAGGGGGTCTCGCATAGGGCTCTGGCAGTCGATCCAGCTGGACTGGGAGAACCCCTCGACCCGAGTCGGCCGTGATCGGCGTCCGGCATCGAGAGCGGCTACTTTCGCACACGACTCACTGTCAGGGGAGCAATAGAATGGCGACGTTCGGCTTGGTCGTGGGCGGAGGCCCGGCCCCCGGTATCAACGGCGTGATCCACGCAGCAACGCTTCGCGCAAGACAGCGCGGAGCCCGTGTGATTGGCATCTACCAGGGCTTCGAATGGCTGATGCAGGGCGACATCGACCACGTCGTCGATCTCGACGCGGAGGCCGTCGCGCGGATCCACGAACAGGGCGGCTCGATTCTCCGCACCTCCCGCGCCAACCCGACCCGCGACCCGGCGAATCTCGACCGTGTCGTCGATAGTCTTGCGCGCCTCGGCATCGACCATCTGATCTCGATCGGAGGCGACGACACGTGCTTCTCTGCCAAGAGCGTCGCTAACGCGGCCGGCGATCGTCTCAAGGTCGTGCACGTTCCGAAGACCATCGACAACGACCTTCCTCTGCCGCCCGGAATCCCGACCTTCGGCTTCGAGACCGCTCGTGCGACGGCCGCCGGGATCCTGACGACACTGCTCGAAGACGCACGCACGGCGGGGCGCTGGTACATCGTCGTGTTGATGGGTCGAAACGCCGGCCATCTCGCGCTCGGCGCCGCTCAGTCGGCGGGCGCGACGCTGGCGATCGTGGCCGAAGAGTTCGGCGGCAAGAGGATCCAACTCGAGACGTTGACACGCAGCGTAGAGGGCTCGATCCTGAAAAGCACGGCCCTGGGCCAACCCCACGGCGTGATCGTGCTCGCCGAGGGACTCGGCGAGTGTCTCGAGCCATCGGATCTCTCGGACTTTCCGGAGCTCCCGCGCGATGAGCACGGTCATCTTCGACTAGCCGAATTGCCGCTGGGTCGTCTGGTTCGCGATCAGGTCCGGACGGCACTGGCCCAACATGGCATCCACACCACGATGGTCGTAAAGGATGTCGGCTACGAGCTGCGTTGTGTCGCCCCGAATGCCTTCGATCGGGAATACACCCGCCAGCTGGGTGCGGGTGCAGTGGAAACGCTGCTGGCGGGTACCGCCAACGTCATGATCACGCGACAAGACCAGGAGATCGTCGCTCTGCCCTTCGACGAGATCCTCGATCCCAGCACGGGCAAGACCCGCGTTCGCATGCTCGACGTTTCCAGGGCGAGCTTCAGGGCCGCCTTGAGCCTGCAGACTCGTCTGCTGCCTGGGGATCTCGACCAGCAGGGGCTGGCGAAACACCTCGCCCAGGCCAGCCAGCTCGATCCCGACGCGCTCCGCGCTCGTTTTGCCTGAGGCGCGGGACGCCTCGCGGGGTCTCGCCAATCGCGATGCGACCTCGAAAAACCATCAAGGGTAGAGCGAGAATTGGGTCTGGGACGAAGCCTGCTTTGACAGGCACATGTCCGATGATGGCGCGACCCGACTGCCACTTTTCTACCCCCACCCGGGCTGCAATCTCAGCTCGGCTTGCCCTGAAAGAGCGTGATCATGCTGTAGATGATCGCCGGTCGATCGCTGCCGACGACGTGAATCGCCATCTCCTGCTCGACGCGCGTACCCTTCTTGCCGGCTTCGGCGGCAACCAGTCGGCTGCGGCTATGGATCTTCGAGCCGGCAGGCACCGGGGCCGGAAAGCGCAGCTTGTCCGATCCGTAGTTGACGACGTTTCCCGCACCCACGATTGTGAAGGGCGGCTTGGCGAGGCCGCCGAGCATCGGCAGTAGTGAGAGAATCAGGAAGCCATGGGCGATCGGGGTACCGAAGGGGCTCTCGTTCTTTGCGCGATCGATGTCGACGTGGATCCATTGATGATCGCCAGTGACTTCGGCGAACTGGTTGATGAGTTCTTGCGTGATTTCGAACTCGCCACCGAATTCACCGAACTCTTCGCTCACGTGCTTCTGAATCGCGGCGACATCGTCGAACTGGATCTTCTCCATGGGGGATCTCCTGTGTCCTGGATTGACTCGGATTGTCTCGGGTTGTCTCAGACTGTCTCGGATTGGGATTCGAGCCCTGGCTCTCCGGGCAGGGTTCGCGGCTGAATCCTCCGAACGGTCCGCGAGGGATCGATGGGTAGCGCGATCGAACTGCCATGGCGAAGGCGTCGTCGACCCTCACTCGCGCCGTCGCAGGCGAACGTGCACCCGGACGCCGGCGAGACCATCACCCCAAAGGGAGAGCCGCCTGATCCGGAAACTCCCCAACCCACTGTCGAATGAAGGTGCTACAAATAGGCGGCCGCAGACGACCGCCACCTCCAACTCAGCGCATGCACAGCGAATCCCGGGCGCTCGACCGCCTCGGGGTGGCGTCCCGATCAGCGTCCCGGCACGTGCCCCAATACTTTTCCTGACTCTCGAAAAAGTCTGGAAAAGAAGCAAACGGAGAAGCCAGACATGATCGACCTCTTGAACATCGCGCGCACGGAAGCCGCCAGCGGTGACCTCCTCGGACTCCTCGGATCTCTCTACGAGCCCAGTGAGATCCGGCCAACCGGGTTTCCGGACGCCGTGATCTGGCAGGGCGGAGACTTCACGCGAGACGCTGCGCCGATCGCACACTCCTTGACCGATGCCTACGCGATGATCGGCACGATCGCCGCGACCGACGTGCTCGGGCTGCCCTTCTACATGGTCCCGATGTGGGCCCAGTACCGCCACGACCTCGACCTCGCCCCCCTTTCCTGGTTCGGCAATATGCCTTGCACCTCGATCAAGTGGTCGACGGCCGGCGACGCCTACGTCAACGACGGCAAGGGCGGAAAGGTCGTCGTCAAGGGCAAGTCGGGCAACGCGCCGCTGCGAACCCAGGCGGGCGTCTATTGCAACGTGCGCCCCTACGGTTGCATCACGGTCGTACGCTCCATGCCTTGCCTGCCCTACTCCCAGGACCGAGAGGCCTTCGACGTCGACCCGAAGACCGGCGTCGTTCACTCGGAGATGAATACACCTGGCCTGCAGATGGCCTACGCCTGTCGCCGCTTCCTGCAGATGGTGCACGAATCCGGAAAGCTCGGACGCGTCGCCTTCAAGCCGACCCAGGCCATGGAGGACGGCATCAACGCCGGCATCCTCTCCTGGCTGCTGCAGGGCACGAAATTCGAAGTCGGCCGCAAATATGCGGTCGATGGCTACGTCGAACATCGCGAACGCGTGGATCGCATCATCAATCTGCTTCCCGACGACTTCAAAGCCGGCATGGAGAACTGGGGCGGCCGCGTCGAGCAGCACATCGCCGACACGAACTACGGCCTGCTGCTCTGGGATCTGATCGAGAAACAGGACGTGATCGTGCTCGCGACAGATCTCGACGGAGACCGGCTCACCGACCTGCTGGCTGACGTATCGGACCCGCTTCGCCGCTTCGGTCAGCTCGTGATCGACCATGTCGGCGCCGATCAGGACATGAACGAAGCCTGGGGCAAGATGGGATACACGACCGGCAACGGCCGTGACATGACCTCGGTGATGTACCGCATGGAGGGGCCGCCGATTCACGAGCAGACCCTCGGCTCTGCCGACGCCATGCTGCTGCGACTGCTCGACGGCGATGAGTCGATGGGCGGCGTAAAGAAGCCCTACGACCCGCGGATTCATTTCGTGTTGATCCGAGATGCCTATCTCGATGCGAATCCGGGCAATGGGCGGGTCGCGGACTTCCTGGAAGGCGCCCTCGACAAATTCGACGAGATCTACGCCGGCGAGCGGCCGGGGTTTCTCGAGGGCTACAAGGCCCTGAAGGAGCAGATCAAGCCCTGGGGTGCCTAGAGAAGACCGGGCGTCTCACCTCGGAATCGCCGCGCGCCCGCTCGAGCTCGAGTCAGAGCCGCCCCCGTCTCCCTTCACGATATTCGTCGCCAGCGCGAGCATCGAAGCGATGTCGCTGAGATTGGCGGGGACGACGAGCGTATTCGCTTCCTTGGCCAGCTGCCCGAACTGCGTGACGTATTGCTCTGCGATCCGAAGCTGCATCGCCTCCTGTCCGCCCGGACTCGAAACCGCCGCGGCGACTTGACGGAGGCCCTGTGCCGTCGCGGCTGCGACCGCTTCGATCGCCGCGGCCTCACCCTCGGCTTCATTCATCTGCTGCTGACGCGTGGCTTCGGACTCCTTGATGACCTTTTGTTTCTCGCCCTCGGCACGGTTGATATTCGCATCGCGAACGCCCTCGGATTCGAGGATCACCGCGCGCTTCTCGCGCTCGGCTCGCATCTGTTTCTCCATCGCCTCGATCACATCCGTAGGCGGATTGATGTTGCGGATCTCGTAGCGAAGAATCTTCACGCCCCAGGGATCACTCGCCAGGTCCACTTCACTCACGACGTTGGCGTTGATCAAAGCGCGTTCTTCGAAGGTGCGGTCGAGATCGATTTTTCCGATCTCGCTGCGCAGCGTCGTCTGGGCCAGCTGTGTAATCGCGAAGATGTAGTCCTGAATGCCATAGGAAGCGCGGCGCGGATCCAGGATCTGCAGATAGAGCACGCCGTCCACGCCGACCTGGACGTTGTCCTTCGTGATGCAGACCTGCTCGGGGATGTCGACCGCCATCTCCTTGAGAGAATGCTTGTAGGCGATGCGCTCGATGAAGGGAATCAGGATGTGAAACCCGGCGCTAAGAGTTCGACTGTACTTGCCCAGATTCTCGACCACATAGGCCTGCTGTTGGGGCACGATCTTCGCGGTCTTCGCGACCGTCACGATCGCGAGCAGGACGAGACCGATGATTCCGAATGTGAAGATTTCCACGGATCGATTCCTCCTCAGTCGTCGAGACGAAGCTCGAGCACGACCCCCTCGCTGCGCTCGACGCGGCAACGTGCGCCGGCAGGAATCGTCTCATGACCGCGATTGAGTCCAGTCCAGTTCGCTCCGCGCAGAGTCACGGAGCCCGTCGCCCCCGGCGCAATCGAATCGACGGCGGTCGCGCGCTCGCCCTCGACCCCAGAGCGCACCTCGCCCTCTGGCGGCGGCCGAATCAAGGCGTATACGCGCTGGCGGAAGATCACGAGGGACGCAACGGAGAGCACCGCAAACACGAGCCACTGCATCCAGAAGGGCATCTCGAATCCGGCGACCCCGACCAGTCCGACGAGCAGCGCGGAGACGCCGAGGAAGACCAGAAAGAATTCGAGATCGACGAAGAGCATTTCGGCGACGAGCAGTAGAGTGCCGACCGTGACCCAACCCCACCAAGGCATCTCTTCTCTCCCCCCCTCAGAGCGATCGAAGAGCGGACAGAATAACACAGCCGCCCCAGCGGGCTGTGGGCCGCCGCTCGCAACTCGATGCGCCTCTCTCTACCGGTCTCTACCGGGCAAGACACCGGGCACGACCGAGGTGGGGAAGACCCGGGACCGCCGCTCTCGCAGCGGCGCTCCCGGGTCGTCGATCAGCTCGCCGCGCGAATGTCGGCGAGCACCGCCTCGGCATGCCCCGCGAGATCGAGATCATCGGCCTCGACATCGTAGGCCTTCGCGATCTTGCCCTCGGGATCGATCAGGTAGCTGATGCGCCGAGGGATGCCGGCTTCGAAGTATTTCTCGCCTTCCTGGCGAATCGCGTCGTAGGCGGCTCCCATCGTCTTGTCGGGATCCGACAGCAGCCGATAGGGAAACCCTTCGGCCTCGGCGAACTTCTTCTGATCTGCCACGGAATCGAAGGATGCGCCGAGCACCATGGCATTTGCGGCCTCGAAGGCTTCGACCTGGTCACGGAACCCGTGACCCTGAACCGTTCAACCCGGGGTCGAGGCCTTGGGGTACCACCACAGGGCCAGCCATTTCCCTCGCACACTCGAAAGGCTCACGGACACCCCTTCGTGATCCGTGACCGAGAAGTCGGGCGCTGCACTTCCAACAGAGAGCATCGGATTCCTCCTATATTCAGTCGTCCGCCAAGAACTCTAGCAATTCTCCAGTCAGCGAGACATGCTCACTCGACTGGGCACCCCACATGCTCGAGCAAGAATCGGCCTGAGCCGGAGATCCGATGAAACTCATTCCCCTCATGAAGCTGATTGGCCGGGTCGCCGCGCCGACTGTGATCGGCAAGATTCCAACTGGCAATCGAAGCATCTTCGCCATGACGGGTGGCGAGTTCGAAGGCGAGCGCCTTCGCGGACGCGTGCATCCGAGCGGCGGTGAATGGATGCTGCAGAACGACGACGGGCTCGGCCAGGTCGACGTGCGAATCCTGCTCGAGACCGACGACGGGGTACCTATCTACCTTCGCTATTCGGGACTCATGGATTTCAACCAAGCAATCGTCGAAGCACTCGGCCAGGGCAGGCCTACAGAATACGGTGACAATCTCTTCCTCACCCACGCGCGCTTCGAAGCGGGCGATCCGCGCTACACCTGGCTGAACCGCACGATTGCCGTCGGCGAAGGCCGCGTACATCCGGATTGTGTCGAGTACACACTATATGAGATCAATCACGGATAGGGTGCAACGACGGCGCAGCGCACCGCACCAAGACGCCAATCGAAGTGAAGACCCGCAAGGTGCGCCGCCATCGGGCCCTCCATCCTCACCCTCGCGGTCGCCGCCTTCGCAGTCGACACCCGTTTCATCGCCAATCCCGGCGTCGCACGCGAGCTGCCGGACAGCCCGTAGGGCGAATCCGCCCGGTCAGCTCGCTACGCGATATGGGTCGCCCAGGGTCTGGAGCAAGCTCTCGAGCCCCACTTCGAGCTCTGCCGCGTCGTCGGCCTCGAGAGTGATATGACCGAGCTTGCGGCCCGGTGCCGCCGATTTGCCGTAGACGTGGACGTGGGTCCCGGGCTGGCCCTCGACGTCCGACAGGTCGGGGATTTCGCCGACGAGATTGATCATCGCCGCCTTGCCCCGCATCCGGGTCGAACCCAGAGGCAGGCCAGTGACGGCGCGAAGGTGGTTCTCGAACTGGCTGGTCTCGGCCCCCTCGATCGTCCAGTGCCCCGAGTTGTGCACTCGACAGGCCATCTCGTTGGCGACGGGCTCGGAGCCCACCTGAAAGAACTCGACCACCAGCACGCCCACGTAGTCGAGTCTCTCCATGATCGCCGCGAGCTGGCTCTGGGCGGAGGCGAAAAGATCTTCACAGACGCCCCGGGCCGGTGCACGCGAGACGCGAAGAATCCCATCGACGTGGAGGTTTTCGGTGGCAGGCCAGTAGCGGATTGCTCCGTCGTGCCCCCGCACCGCCAGCACCGAGACTTCGCGTTCGAATTGCACGAAACCTTCGAGGATCAGATCCCGGCCCCCGAGCTCCTCCCAGGCAGCATCGACCTGGGCTTCGGCCCGCAACACCGCCTGTCCCTTGCCGTCGTAGCCGAATCGGCGCGTCTTCAAGATCGCCGGCAGTCCGAGTTCCTGGAGGGCGCGATCGAGATCCGCTCTCGAGTGCACGGCCCGAAACGCTGCAGTCGAGATCCCCAATTCTCGAAAGAGGTTCTTCTCCGCGACGCGATCGCCCGACAGAGCCAGTGACGACGCGGCGGGCCGGACCGCAACGCGGGGGGCCAGCCGCTCGAGCGCGGCCGTCGGAACGTTCTCGAATTCGTAGGTGACGACGTCGCAGCTGGCCATCTCGTCCAAGGCGTCGGGATCCTCGTAGTCGGCGACGAGATGACGTGCGACCTGGGCGGCCACGGCGTCGGGCTTGGGATCGAGGACGAGCGGCTCGATGGCAAGATCCTTTGCGGCCCGAGCGAGCATCTGACCGAGCTGGCCCCCACCGAGGATTCCGACCTTCATCGACGCTCCGCTCCCCGCTACTCGGACTTGTCTGCCGGCGCCGCAACAGCGGGATCGGGCGTCTCCAGCACATCCCCGGTCTGCTTCGCGCGCCAGGCTTCGAGGCGCTTCGCGAGCGCGCTGTCACTCGTCGCCAACATCGCCGCTGCCAGCAGCGCCGCGTTGATCGCACCCGAGCGGCCAATCGCGAGGGTGCCGACGGGTACACCGGCGGGCATCTGTACGATCGAGAGCAGGGAGTCCAGACCATTCAGCGCCTTCGACTGAACCGGCACACCCAGAATCGGAAGCCAGGTCTTCGCGGCGAGCATGCCGGGCAGATGGGCCGCGCCCCCGGCCCCGGCGATGATCGCGCGCAGCCCTCGACCGACCGCTGTCTCGGCGTACTCGAAGAGCAGATCCGGCGTTCGATGGGCGGAGACGACGCGCGTCTCGAAGGCAACCTCGAGGGCCGCAAGCGTCAGCGCTGCATGTTCGAGGGTCGGCCAGTCCGAGGTCGACCCCATCACGATGCCCACCCGGATCAAATCGTCACCTGCCATACCGACCCCGCGCCGTCGTCTTGGGTTGTCATGGGTTGTCGAAGGTTGTGGTGGGTTGCGGCGACTCCCCGGCTGCCCGAGCGCCGCCGCCGACTGCCAGGAGGGGTGTATAGCGCGGCCCGAATCGATGAGACATGGCCCTGGTGGCCTGGACTGGACCCCGATCAGCGCCAGCCTCGCGGCTCGAGACCGAGGACCGGGATCTTCGCCGCGGCATGCCCGGGGGACCCGCGCCGCGAGTGGGGCCGCCCGGCCGCGCGACGCAGCCGAGCCGGGGCGCTTGCAGCCTCGCTGACTTCTCGTAGCGTCTCCTCTGCGACCGACTGTCCCAGAGATGAACCGACCCAGTGAAGACCAACCCAGTGAACCCAGTGAAAAGGAAGCACCAGATGAGCCTCAACAGCGACGACATCGTCGAGATCCAGCAGCAATACGCGCGCTACAACACGGCGATCGATACCGGCGACGGGAAGGGCTTCGCCGCCTGCTTCGTCCCGCAAGGCGTCTTCGACAGCGGCATGGGCGGCGTGATCGAGGGACGAGAAGGGATCGCCGGCTTCGCCGATCAGACCCATTCCGCGATGCCCGGGATGCGCCACAACGTGACCAACATCGTGATCGACGGCGATGGGCAGCACGCCCAGGGATCCGCCTTCCTGATCGGCTACCTCACGGATGGCGGCTACAAGGTGATCGTGACGGGCCGCTACAGCGACGAGCTCGCGAAGACGGAGGACGGTTGGCGCTTCACGAAGCGGATCTTCAAGGCGGACGCCTAGACGGCCAATCGAATCCCGAGCCTTTCGAATAGCCGATCCCGAGGATCCCCGGATGACCTTGCTCGACCCGTATCGCGTTCTCGACCTGACGGACGTACGCGGTCAGCTTGCCGGCATGATCCTGGCGGATCTCGGTGCCGACGTCATCCGGGTCGAGCCCCGCGGCGGAAGCGAGGCCCGTCGCAACGGCCCCTTCCTCGATGCCGGCCGCGAAGCCGAGCGCTCCCTCAGCTTCGCGGCCTACAATCGCAACAAGCGCTCGATCGAGCTCGAGCTGGAATGCGAAGCTGGACGCGAGTCCTTTCTGGCCCTGGTTCGCGGCAGCGACTTCATCCTCGATTCCGGACCCGCGAGCCTGCTCGACGCCGCCGGCCTCGACTTCGAGCGACTTCGCGAAGCCAACGACCAGATCGTCCAGGTTCGCACGACTCCCTTTGGAGTCGACGGCCCACTGGCTGATGCGCCCGCCGCGGATCTCACGATCGCGGCGCTGGGCGGGCCGCTGTCGCTCCAGGGCGATCCGGATCGGGCTCCAATCCGCCTGAGCGTGCCCCAGGTCTGGCGTCACGCCGGGGCCGAAGCCGCAGTCGCGGCGCTGATCGCTCACGCCCGCATGCGCACCACCGGGGCTGGGGTCTTCGTCGACGTCTCCGCCCAATGCGCGATGACCTGGACGATGCTCAACGCGGGCCTCGCCCATGCGATTCAGGGCTTCGACTACCAGCGTCAGGGTTCCGATCTCCAGATTGGACCGAAGGGACTGCCCACGGTGCATCCCTGCAAGGACGGCTATGTCGTCTCGCTGGGGCTGGGGAGCAGTTTCGCAAAATCCGACATTGGATCGTCGACAGCGGCGTGGTCGATCAATCCTGGCTCGACCGGGAAGACTGGTCGAGCTACGACGCCCGGGTCTTTCGCGGTGGCGACTTCACGATCACACCGAAAGAGCTGAGTGAGACCTTTGATCGCTTCTTCATGACACGCACGAAAGAGGAGCTCTTCGAGCCGGGTCTCGCAATCGGCGCCACCATCGCGCCGATCCAGACCCTCGGCGACCTGCTGGAGTTCAAGCAGCTGGAGGCGCGAAGCTATTTCATCGAGGCCGAGCTCGAGACGGGCCTGCGGGTGAAGGCACCCGGAGCCTTTGCCAAGCTCTCGAGGACGCCTCTGGCTCGGCACACCCCCGCACCACGACTCGGCGAGCACACCCGGGAAGTCCTGGCCGAGCTCGACCGGAATCCTCGCGAGCGGATCCCGGTCTCGACGCGAGAGCCCGCCCTGGCACTCCCGCTCGAGGGTCTCAAGGTCGCGGACTACAGCTGGGTCGGCGTCGGCCCCATCTCTGGCAAATATCTCGCCGACCACGGCGCCAACGTAATTCGCATCGAATCCTCGACCAGGGCGGACAACCTGCGCACGGCGGGGCCCTATAAGGACGATGTCGCCGGCTGGAATCGCTCGCATTTCTACGGCGAGTTCAACACCTCCAAACGAAGCCTGGGCCTGGACCTCAAACACGAACGCGCGGCCGAGGTCAACGCGCGCATTCTGGCCTGGGCAGACGTCGTGCTCGAGAGCTTCACCCCGGGCACGGTCGATCGACTGGGCATCGGCTACGACGCCGCGTGCAAGCTGAACCCGGGCGTAATCATGGTGAGCACCTGCCTAATGGGTCAGACGGGACCCTACGCGTCGATGGCGGGCTACGGCTACCACGCGGCGAGCGTGGCGGGGTTCCACGAGCTCACGGGCTGGGCCGATCGCGCGCCGGTCGGACCCTGGAACGCCTACACCGACACCGTGGCGCCGCGCTTTCTGACCGCGACCCTGCTGGCGGCGCTGGATCAGCGCCGCCGCACCGGAGAAGGTCAGCACATCGATCTGGGACAGATGGAGGCCGCGCTGCATTTTCTGGCACCGGAGATCTTGTCACATCAGGCCACCGGCGAGATCTACGGCCGCAACGGCAATCGCGCCCGGGACGCCGCACCACAGGGCGTGTACGCATGTGCTGGCGAGGACGAGTGGTGCGCGGTGGCGGTCGAGAACGATTCGCAATGGCAGGCGCTGCGACGAGCTCTCGGCGACCCCGAATGGGCACGCGATGCGAGCTTCGACTCTCGGGCGGGCCGGCAGGCTGGGCACGACGCAATCGACGCTGGCATCGCCGACTGGATCCAAAGACGCAAGCCGCGCGAAGCCATGCACGACCTGCTCGACGCGGGCGTACCCGCCGGTCACGTGCAGCGAAGTCACGACCTGCTGCTCGACCCCCAACTCGCCCATCGCGGTTTCTACCGCGAGCTCGATCATGCGGAGATGGGCCGCATCCCCTATAGCGGCCATCAGTTCAGGGTCAGCGGATACGACGGCGGGCCGCGCTCCGCGGCCCCGCTGCTCGGCGCCGACGGCTTCGAAGTGCTCTGCGACGAGCTGGGATTCGAGGCCGATGCCGTCGCCGATCTGATGGCGTCGGGGGCGATTGGCTAGCCCATGTCGCAACGCTCGGAGCTCGACTCTCCGCTCTCGGCGAGCGGGATGGGATTCGCGGTTGGCGCCTACGTGATCTGGGGGCTAACGCCGATCTATTGGAAGACGCTGGTCTCGATTCCCTCGACCGATGTGCTGATCCCGAGAATCGTCTGGACCGCGCTCTTCTTGTTTCTGCTGGCACGGCTGACCGGACGCCAGGCGGAGATCTGGGATCTCGACCTTCGAGGCTGGGTCCGGACCCTCGCGGCTGCCCTGCTGCTGGCCGGCAACTGGGGGACCTTCATCTATGCGGTTCAGAGCGGCCAGGTTCTAGCCACCAGCCTCGGCTACTACATCAATCCGACCGTGAGCATCCTGCTCGGCCTTGTGATTCTCGGCGAACGGCTCAACTGGATTCGAGCGCTCGCGGTCGTGATCAGCGGGGTCGGCGTCGCCACCATGACCTACCAGGCTGGCGCGCTGCCGTGGATCTCCCTCGGGCTGGCAGGCTCCTTCGCGCTCTACGGGTTGATTCACAAGCTCGCGCCGCAGCCGGCTTTCGCAGGACTCGCCCGCGAAATGTTGATCCTCTCTCCACTGGCACTGCTCGGGCTGGGACTGTCCGCCCTGGTCTCGAATTCCGCTCTGCTCGAAGCGCCTCTCGAAATGCACGCCTGGCTGTCCCTGACGAGCCTGATCACTGCAGCGCCGCTGCTCCTCTTCCACGCGTCCACCCGACGCCTGCCGCTGATCGCCGTTGGGATGTTTCAATACATCGCGCCTACCATCACGCTGGTGCTCGCTGTCGCGATCTACGGCGAAGCCTTCAGCATCTCCCACGCGACCGGATTCGGCTGCGTCTGGTTTGGACTGGCAACCTTCACCTTCGATTCCATTCGACGCGCGGGTCGCCTCGAGCAGATCACTTGAAATCCAGACAGTCCGCCGCCCCTCCATGACAGGGCTATACCGGGCTATGAACATTCTCTCGTGCCTTCGGGAAGATTTTCGCGGCGACTCCCAGCCAACATGCTGGCGATAGGCAACTCGCCCCGCGGTCGCCCGCAGTCGTAGAGATTTCTGCGCGGGCGGTCGATTCGCGCGCACGCAACTCTGCTCCCACACCACGCATTGCGATTGCAGGAGAACGCTCCACGCATGCAGTTTCGCACGCTATTTCGGTTGACAGTCGACAGCCGTGATGAGAAGATGCGCACTGGGACGAGGCTCTTCATCGGGAAGATCGAGTCGTTCGAAACGAATTGCGGATTTAGCTGATACGCGCTCCTCATCTCTCGGCTTCTTGTCTATCGATTGATATCTACAGATTGACAATTTCTACAAATTGATAGTTGCTACAGATTGACAATCGATGGAAGAGACAAGAAGCCGAGAGGCGAGACGCGCGGAAGATATCGTGGAGACGGCATGACACCGGAAGAGATAGCTTTTGAGTTTGCAGAAATTTTCGATGACCTCCCCGCCGAGCAGATCAACGAAATGCTCGCGAAGAACGTCCCCATCGAGACGATCCAATTCTTCTCGCAATACGCCGACGCCTTCGCGGACGGTGCGGGGATCCACGGCGAGACGCGTGGTCGCCTGCCCAACCTGATGCTCTTCGGGTATCTGATTCGGCTGCTCGAAGATCGACTGCTTCCCGACGAATCACATCACTGATATGTCAGCGCGCTGTGCGCGCTGGGGCCGCGGGCGCTTTTGTCAGCGCGCTGTGCGCGCTGGGGCCGCGGGCGCTCGGCTATAGTCTCGGGATGGCAACCTATTCCGAGATTCGAACCAAAGAGGCGCCCGCACCGGTCGGGCCGTATTCCCAGGCGATTCGCGCCGGGGAGTTCGTTTTCGTATCGGGCCAGATCCCGCTCGATCCCGAGACGGGCGAGATCGTAACGGGAGAGATCGAAGTCGAGGTACGTCAGGTCCTGGCGAACCTGGCGGCGGTGCTCGCTGCGGCGCAGAGCGGGCTCGACCGTGTCGTCAAAGCGACGGTCTATCTCACAGACCTCAGCCTCTTCCCACGCGTCAACGCCGTCTACGCGGAAGCGTTTCGGAGCGAGCCAGCTCCGGCCCGGGTCACCGTCGGCGTTGCAGCCCTGCCGCTTGGCGCCCAGGTCGAGATCGATGCCATCGCGGTGGTCGCGTCCTGAAGGGGGGACTGCTGATCGCTGCGACGCCTGCCGGCGTCGACGATTCCGATGCCTCCGATGCCGAGGGGTACCGACGACTCAGGACGCGCGAGCACGAACGGGAGCAATGTCCACGACCGGCAACAGGACCAGGACCACCGGATGCCTAACGAAACTCGTCGTCGTTCCGCTCGGAACGGGAACCGAGAGCCCTCTGGCTTGCCTCGAAGCGATGTGCGAGACGCGGCAGATTGATGCCGTTGACGAGGCTATGCGCCGCAATCGGAGCGATCAACTGGCCCGTCCACTCGTAGAGCCAGCCAAACGCAAAGCCCATCACCACCGCGTAGAAACTCCACAGCATCAGCTCCCGACGTGGCAGGAAATGGCAGGCTCCGAAGATCAGGCTGGCCCAGACGATTCCGACGCTCGGCTGGAGGGCTCCGCGAAATAGCATCTCCTCACCCACACCGCTCGCCAGGGCCAGCAGCACGGCATCCGCGACCCCGATTCCCGCCAGACTCTCCCCGAGCAGATCGGCGAGTCCTTCACCGAGCGAAGTCCTGCGAGTCAGGAGCTCGGAAACCGCGACGGCGCCCAGGCCGACCAGGACACCCATCGCCAGCGCCGAGACGAGCCCCCAGCTGGCGGACCCATCCGCACCGGATGGATGCAGGATCGTTTGGCTCGACGCCGCCATACGCCAGATCAGCGCGGCACAGCCCATCGTCCCGTAGAAGATCAAGGCCGACCGCACAAAGGCCTGAGGGTTGTGCCCCTGACCCGGCGTTCTAGCCTGCTGCTCTTCCGGAACTGCCATGCTGCTGATCCCTCTGATAGATTCCCCTGGGGCGAGTCTTGCCGCTCCGGGTGGGTCTGGGTAGCCTATTTCGTCAACAGATCCCCGCCAGGCCCGTCGAGTTGCCAACGCGTCCTCCCCCCGGACGAAGACGCGACCGGGGATCACAATCAGTCGAGAACGCATCGCGAACGAGGAAGAGAATGGACCAGCGTGTCCCGATGACGCCACGTGGCTATGCAGCCCTGAAAGAGGAGCTGCGGCGGCTGAAATCCGTCGACAGACCGGCCAACGTGAAGGACATCGAGGATGCTATCGCCCACGGGGCCCTCTCCGAGAATGCCGAGTACCACGCCGCCAAGGAGAAACAGGCACACATCGCCGGCCGGATGGCCATGATCGACGACCGGATCGCCCGGGCCCAGATCATCGAGACGGCTGGGCAGACACCCGACAAGATCCGCTTCGGTGCGACCGTCCGTCTGTCGGACGTCGAGACGGACGATGAGGTGACCTATGCGATCGTCGGTGAAGATGAAGCCGACGTGAAGAGTGGCCGGATCTCGATCACCTCCCCCGTCGCCCGAGCCCTCATGAACAAGGAGGTCGGCGACGAGGTCAGCGTCAAGGTGCCGAAGGGCATGAAGGAATTCGAAGTTCTGGAGATCCGGTTCGACGACCTGTGAAGACCCGTGAAATCCGAAGCCTGACCCGCGGGATGCCGGGCCACCGCGCGCGCGGGACGAAAGAGTCCCGTCCAGGCCGCTCCGAAAGCGTTGCGAACACTCGGCCAACCCCTAAACTCCGGCGTCCCGAGCCATCCGTTCCCCGGTAGCTCAGCTGGTAGAGCAGGCGGCTGTTAACCGCCTTGTCGCAGGTTCGAGTCCTGCCCGGGGAGCCAAATCTCTGAAAAGCCGTCGAACGAAGATTCGGTGGCTTTTTTCGTTCGGGCAGCCGCGACCGTCCGTTCGAGAAGATCGGAGGCTGGGCGCAACCCGGCGGTCAGCCGAGCGCCCTCAGATTCCCCATCATCGCCAAGCGGCGCCCCGAGCGCTCATCCGCACTCTGCTCGGTCATGTCGAGACACTCCTCGGGGTTCAGGGCCCCGTGATATCTCTCTCAGCTTGGAGGGGCCCACGCTTCGAGCCGTCCACGCTACTGATTCTGCTTCTCTTTGGTGCCGTACTGCTCGTTGACGCGGTCGTAGATCGGCTAGAGCACCTTGGCGACGTCCAGGTTCTTCTTCGTGATCCACTTCGACACGTACTGGGTGATCGAACGGTCGACCGGCGGCGGCGGCTTGGCGCCCGGCGGCGGCCAGGCATTCTCGTTGTAGACGATCATCCGGTTCCGGATCTCGTCCTTGGTGATGTTCCAGACCATGTAGTCCTCGGCCAGGGTCAGCGGACCATCGTAGGTCGAGCGGATTCCCTTCAGAATGGCGGGGGCCGTGTCCGGATCATTGAAGAAGTGGTAGGCCACGGCCATGCGCGGCTTCACCATACTCATGACCTTGCCGAAGGCCTCCGGCGCCGTGTGGATCTGGGTGCCTACTTCCAGGGCCGTCGACGGGGAGAAGCCGAATTTTTTGATCATGTCGGGCACGGTGATGAAGCACTCGTGAATCGCCAGATCGGCGCCCTTGGCGTATTTCACGTACCACTGGTTCGGGAAGGTGTCGCCGCCGAACACGAACTTGAGTCCGTTCCAGTCGACGCTGAAGCTGACGGGGCCGTCGATCACGTGGTTGGCCGGCCAGGAGCGGATGGTGACCCCGTTTTCCTGGTAGACGATCTTGTTGTCTGCCTTGAAGTCGAACTCGTGGACGATGACCTTGCCGCCGGATGCCGGGATCCGACCGGCGCGTCCTTCGATGTCCCAGGTAAGCGCTTTCTGCCAGTGCTCGATCGCGTATTTCGTTCCGGTCTCGGGTCGATCGCCGCTCGGCCCCCAGATGTGGAGCGGTCCCTGTCGCCCGGCCACCCAGCCTCCGATGAAGTAAGCCGCGAAGTCACCGAAATGGTCGGTGTGCAGATGGCTCAGGAAGATCTTGTCCAGGAAATCGTAGGGGATGCGGAGACTGGCGATCCGCGGCGCGGATCCAGTGCCGGCGTCGAAGATGAACTTGTCGCCGTTGCCCAATTCGAGGAGCCAGCACGCGGCCGCCTGGGACTCTCGCGCGGTCGGCATCCCCGTCCCGCAGGAGATGAGTCGCATTTCGTCCGGCGCGATCTCCTCGGTGCCCGGATAGTAGACATTGGGGTCCGGCAGCTTCTGGGTCGGGCTGATGCTCGCCTTGCCGGCGGCCACCGCCGCTGACACGAGTCCGAGTGACTTGCCCTGGTCGCGATCGGCGTAGCCCTGGACATAGGCAAGCGCGGCAATCAACAGCGTTACGGCCAGAAACGCCCCTCGGCGGATCAGTTTTCAAAGCATGGGTCGTGTCCTCCTAACGGGTCTACCCGTTCGCATTCCTCGTCGAAGCGAGACCGGGCCGTGCCATCCGGCGAATGAACGGCAGAATGTAGGCATACCTGCGATTCGATGCGAGTTTCATTCGATCGACACGGCGCCGCAGCTGTGGAAGAAGTGTGCTGCCTCCTGCCGGTACGACCTGTGCGTCGTTGATTTTCGTCCGCCCCGAAATTGTTGGACTTTCCCCGAAAGGCTTGGGTGTCCCGTGCGGGGAGGTGGAGGCCTCCGACAGGCAGCTCGATACGTGTCCACGAATGGGAGCCGCCTACAATCCGGCCAATGCGGCGCGCGGAGCCCGGGCCGGGGCCGCGTTGGACAGCCCGACGAACATCGTCGTATCCTCCCTTCGTCAAGGGGAGCATGCTGAACATGATCGAGCGCATCCGAGCGATCTTCCTCCTGCCAAAGCGATCCCTGCGAAGGGACGGCGAGCACCTCATCCGAGGCGCCAAGCTGCGAGTCGAGCGGTCGTCTGCGTTCCTGGCGTGCGGACTCCCCGTCCTTTTCATGATCGCGTGCGCGACGGCGCCGCCCGTCGATGACGAGCCCGCGGTCCAGCCGATCGTCCTCGGCCCGGAGAGCTCGCCACCGATCTTCTTCGAAAAAGTGATCTTCCGAATCGCAGCAGGAACTTCAATGGAGGGCACTACAGCAGACGCGGTGAATCGAAGGGGAGCCTACTGAAGGAGTTCGTCTGGAACCAGAAACACATCGAGACCGAGGAATACAACATTGCCGCAAATGATCTCCTGTCCCGGGTCGGCTATCGATCTGTCGATCCGACCGAGGCGCTCTTCACGGAGAACAGCACGATCAAGACGCGGTTCCGGATCGCAGGCGTCGTCACAAAGCTCCATATAGCCACCTACATGGACTGGCGGAGGAGAGAAGAGAACTTTCAAGAGTCGAGCGTGCTGATGGACGTTCGACTCTACGACGCCGCCGTGAAGGAGATCGTCTATTCGAAGACGTTCGATGGTGAGGGCTATGACGAGGGAGCCACTCCGAGTTCACTCCCACAAGCTGTCCTGAACGCCGTCGAACGCGCACTCGCCGACCCCGAGTTCGTTCAGATGGCGACGCGATCGACGAGTCTCGCGCCATCGGAAGGTGCTCTGATCCAGCTTCTCGTCTGTGACGACACGCGAATCTTGAGCATGCCACGAGATGCCGAGCTCGCCCTGGAGAGCGTGGTCACCGTCCGACAGGGTCAGGTGACGGGAAGCGGCGTCATGATCTCGAAGGCTGGCTTCATCGTGACCGCTGCGCACATCGTGGCTCCGGACTCAGAGCCCATCGTGGTTCTCCATTCGGGATTGGAGCTCGAGGCCAGCGTCGAGCAGATGGACAAGGTCTCAGATGTCGCGTTGCTCAGGGTGCCCGGCAACCGGCATGCATGTGCGCCCCTGTCCCCTGCGAACGATATCGACATCGGAACGGAGGTCTTCGCGATGGGATCGCCTCTGGGAGAGAAGCTATCGAATACGGTCACGCGTGGCATCGTGAGCGGACATCGCGAGATCGAGGGCCAGCGCCTCATCCAGACAGACGCTTCGGTCAACCCCGGAAGCAGCGGGGGGCCGCTCGTCGACAAAGAAGGGCGGGGCCTGGGAATCGTGACCAACAAGGTCTTCGGCATCGGTGTCGAGGGGATCGGATTCGCTGTGCCGGTCGATGTCGTCACCGAGCGATTGGCGATCGACTGGCAGCAGGACTGACGCCTATTCAACGAGTCGGCCACAGCGCTCATGTTGGATCTCAGCGGCCTTTTCCGCTCAGAGCCAGCAGGGCGACTCTGTTCATCGGCGGCGCTTCCCCCGTTCTTTGACGCGACAGCGCCCGACCGGGAACCTGTTGGCGGGCTATTCATCCGGGTCTCAGAAGGGCAGCTCGGGCGATTGAGTGGAGCCGCGAGGCTTCAACGCCTCTACGAGGTGAAACCGTCGAAGTAGATCGGTTCTTGCGCAGCTTGCTAGTCGACGCTGAGATTGCCCGCACCGTCGATGCGCCCACGTCGGCCACAGAACTCCTCGCGGGTCATCGCCTCCATTACGGCGGGATCGATTGCGATTGCCCAGGTGCGGCGACCGTCGTCCGTGAGGCAGGCCACCTTGGCCTGGTGCGCCTTGCCAGCTCGGTGTGCAACGGTGTAGGCCTCGACGCTAACGGGCCCTTCCCAGTTGACTAACGCTTCGCGCAGCGGCGAGACATCGACCAGTGCCTGCGGATTTTCGTAGCGGAAACCCTCACTCGGAGGCTCGCTGGAGTAGATCGCGAAGGCGTGTTTGGCGAGCCAGCCGCCGTTTGCACTGATCAGACCCGTAGCGCCGCGATCTTCCCGGACGACTTCTGCCATGCGAGCGATCGAGTGGAGCACGTAGCTATTCAGCGGTCCACCCCCGAAGGTGAGGCCTCCCGTGACGGTGAGAGAGCGGCCTTCTGGGACACCGAGCTCCGTTGCAGCCACTTGCACCGCGGAGGGAAAGCAGCTGTAGAGATCCACGTGGTCAATCTCCGCGATCGTCTTCCCCGCGAGCTCGAGAGCACGAGCTCCGGCGATGCGCATCGCCGGCGAACGCTGGAGGTCCGCGCGAGTGGATGCATAGTTCGTGTCGTTGGCTTCAGTCGCGGCGTGGGGGAAGACGAGCTTCGCGTCGGGCACGCCTGCATTCCGAGCCGTCTCGAGTGAGCAGAGCAGGAGACCCGCCGCCATGTCCACCCGGGCGTTGGCGTTCATCAAGCGCGTGTAGGGATAGGAGATCATCGGGTTGTCGGGCCCAGCACGGCCGATTTCCTGCGCAGAGTAGGGCTTGCGGATCCAGGCGCTGGGGTTGTCGCGGGCGACCGCGTTGAAGCTCGCCCAGAGCGTTGAAATCCGCTCGACGTGGTCCGCCAGGGATTCTCCTCTCGCGAAGCGAATGGCACTCTCGATGATGGCAAAGATGTCGCTGGCGCTATTCATGCCGCGCGCGAGCTCGGCGTCGTGGAATAGCGGCTTATCCTCGCCGTGTATCCGATCGGGGGCACCCGGCGCCTCGCTAGCGCTGAGCTCGACGCCCTGACGCTGGGCCTGCCCTTGAGTGCGGCCGTTCTCCCCACCGACGATCAGGATGACCCCGCACTCCCCGGTCTGGATCCTGCGCGCCGCATCGATCAGGCAGCTCTGGGCGAAATTCCCGCCGTAGGGGGTGCCAACGGTTTCGCGGGGCGCTGCGCCGAGCCGGCGGGCGATCTCGCGCCCCGGATCCCCGTAGCCCCAGGCGCCGCGAAGCACGTAGATCGATTCCGCTTGCTGCAGCAGCTTCGGGACACCAGAGTCTTCCCCCGCCTGCGCGAGCGCCGAGGTCATCAGCTCCAGCGGCTCGGCCGCTTGCCGCGGATCTTCGAGGCGCTGCAGGATCTGTCCGACCCCGACCAATACCGGGGTCTCTCGGGCTGCGCTCATCTTCTCTCCCTGGCTGCATCCGCGGCAATGCTTGGCGCGGGGACGTAGAGTATCGGGGGCCTGTAAGTCGATTTCTAGATGCAGAAGCGTCTTCACCTATACCATGTGGCCCGGGCCGGCGGTGCCGCCAGGATGCCGGCCTTCTACCCACTGGATCCCCGAACCGAGGAGCGCCCATGAATCCCGAGCATTGTCTTGTCGAGCGCGAAGGCCACGTACTCACCGTCACCCTCAACCGCCCAGAGGCGAAGAACGCACTCAGCGGTGGGATGATGGCTGGGATGTACCGCGCCTGGCGTCTGCTCGACGAGGATCCGGAGCTGCGCGTCGCCATCCTGACGGGTCGCGGCGACGTCTTCTGCGCCGGCGCCGACCTGAAGGCGATGGGCGGCGGTGAGCCGGACGAGGAGTTCCAGAAGCTGATGGCGGAGGTGCCGGACCTTCACTGGCAGGCGCTGCTCCGGCACAACCGGCCGATGAAGCCAATCATCGCTGCGGTGGAGGGCTTCGCGGTCGCCGGCGGGACCGAGATTCTTCAGGGCACCGACATTCGGGTGGCCGCCGAGGACGCGATCTTCGGTGTCACCGAGGCCCGGCGCGGGCTCTTTCCGCTCGGCGGAAGCAGCGTGCGGTTGCGGCGACAGATCCCCTACACGCTCGCGGCCGAGATCCTGCTCACGGCGCGACACGTCAGCGCCCAGGAGGCGCTGGCCTTCGGCCTGGTGGGCCGTGTCGTCCCCAGCGGTGAGGCCCTGGCCGAGGCGCAGAAGATCGCCTTGCAGATCTGCGACAACGGCCCGCTCTCGATTCGCGCCCTGATGCGCATGTTGCGAGAGATCGACGAGAGCTACAGCGAGGCCGACGCCCTGGAAAAAGAGCTCGAGTACGGCGGCCCGGTCTTCGCCTCGAAGGATGCCCGCGAGGGGCCCCGCGCCTTCATAGAGAAGCGCAAGCCGGTCTACGTAGGCGAATAGCGAATAGGTCGCGGGCCCGGGCGCAGAGAAGATCGAAAGAAGGGAAGTTTCGTGGCAAAGAAATACAAGGTCGTCCAGTGGGCTACGGGCGTGGTGGGGAGCGCTGCGCTGAAGGGGATCATTCGGCATCCCCAGCTCGAGCTGGTCGGGGTGAAGGTCTACAGCGATGCCAAGCAGGGGCTCGATGCCGGCGAGATCGTTGGCCTGGACGAGACGGGCATCGTGGCGACGCAGGACGTCGATGCGATCATGGCTCTGGGAGCCGATTGCGTGATCTACTGCCCGCTGCCCTGGAATCTCGGCGAGATGTGCCGCTTGTTGGAGTCCGGCATACACGTCGTTACGCCTTGCCCCTACTGGTTCCCCTTCATCCAGAATCCGTCGACGGCTGCCGCGCTCGAGGCCGCCTGCAAGCAGGGCAACGTCAACATGCACGCCTCGGGCTGCAACCCCGGAGGCATAGCAGAGCGCTTTCCCCTGACCTTCAGCGGCTGGTGCAACCAAATCGACCGCATCACCATGACCGAATGCGGCGATTGCCGGACCTACAGCTCCGAGGGGGTCATGCGCGGCCTGATGAACCTCGGGAAGACACCGGAAGAAGCGGCGAACAACCGCCTCAAGGAGATGCTCGCCAAGAGCTGGAACGAGCCGATCGACATGATCGCCGCAGGGTTGGGCAGTGAAGTCGTTTCCTACGAGGCGAAGCACGACTTCATCCTGGCGAACCAGCCCATCGAGACGGCGATCGGTATCATCGAGGAAGGCACGATTGCCCTCAATCACTATCGCCACATCGGAACGACCCGGGAAGGCACCGAGATCATCCAGGAGCAGATCTGGTATCTGGACGACATCGAACAGACTCGTCTCCAATCCAAGATGGACATTCCGCGTTCCTCCGGCTGGCGGATCAAGATCGAGGGCGACGTGAACCTGATCGTCGATATCGATTTCCCGGCGGAGCTCTCGCAGGACGAGCGGGTGGCCCAGGGTCTGAGCACGACCGGGTTCCACCTGGTGAACGCGGTGCCCCTGGTTTGCGAAGCAGCCGATCCGGGCATCAAGACCTATCTGGATCTGCCCATGATTACGGGACGCTTGGGTAATCACGTGACGCCGAGGTGAGAGGGGGGTTCTCGTGCACGGATTGAAGGACATACGCGTCATCGATTTCTCGAGTGGGATTGCCGGTCCCTACTGCAGCAAGCTCTTTGCCGACGGCGGTGCGGATGTCATCAAGCTCGAGGCTCCCGCTGGCGACCAGCTGCGCAGCTGGTCGGTCGCGGGGGGCGCCGATTCTGGCGGCGAGGACGGAGCGCTCTTTCGCTACCTCAACGCCTCGAAGCGAAGCGTCATCGGCGCGCTCGACCGGGATGAGAGCGAGGCGCTGATCGCGAGCGCGGATCTGTTGATCGAAGACCTGCCGCCCGGCGCCTACGACCGGGATGCAATGTGCAGACGTCACCCCGGCCTGGTGGTTCTCTCGATCACACCCTTTGGCCTGACGGGGCCGCTGGCCGAGAACCCGGCGACCGATTTCACGATCCAGGCCGAGAGCGGCTCGATCGGCGCGCGCGGGCGTCCCGGCCGTGAGCCCTATCAGGCCGGCGGCGGCCTCTCGGCGTGGGGCGGAGGCTGCTACGGCGCGGTGGCGTCCCTTGCAGCGATCCGGCGCGCGCATTCGACGGGCCATGGTGAGCACATCGATTTGTCGTTGCAGGAAGTGACGGCACTGGCGACGAATTGTTATGTCTATCTGATGTGGGGAATCCTGGGGCGCCCGCCGGTGGTGGGGGTGCTGCCGAACCTCGAGTCGCCGTCGATCGAGCCCACGCGCGACAGCTTCGTTGGCTTCACCACCTACTCCGCACAGCAGATGTCCGACTTCCTGCTGATGATCGGGCGTGACGACCTGCGCGATTCCGGCGAGTTCGATCAGTTTGGGCAGCGCCTCGTGCGCCTCGAAGAGTGGGAGAAGATCGTTCACACCTACACGCAGGCGCATACGACCGCCGAGATCGTCGAGACGGCACAGATGCTGCGCATTCCCGTGGCTCCAATCTGCAACGGCAAGACCGTGCTCGAGCACGAGCAGCTGGTGGCGCGCGGTGCGTTTGTGGAGGATTCGTCGGGCGGGTTCAGCCGCCCGATCCCCCCGTACCGAATAGACGGTCAGTCGCCCCGCGCCCCGCGCCGCGCCCCTCGTCTCGGTGAACACGACGGCGAAATCGAAGAGATCGCGGCCTACCGACCGAAGCGTCCACAGGCTTCCGGCGAGCGCCGCCTGCCGCTCGAGGGCATGCGCATCATCGATGCGACGGCCTGGTGGGCCGGCCCAGTCTCCACGCACATGCTCGCGATACTCGGCGCCGACGTCATCCACGTCGAATCCATCCAGAGAATCGACGGAGGCCGTGCCCTCGGCGGCAGCTTCGTTTCCTCGCACAAAGAATGGTGGGAGTGCAGCTTCGTCTGTTTGTCGATCAACTCGAACAAGCGAGGGCTGACGGTGGACCTCTCCCAACCGAAGGGAATGGCGATCTTCGAAGCCCTGATCGCCGGCGCTGACGCATTGGTCGAGAATTTCAGCCCGCGCGTGATGGACGGCTTCGGGATCAGTTGGGAGAAGCTGCAGGCGCTCAGTCCGCGCTGTCACTACGTCCGCATGCCGGCCTTCGGCCTCGACGGACCCTGGCGCGAACATGTGGGCTTCGCAGCGACCATGGAGCAGATGGCCGGCCTCTCCTGGCTGACGGGGCATAGCGACGATCAGCCGCGCATCCAGCGGGGTCCATGCGATCCGATCGCGGGTATCCACGCGGCATTCGCGCTGCTCGTCGCGATGGGCGAGCGCGACCTCGACGGGCGCGGTCACTTCGTCGAGTGTTCGATGCTCGAAGCGGCGCTGAACATCACCGCTGAGCAGGTGATCGAATACACCGCCTACGGAAACCTGATGGAGCGCCAGGGCAATCGCAGTCCGGGCGCCGCGCCTCAGGGCCTGTACCCATGCCGCGGTCACCACATTTCTGAGAGTCCCCAGTGGCTCGCGCTCTCGGTAGCCAGTGAGGCGCAATGGCAGGCGCTGCTGGAATGGCTTGGACGCCCTGGCTGGGCATCGCAGGTCGGCGCGGACCTGCTTTCGCGACGCAGCCGACAGGACGAGCTCGATCGAGGACTGCGAGCCGTCTTGGCCGAGCGCGATCTCGAGACCTGCGTGGCGGAGCTGATTGCCGCCGGTGTGCCCGCCGCGCCCGTCGTCGATCCACGCTCGCTCGCCGAGCACCCGCAGTTCGTCGCACGTGGCTTCCTGGACGAGTTCGACCATGCGATCGTCGGGCACCAGGCGACGATGGGGCCACCCTTCCGCTACGCGAGCGTCGAGCACTGGCTGAAGAGCCCCGCGCCGCTGCTCGGCGAGCACAACGGCGAGATCCTGCGCGAGCTCGGACTCGGCGAGGACGAGATCCAGACGCTGGCAGCCGAGAAGGTGATCGGCGACTGGCCCGATGGTCTGTGAATAGACGAACGCAAGGCCGCGGCCGGCTCGAGTACGTATTAGACATTAGCGACATTGGGCACACTGTTACCCACTGCACCAGCAACCTCGAAAGGCGCTGACCCTTGGTGCCCCAGCTGTGTTCGACGAGAGTGTCGCGTCGACCCGATGCACTCGAGAGTCCTTCCGTCACCCCGCAAATCCACCCGATACGATGGATCCTCCTCAGCTGTGCGGGATCTCGCCGAGCAGATCGCCGCTTTCGCAGGGCAGGGGTTGCAGTACCTTGTGATTTCCAGCATCACGGAAACTGTCGGTGGGCCGGAGCAACCGACTTCGTCGTGTGCGTGAAACGCGTCACCGAGCTCTGACGCCAGGGCATCCTTCAGCGGCGGGAGGAGGAGGAGGCGGGAGAAGGAAGGAGGAGAAGATGGACCGATTCGAGATAGAACCCCTTGAAGCAACCCTTGGCGCAATCGTGACGGGCGTTGACTTGTCATCCATCGATGCCCTCGTGTGGCGGAAAATTGAAGCTGCATTCCTCGAGTTTGGGGTTCTGGTCTTTCCGGATCAGAATCTTTCTGATCGAGAGCAGATTGCTTTTGGCTCGAGATTCGGAAGCCTCGAAGAGCTTCTACCGGGCTCAACGCTGGTGTCCCTGAGCAATCGACACGAAGATGGCAGTCTGGCAGGGGATGATGAGAATCTGGCGCAGATCCTGCGAGGTGTTGAAGTCTGGCATACCGGTAGCTCCTACATGCGTCTTGCGTCGAAAGCGGCTGTACTGTCAGCGGATGTGGTCCCACCGCTCGGTGGAGGAACGGAGTGGGCGGACATGCGGGCTGCTTCTGATGCCCTGAGCGACGGCTTGAAGGATCGAATCGCTGGTCTATCGGCCTATCACTCCTACTTCTACTCCCAGGCCCAGATTGGCCACAATGTCGAGGTGGGCGCCGGTTACGGTTTCGACGACGGGCCTTCACCGCTGCGCCCGCTGGTCAAGATTCACCCGGAGACGGGAAGACCTTCGCTATTCATTGGACGGCACGCCCATGGCATTCCCGGCATGGAGCCCGAAGAATCGAAGAAGCTGCTCGATGATCTGCTGAGCTTCGCCTGCCAATCACCGCGCACCTATGAGCACCGATGGCATCCCGGCGACCTCGTAATATGGGATAACCGGTGCGTGCTGCATCGAGCCAGGCCCTACGATCACCATCAAGAGGTGCGGGTCATGAGACATACGCGGATCTCGGGTGATCCAGCCTCCGAGATGGCTGCGTGAATGAATGAATGAATGAAGAAGTCAACGCGGGGTCGAGCGATCAGGGCTCGAAGAATCCGCGCTGCGTCCCTGCCACGGGTTGCCGGAATTGGTTGGGGAGCGCTATGGGTGAGATTTGAAGGAGTCGTCGTGTTTTCCTTTCAGGACAAGGTGGTATTGATTACCGGTGGTAGTCGGGGTTTGGGCCGGGCAATGAGTATCGGATTCGCGAAGGCGGGGGCCAGAGTCGTAATCGCCAGCCGCAAGATCGAATCCTGCGAGGCGCTGCGTCAGCAGATCAGCAATTCGGGGGGTGATGCGTTTGCGGTGGCGGCCAATACAAGTAGCTGTGAGGATCTAGATCGACTCGTCGAAATGACCTACCAGCATTATGGACGTGTGGACATCTTGATCAATAATGCCGCCATCAACATCGCAACCCGTCCCCTGACGGAGCTGGCACCCTCCGCCTTCGATAAGATGTTCAATGTGAATCTGCGTGGGCCCTGGTATCTCGCCTCGCGGGTGGCACCGAAAATGGCCGATCAGGGCGGCGGCGTCGTCATCAACGTCCTGTCGGTCGCGGGCCTGAGACCACCCGCCAACATGGGCTTCTATGCTGCGACCAAGGCCGGACTCGAGGCGATCAGCAAGGTGATGGCCCAGGAATGGGCTCCGATGAACATCCGTGTCAACGCGTTGGCGCTGGGCTCCTACCATTCGGATCTGGTGGCGAGCACGCTGGAGCAAGCCCCCGAATACGAGCAGCTCATGATCGACGCAAACCTGATCAAACGCCTTGCCGAGAGTGAGGAGATCTTGAATCCAATCTTCTATCTGGCAGGCGAGTCCTATACGACGGGCATCACGCTCGTGGCCGATGGCGGCATGCTGTGTAATTAGTCGTCCCTTCGAGTTCGAGGCAGGCCGCCGTGAAGGCCAGCTGGCGCTGGAGGAACGCTCTTTCGCGGTTTTCAGCGCGAGCATTGTCGGGAATCTGCTGCTCGGCGAGGATCGTCGGATGAGGGACCGGGAGCAGCAGCTCCCGCGATGGGTTGGGCGGGAGCCGGTCAGAGTTCGCGTGGGTCGAACTAAGACGAGCCGAGCGGCATGCTCTCCGCGTGCGTCGTCCAACGGCCTGGGGTGTGCCATCATCCCTGCGTCGGCGGAAAAGACCCCCTCCATGCCGCGTCAGTGATCACCGGTGCTGCGATTCCCAAGCCTTTCCAACCACCGAAGCCTCCGATCCCTCCGACGCAGCCGATTCGCCGGACACCCCGGAGGCATCCGTATCTCGAAGGGGCCCCAAAATCGATCGATCGCGGTATGCGCGCGCCTGTCGCTGGTTCTGGCGTCGGCCATCCCCTTCACGGCGCGCGCCGACGAGTCCACGAATGGTGAGGAGCAGAAGCGGCTGGACCAGGAGGCCCCGTCGCTGAGGGTCGAGGAGCGACTTCCAGTCGACGTTCCAAGAATTCCGGCGCCTGGAAAGAAGAGCTACGTCCAGATCGATGCAGCCCTCGATACCTCGTTCGTCGCAGGAAGCGAGTACGGCGACACCAAGGTCACGGACACCTACTCGCGCCTCTCGTTCGAAGTCGGCGCTCCGCTCTCCCGGGTCGTGGCGATCGGCGCCCAGGCTCGCCTGGGTGTTCGCAATTTCCACTTCGATGGCGATGGCCAATTCATCGACTCTGGAAAGAGCTCCGGCGAGCCTTTCGACGATCTCTTCGAATACTCGTTGAGCCTCGGTACCCGGATTCGCCTGATCGAAGGGCTCGACATGGAAATCGCAGGACGCGCGATCTCTCGAGTCGAAGAAGGGGCACGCTTCGCGAGCGGCCTCGAGGGGGGCGGCAGCGACTCCCTTCTCGGTCGCTACAAGAAGTGGATCGTGCTGCGGCTCGGCGTCGGTCTCCAATCCAACTTCGACGACTCGAATGTAAGCGTCTCACCGGTCTTTCGATTGCGCGTCCGACTCCACGAACGCGTGTGGGCCGAGACCGGTGGGCGCAACGGGCGACTCGAGTTCACGGTGAATGACCGTGTTCGGGTCGACCTGTTCGGCGGCGTCGAAGGTGGGCGCTACCGACTCGAGGATCGGCGCGATGGACCGAACGGGGTTGGCAAGGGATCCATCCAGATCGATCGAACGGATGTCGGACTCGCGACCCGCGTGAAGCTGTGGAAGCGATTGCGGATCCTCGGCGAGGGCGGGGTGGTGCTGACACAGACCTTCGAGATCAAGGATTCGGACGGGAACGACTTCGATGAGCGCGAGACCCGCGAACCCGCGTTCCGCGGTCGTGTGGCACTGAAATGGCGCTTCTGAGGGTCGGGGCGACCCGAGGATCAGAAGCTACGAATCCGCTGAATCCAGGCCGCGAACCGCCACACGATCCGGGGGGTGTCTGCTTTGCAGCGGATTCGATCACTTCACCGTGTGTGACGACGATGCCCTCGAAGACCCATTTCTGGACTCGTTCGACGAACGCGCAGAATGCGGGTGTCCTCGTACACGAAGCCGAAATTCAGAGGCGGAGCGACGCGGATCCCCTTGAAGCCGATCGGCTCGAGCATCAGCTTCGACACGATCTGACCGAGCCCGCTCCGCACCGACGGATCGTGGCTCTGAATCCAATCCCGATCGACCAACAGTACCTGATCACATTGAATCGCATTCTCCAGCCCAGCTCTCCGATGTCTCCGACGCTAGAGTGCCGCTGCCCCTAAATCCGAGATGGAGGCCATTGGTGGGTGGGAAACGAAATCGTGGGATCTCGATCGGGATGCTGCTCTTCCTGCTCATAGCCGGTGCTGCCCCCGCGGCCGAGCCGAACCGGCCGGGTGAGACCGTCAAGCTCGAGCTCGAGGGCGGCGAGACCTTGAGGGGTATCCTGGTTTCGGAGAACGCGGCTGAGATCGTGATCGACCACGATCTGCTCGGTCGCGTGACGATCCCAAAGACCCGGCTGAAGAAGCCCGCCGAGCCAAACTCCGGTCTCTTCGGGACCTCCTTCATGGAGGGATGGCGGCGGCGCGTCAGCGCCGGGGCCAGCGGCTCCGAAGGCCGGACCAAGAAGATCAAGCTCATGGCCCGTCTCGAAGCCGACGCCGAAAAGGAGCACTATCGCGGCCGCTTCAACGGACGCTACCTCTACGAGAGCGAAAACAAGTCGAAGACCGACAACAAGTCGAACGTTTCCTATCTGCATGACCATCTTATCTCGGATAGCCGGTTCTTCCTGACGGGGTCCGGGATCTGGGAGACGGACGAAACTCAGAAATGGAATCATCGAATCAAGGGGACCAGCGCGATCGGCTACGAGTTCTTCGAGCGAGAGAGATTCCAGCTCAGGGGACGCGCCGGACCGGGCTTCACGAGCCGGATCGGCGGCGGTGCGGATGGCAACGACGTCAATGCCGAGGCGAACGTCCAGGCCGTCTGGAAGCCGATCGAGGGTCAGGAGATCCGATTCAGCACGACCTATAGCCTCAACGCGTCGGACTACCCGGAGTTTTTGCTGACCAGTGAGCTCGACTGGACGATCGAGCTCGGCTTCGTCAAGGGCTTGAGGTTCAGGCTTGGCGCCGATTACGAATACGACTCCATCGCGAAGGGCAACAACAACGACCTCGACTACGAGGGGTCGCTGGTCTACGAGTTCTGAGAGAAGTCGAGGTCGGCCTCGTCGAGCTGGACCCGCCGGACGATCACCGAATCGCTCGAGCTTCGCAGACAGGACCTCTGAGGTCGGAAGTGGGAGAGTGCGACAAAAGAGCACGGCCCAGCGGCGTCACTGGGCTCTGATTGCTTCCGGACGCCGGCAGTGAGCCCCTGTTGGAGGGCAATCGACGATTGCCGGCTCTTTGCGGCTTCGCAAGAAGCTGGCAGTACAGCAAGAGAGTGGCATCGTGGGACCCAGCAGGGCCAGCATCGCGGAGCAGATCCTGCGCCATCCTGGCACCGAAGCAGAGACTGATTCTCTCCTCGATGCTGTCGCAGAACGCATGGGAGCAAGAGGAGCACAAGAGGAGCAAGACGCAAGCCCTTGAAGCTCGCGTGGCAATGCGCAGAGATCCAGGGTGGGCGACAATGCTCGTTGCTTCAGATGGACTCCCCCGAGCACGGATAGAACTCGCCAATCCTTGGGGGGAATTGTCGGGGTACGAAAAGACTGCCAGAAAAGCGAAGAAGAACTGGAGCGTTCGGCAGGCCGACTTCCGATGCTCTCAAATCCTGAGCAGCGCTCGCCATTTCTCGAGACCTCGAGGCATTCAGTCATCGATAAACGTCGTCTCGAGGCGGCCCAAATCTCCCTCTGAGATGAGAATCTGCTCAAAGGCCAGAGATCTCCCGGCTGAGGTCGCCAGATTGGCAGAGCCGCCCGGAATCGCCCCGCTCGCAGCGGATGGCTGAGCCCCAACGCATCCGATCATTCTGATTCCCGAGCAGTGCCCAATGGATCGTACGAATGCGGGTCAAAAAGGAACCATCTTTTTTATCGCACCTCTGTCCGCGGGGTGCGGATCGACTTTCTTGGGTTTCAATGGGTCCGTTGACCCGAGGTCTGCGCCGCCAACACACCACCGTGAAGGCCGACCAAAGTACCGATCGACGGGCGCGCTCTGCGTTGCGGGGCCGCGGGCGCTAATTTGCCGGCGCACTGTGCGCGCCGGGGCCGCGGGCGCTATTGATTGATCGACGTCCGTGCTGAACCGCCCTCTGCTCATTCTGGTGGACTTCATCACACTATAGCTACGCGAGGCTCATCTAACCTCGTGCCCGCCATTGTTTTTTCGGGAGTTTCGATTGAGCTGCATGCGCTTCGTCCGGGTGATCCTTGTCAGCCCCCCGCTTCTCGTTCTCTTCCTGGCCGTGACCGTGAGCGCCTCGGCCAACACCGGTTGGGTGAAGGGAGAAGTCCGCTTGAATCTGCGCACGGGGGCCGGAACTCAGTTCAAGATCCTGGGCTCCATCCAGACCGGGGACTCGGTGACGGTGTTGGGAACGCACGAGAGTTGGACGCGTGTCGAAACCACAGACAGGAAGATCGGCTGGATCCCGGCCGGCTATCTGGAAACCGAACCGCCACCCAAGCTTCGGCTTCAGCAGGCCGAAACGGAGGCTGCCAGCCTGCGCACGCAGCTCGAAGAGCTGCGTGCGCAGACCGCCGAGCTGCATGAATCCAACGCAACCCTCACTGCCAACGACAGCGGGCAACGCGAGGAGATCGAGGCTCTCAAGGTCGAAAACTTCGAGCTCCGCGCCGGAACGCGCTACCAGGAATGGATCACCGGAGCGCTGATCCTGGGCCTGGGGATGTCCGTCGGGGCTGTGCTGCATCGCCGGAATTCCAGTCGGCGCAGCTCGTCCCGGCTGCGGCTCTAATAGCTGCGGCTCCAAAAAAAGCAGCAACAAAAGCCGCAACGAGACAGCACAGACAACAGAAGCGACTCCGTCTGCTCGCGAGCCGACCCGCTGCGACTCGAGCGCCAGAGGCTGCTGCCCAGGGAGGACTGCAATGGATATCGAGGGTCTCAATGTCGTCGACGACGTCAAGATGGGCGTCGTTCTTGCGGGACAGGATCGGCGCACGATCCTCGACATGGCACGCAAGGTCGAGGCCAGCGGACTCGACTCGATCTGGGTCGGGGATCATATCGCCTTCCACATTCCCGTCGTCGAAAGCTTGAGCCTGCTCTCGTTCATCGCGGCCGCCACCGAACGGGTCGAGCTGGCGACCGGCGTGCTGCTGCTTCCGCTACGCAATCCGACCCTGACGGCCAAGATGACCGCAACGATCGACATGCTCTCGGGCGGCAGACTGGTCCTCGGGGTGGGTGTCGGCGGAGAGTTCCCACCGGAATTCGAGGCCGTCGGCGCCTCCATCGCCGAACGCGGCCCGCGCGCCAATGAGGCGATCGAGATCCTCCGCCGGCATTGGGCCGAGGGACCCGCCGAATATCACGGCAAATACTACTCCTTCGGAAAGGTCAAGATCGAACCCAAACCGGTGCGCCCTGGCGGACCACCGATCATCGTCGGAGGGCGCAAGGCGGCTTCGATGAAGCGCGCTGGACGCCTCGGCGACGGCTACATCTCGCACATGTGCGACGTCAAGACCTACCGTGACAACCTCACCTCGATCGCCGCACACGCAAAGAGCGCGGGACGAGACGGGCTGCCCTTCCAGACGACCGCTTTCCTCTTCACGGTGCTCGACGACAGCTACGAGGCCGCGCACACGCGTGCCGCAGAGCTGCTCGGCATGATCTACAATCGCGATTTTCGCGATGCGGCCGCCAGGTACTGCCTACTCGGTAAGCCCGAGGACTGCCTCGAGCAGATGCGAGAGTTCGCGCGGGCGGGCTGCCGCCACTTCGTGATCTCGGGTCTGTCGGATCCCAACGAGATCATCGAATGCAGCTCGACGATGGTCTCGGAGCTTCGCTCGCTGGTCGGCTGAACCGAATCGGGGGCAGCCAGAGCCAAAGCGGCCCCAACCTCTCGCGCGCAGCTCGCCGCCGCGACAGCCCCCCGGTTTCCCGCGCCGATCGAGAGCGATCGAAAGACCCACGCATCGCGAGACGGCACGCTGACTCGGATGCTTTAAGCGCTAGCCATTGGGCGCGCGCAGATACATCCCGACCAGGACGTTCACCGCCATCACGAAGGCCAGCACGGCCCCGGTCACCGCGGTGCGTCCAGCGATTCGGTGGATGCGAACGTCCCGAGCATCCGGCACCGGATCCGCCGGATCGTGAGTCACGAGCTTCGTGTGCAGCA
>PVBE010953125.1_pt1 | contig 33685 bp, 32 predicted proteins | sample 1631181 | NCBI WGS metagenome assembly PVBE01 (sample SAMN08397723, study PRJNA350692) | Marine metagenome, whole genome shotgun sequencing project. | isolation source: water | place: Pacific Ocean | collected 2012-04
CCCAGCCCGGTCCCGTCGCGTCACCGCCCACCAGCGCCGCCAGATCGGTCAGCGAAGCGACGACTGCGCCCCACACCAGGACGGGCACGAGCGTACCGATCGCGCTCCCCAGGAGGTACTGCTTCCGCGTCACCGCCGTGAGCCCGAGCAGGTAGCAGACGGCGTTGTACGGAGCCATCGGCGACAGCCGGAGGAGCAGCACCAGCCGCAGCCCCTGCGTGCGCGAGGCGTGGTCGAGCGCAGCGAACCGGTCGGAGCTCCCGAACCGCCGAAGGATCGGGGCCCGGAACCGCCCCCGCGCCAGCTCGAAGCACAGCAGCCCGAAGCCCACCGACAGCAGCCACGCCACGGGAATGCCGATCAACGGCCCGTACAGGAACGCCGCGCCACCCTGGAACCAGGAAGCGGGGAGGGCCAGGAACGTGCCCGAGCCGTAGATCCCCAGGAACCCCACCACGCCCGGTCCCCCGCCGGTCTGCAGCGACGTCACCCACGCGCAGACCGCGCGCACCTCGACGGTGCGGCCGAGCAGTCCGACGGCGGCGAGGAAGAGGATGAACAAGACGACAGCGCGGCGCATGACGGCCGTTCAACGCTCCAGGGGGGCGAAACGTTCCGTCGGCGGCGAAGCGGTCACGGTCGCGCGCATCCCCTCGAGCTCCACCACCACCGAGCCGGGGGTGGCACGCACGGTCGCGGTGCCCGCCTCGGTCCGCACCGTCCGGGTGCCTGCGACGCCCACGTCCAGCGCGCTGCGGGCCAGCCACAGGGCCTGGGTGCGCACCTCCTCGAAGGCGCGGTCCTCGACGCTGCGGCTGATCCGATTGGCCACGATGGTGCCGGCGACGAGGGCCGTCATCAGCATCGTCATCATCAGCAGCACGATGTGTCCTCGCTGGTGGTGGTTCATCGTCCCTCCACCGGGATGAAGAGGGTGCGGCGTTCAACGCGCTCGGGACGAACGACCCGGGCGAGCACCACTTCGACCCCCCCGGGGGTCCAGGCGATCGACTCGGCCCGGCGGCTCAGTCCCCGAGACGACGCGCAGCCGCCGGCAGCTTCTCGCACGAGCGCCGCTTCCTCGGTGACGAAGTAGCGCACCTCGCAGCCGGGGCGGCTGAAGCCCACGCCGTCGGCGGTCGAGGGGGTGCCCGCGCGGGCGTCCGTGCGCAGCTCTTCGGCGAGGGTCGGGATGGCGTCGGCGACGTCGAGTTCGAACTCGGCGAGCACGCGCTGCTCCTGCATGTAGAGGCCGAAGCTGAACAGCAGCGGCACCAGGATCGTGCCGATGGTCAGCACGATCGCGAGCTCCAAGAGGGTGAAGCCGCGGTTCATGGCGCCCCCGGCTTCGCGAACACGGTCAGGGAACGCGTCACCGCCCGCCCATGGGGATCCCGCCAGGCCACCGTCAGCGTCCGCGCGCTGCCGGCCCTCGCCCAGGTCACCACCCCGTCCGGCAGGGGCGCCAACACGCGGGCAGTCGCCTCCGGTGCCACCGCCACGCCCCGGGACGCGGCCGAAGCGTGGCTGTCGAGCACGAGCTGCGCTTGCGCCTGTTGAATCTCGACCTGAGCGTTCATCCGAATCTGGGCGCCCGTGACCCCCGCCAGCGCCGCCGTGATGCCCATGAGGGCGACGCAGATCATCGTCTCGATCAGGGTGAATCCGCGGCCGTTCATGCGACCCCCTCGGCGATCCAGAGTTCGGCGGCGGGGCGGCGGCGGGTGCCCAGGCCGGCGCACAGCGCGCAGCCGTCGCCGGTATGATCGGGGCACGGTTCGGGCGCCAACCGCTGGTGCAGCACCCCCCGCAGGGACGCCTCCAACACCTGCGGATCGGCATCCAGGTCGAGCATGCGCTGACGCGCCTCGGTCGCCGAACCGGCATGCAGCCCCGCCACCACCAGACGCCCCGTGTGCGCCGCCTTCACCGCGAGGGCCGCCTCCCCGGCGGTGCGGATCTCGCTGAGCGCGACCACGTCGACGTCCTGCCGCAACGCCCCCACCAGGGCCGCCTCCGCGTCCAGGCCGCGCTCCGGGCTCAGCTCGACCTGATCGACGGGGATGCCCGCGAGGCGCAGCCGCTGCTCGACCGGATCTTCGATGCTCAGGTGCGCTCCGGAACGCCGCGCCGCCAGGTACGCCAATGCCGCGTACACCGTCGTCGTCTTGCCCCCGCCCGAGGGTCCGGCGATGAGCACGAGCCCCGAGGGCTGCTCCAGCAGCGCCGCCAGCCCCGCCTCCGCGTCCGCGTCCAGGCCCAACTCGTCCAGCGCGAGCAGCCGGCCGAAGAGCCGCAACGCCGCCCGCTCCCCCAACGCGGTCGGCAGGAACGAGGCGCGCACGTCTGCCGCCGGACCGTCCCGGGGGACCCGCCCCTCCTGCACGATGTCGGACCGGTAGGGGAGGCATCCGGACAGGTGCTTCAGCGCAGCCACCAGCCGCCGTCCCGTCGCCGCCGGCAGGCTCGCGAACTCGACCATCGCGCCGCCCACCCGCAGCCGCACGCCGACGCCGCCGTCCTCGCTCTGCAGATGCACGTCCGAGGCCGACGCCGCCTCCGCCATCGCCAGCAGCGCCGACGCGGCGCGGATCGGCGACCACGCCCCGGCGGCCGTGTAGGTGTGCCACGCGGCCGCGTCCTCAGCCCTCCGACCGGTGGCCGCGGGCGGCTCCAGGGCACGCGCCGCGGATGCCCGCAGCGACTCCGGGAGGGCCCGCTCGGTGCCGGAGGCGAGCATCACGCGAGGACCCGCCAGCGCCCGCATCTCGTCGAACGGCACGAACTCCCGCTTGCCCCACCGCGTGCGCAGCAGGAGGCCTTCGCGTTCGGCGTGGGAGTCAGGGGGCGATGGCACCGGCGTACGCTCCCAAGAAGGTGAGGCCGACGAGCAGCACGGCTCCCCCGGCGAGAAGCACGGCCACGGCCTGGATCCGAACGACCGTGTCGGGCACCACCCGCGCCAGCGCGATCCGGCGATGCTCGGCGATGGCGGCGGCGGTCTCAGCGCCGGCCCCCGAGGCAGCCGCGGCCCCCAGCAAGGAGACCTCGAAGGGGTCGAGCAACGGCGCTCCGCCCGCGGCTGGCGTTCCCGCCTCCAGGGCCCGCGCGAGGCCGTCCGCGGCGGCTCGACCGGCCCCCCGGCTCCAGCCCGCCGAGGCCCGGACCGCTACGTGCAAAGGAGCGCCGGCGGCCGCGAGCACCGCGACGCTGTGCACGAACCCGTACCCCTCGACCAGCGCCCAGCCCGAGCCGAGCCCGGGCACGCGGATGCGTCCCCATACGAGGGCCGCAAGCGCCACCAGGAGCAGGACTGCGGCCCCCAGACCGACCCCCACCCCCAGGCCGGAGGCCGGACTGAGGGCCGCGTTGGAGTGCTGCAACGCCGGCAGCGCCCGGGCCCCCACCGCCCACGCCGCGAACACGATCGTGCCGGCCAGCCAGAGCGGGTAGGTCGCCGCGGCACGGAGCCGTCGCACGGCGTCGTCGGCTTGGGCGGCCCCGCGCGCCAGCTCCGCCAGCACCGACGGGAGATCCTCGACGGCGGCTCCCGCGGCCGTGTTGGTGATGCGCGCATCCAGCCCCGCCGCGGCCCCCGCCTCCGCCACCGAACTCCCCTCCCCGAGCAGGCGGACGAGCGTGTCCGCCTTGGCCGGCGCCAGCCCCCCGCGCACCCCGCCCTGGTGGAGCGTGACGAGCGAGTCGCGCAGCTGGGTCAGGGACGCGGTCATACGGTGAGGTGGATCTGGGAGATGATCAGGTAGACGGCCATGGTCGTAAGCAGCGCGGTCAGTGACAGCGACCCCAGGCCGGCAGCCCGAACGAACACCACCACCCGACGTTGCGCTCGCTCCGATCGGGTGAGCGAAGCCTCGAACACGCGGTCCAGATCCTCCACCGTGGCGTGGTCCATGGTGGACCCACGGAACGAGCGACGAACGTCCGCCGGCGCGCCGGTCTCGATCAGGGCCGCCGCCACCGCCGCCTGCCGGGCCCGTCGGAGGGGGCCGGCGACCTTCGGCACGAGCGGCGGGAGCACCACGGTGGCGACGATCGCGGCGAACAGCAGCGGGAGGCCCAGGAGCACCAGCTGCCGCGCCAGCTCGACCATGAACCACTTGCCGTCCGCGGCCCCGACGTCGCCGTACAGGAAGGTGGGGCCCACCTTGTCCGACAGCACCTGCAGGACCATCGCCTGAAGCAGCGCGATGGCGAGCAGGTACACCAGGGTCTGCAGCAGCTGCGCCTGCACCACCAGCGACGACGGGATGCGCCGAAGCCGCCGATCGGCCGCCCGCACCGCCGACGGCCACGCCTCCGCCAGCGGGCCCAGCTGCGGCCCCAGGTGGGTCGCCCGAAGCGCCGATCCCAGCCGCCCCGCATCCGCCTCCGCCGCGGCCGCGAGCCCCCCGCTGATCCCCGCGTCACGCAGCGCCGTGCCCGCGGAGGTGTCCTCGGCGAGGGCGTGCCCGACGAGCAGCACGGTGAGCCGACGCCGGTTCAAAACATGAACCAATCGCCCCAGCCCGAGGCCAGCGGAACGGTCAGGAGCGTGAGCGTGACCCAGCTCATCAGGAAGAACACCATCGCCAGCACCAGCGGCGCGAGGTGGCGGAACAGGTGCACCCGCGCGTGGCCCACGAGGATCAACTCCTCGGCGATCTCGACGGCGGCTTGCACCTCCCCGCAGGCGGGCCGGCGGGCGTCGAAGTAGCGGAGCTCGGTCGGCGATCCCATCAGCGCTACCGAAACTCGGCCCTCGGCCGCTCCCTGCAGCAGACCGGATGCCCGGCGGAGGTGGTCTCGACCCGGCACCGACAGCGTCGGGAGCATGCGGACGAACGCCGCCCACCCCAGCGCCAGCGGCACCCCCAGCCACTTCAGGACGCCCGTGCCCGTCGTGAACAGGGTCCAGGTGCCCTCCAGATCGCCCTCGGTGAGGCGCGCCGGCTCGACCCAGCCGACCGCGGCGCCCACCAGCAGCGGCAGCGCCACCAGCACGGTGAGGTACAGCCGGCCCAGGTTCAACGACGCCTCCGCCGCCAGTTGGGTGTCCAACGCCGCGGCGGCGTGATCGAGGTGGTCGACCGAATCGCCCTGGCCTGCCAGCACCGCATCGAGGGCGTCGCCCGTGGGCGTCCCCTCCTCCCCCGAAGCGAGGGTGCGCAGCGCGCGGTCGACCCGATCGGCGATCGGCCCCGGGGGGAGCCCCGCCCGTGCCGCCGTCAGCGCCTCGAGGTGGCTTCGCCCGTGCCGGTGAAGCGCAGCGGTCTGCCGAAACAGCAGCGCCGTCTGCTCGACCGGATTCACCGCAGCCCGCCCTCGACGTCGAGGTGGAGGGTGCGGCCGTCGAGCCGGTAGGACGAGCTGCGACCGTCGCCGTCCAGGTCCCCTTCGGCGATGACCACGAAGCTGCCATCGACCAGTTCCACGCCGTAGCGGTAGCGGACCGCGTCGTTCACCTCGATGTGCAGCGCGTCCCAACACGGCCGCGCCGTCCACGGCACCGGGTCGGTGGGGATCTCGCCCTCGGGGGGGCAGGACACGTACGCGCCGCGGTCGCGGAAGTGCTGTTGCTCGGCGTGGGCGATCGTGTGCAGGGTGGCGCGCACTTCGGTGGCGTGAGCGCGGAGCACGATGAATCGGTAGGTCGGCACGGTGATGGCGGTCAGGAGCGCCATCACGGCGATCACGTAGGCCAATTCGATGATGGTGAAGCCCCGGCGCATCCTACCTCTGATCCTCGGACGTCGACGTTACCACGCAGGTACACGCTTGCGTTTCGTGGCACCGTGACCACAAGAGGAACGATGAGCGACAACTCCCCTGATCCCTACAAGGTCCTCGGCGTCGAGAAAGGCGCCGGTGCGGACGAGATCAAGAAGAAGTACCGGAAGCTCGCCCGGGAGATGCACCCCGATCGGGGGGGCGATCCCGAGAAGCTGAAGACCATCAACGCCGCCTACGGCATCGTCGGCGACGACGACAAGCGCAAGCTCTACGACGAGTTCGGCCACGTCGCCTTCCGCCCCGGCTTCGACGCCGACCAGGCCCGCCAGTTCGCCCGCTTCGGCGGCGGAGGCCGCGGCCCCGATGGCGGCTTCGACATGGACGAGATCCTCAAGATGTTCACCGGGGGCGGCGCAGCCGGCTTCGGCGGCTTCGAGGGGTTCGGCTTCGGCGGCGACGGCAGCCCCCGCGGCGGCTTCGGGCGGCGCGGCCCGCGGCGCGGCGAGGACCTGCACGCCACCGTACGCGTCAGCCTCGCCGAGGCGCTCAACGGCAGCGAACGCGAGCTCCACATGGGCGGCCGGAACGTGACCGTGCGCATCCCCAAGGGCGTGCGCACGGGGCAGCGCCTCCGGGTCGCCGGCAAGGGCTCCCCGGGCACCGACGGCGGTCCCCCCGGCGATCTCCTCATGACCGTGGACGTCAGCGAGCACACCCTCGTTCGGATCGACCGCGACGACCTCGAGATGCAGCTGCCGCTGACGTTCCTCGAGTCCCTCCGGGGCGGGCAGATCACCGTGCCCACCCCCACCGGCACCGTGAAGGTCAAGATCCCCCCGCGCGCCGAGGCGGGCATGCGGCTGCGCCTCAAGGGACGCGGCCTCCCCAAGGGCGGACGCGACACCCGCCAGGGCGACCTGTACCTCGTGCTGATGCCGACGCCGCCCAAGCTGGACCCCGATGGGGAGACGCTGGAAGCCCTCGGCGCGGCCTACACCGAGGACGTCCGGGCCGAGCTCAAGTTCGACTGAGCGACCCTCGGACCGCTACCCTTTTGAGGGGTGCGGCGCTCCGTCGCCACCGGGAGCTCGAGGGTGCGCATCTACGTCAGCCGAGGGCTCCCCGCCGACCTCATGACGCGCCTGCGCGCGGCCGGCAACGTCACCTGCCCCGATCGCGCCGCCCCGCCCACCGAAGCCGACCTCCTGAACGAGCTCCCCGGGCACGACGCCGCGGTGGTGCAGCTGACCGATCCGATGAGCGCCGCGGTGCTCGAAGCGGCGGCCCCCACCCTCCGCCTCGCCGCCCAGATCGCCGTCGGCCTCGACAACATCGACGAGCTCGCAGCGGCCCGGCACGGCGTCGCCGTGACCCACACCCCGGGCGTGCTCACGGACGCCACCGCGGACCTCACGATGGCGTTGATGCTCGCGGCCTGCCGGCGGGTGGTGGAGGCCGATCGCTTCGTCCGGGCGGGCCGCTGGGACGTCTGGTCGCTCGACCTGATGACCGGGATGGAGCTGCGGGGAGCGACCCTGGGCATCCTCGGCCGGGGCCGGATCGGGCGCGCCGTCGCCCACCGCGCCGAGGCCTTCGGCATGCGCATCCAGCACACCAGCCGCACCTCCGGCATCCCGCTGCAGGAGCTGATCCGCACCTCGGATGTGCTGTCGATCCACGCCCCCCTCACCACCGGCACCTGGCACCTCATCGACCAGCGCGCGCTGATGGCGATGAAGCCCGGCTCGGTGCTCATCAACACCGCCCGCGGGCCCCTCGTGGACGAGCTCTACATCGCCGAGGCGCTGGAGACCGGCCCCCTCCGCGCGGTCGGGCTGGACGTCTTCGAAGAGGAGCCGCGCGTGCATCCGTCGCTCTTGAACCGCGGCGACGTCGTGCTCCTGCCGCACATCGGCTCGGCCACCGACCGCACCCGCCACCGCATGGCCTCGATGGCGGTCGAGGCGGTCGAGGCGCTGGCCGCCGGCGAACCCCTCCCCCACCGGGCCCCACGATGAACGAACCGGGCCCCTTCACCCGCCTGATCGCGGACCTCCGCCGCCTCTTCCTGGGCGCCCGGGCGTGGGACGAGGTGGTCCGCAGCGGCGCCGCCGAACAGGCCGTCGACGTCATCACGGGTTGGCTCGGGGGCGAGTGGTCCACGGCCGGCGAGTTCGCCTGGCGGACGTTCGGCTCCGACAAGATCAAGCTCCGCGTCGAGCCCCCCGGGGGCGGTGAGGTCCGGATCCGGTTCGAGCTCGACGCCAACGCCCTCTCCAGCCTGCAGCTGAGGCGGCACGGAGGCCGGCCCCAAAGCTGGCCCGAGGGCACGCAAGTGGGCAGCTTCCAGGTCTCCGGCGACGAGGCGTTGACGGCCTCCTGGCTCAGCGGAGGAGTCCGCGGGAGCCTATCCGAGGAGCTCGGCTCCGCCGACGGCGAGGTGATCGACGGAGGGGTTCAGTTCTTCGCCGACATCGGAGACGGCACGCTCCGGTACGACGACGTCGGCCACGCCCGCAGCGTGGACTGGCAGAGCCTCGTGTCGTCGGCGCGCACGGCGGTCGCGATCCTCGAAGAGATGGTGCTGGCCCACGACCAGATCGACCAACGGCTGGAGGAACGCACGTGGGACGCGGACGCCGACGTGCGGCTGCACGCGGCCCGCCTCGTGCTCAGCCGGCAGACCGGCCCCGCCCCCCAGCGCCTCACCCACCTGCTGCTGAAGACCGGCGACCCGGCCCTCATGGCGCTGGCGGCGGAGCGCATCGACGGGGGCCTGGGGGTGCTGGAGCAGCTGGCGCGCGAAGGCACCCTGGAGGACGCCGGCCGGGTCGACACCCAGGTCCGCGCCAGCGCCGCGGTCGTGCTCGCGCGGCGCGCGGACGCCGATCCCACCGCCGTCGAAGCGGCCCTGGACCGTCTGCGACGACGGCTGGGAACCGAGCTCGTGCTCGCGATCTTCCGGTCGGAGCACCACCCCTCGTTGGAACGGGCGGCCCTGGACCACCTCCTGAAGCAGGCTCCGTCGCTGGACGCGCTCGCCCAGCTGACCCTGCTGGACGATCTCCTTCCGGAGGTCCGCAAGCGCGCGACTCCCGAGGAGCTGACCGCGCTGCTCCGGGAGTGGTTCCAGCGCGCCTACGGAGCCCAGTTGGTGACCCTCGGTGACGCGCTGAACCGAGCCGGTCAGCGGGCCGTTCTGGCCGATCGGGCGGCCGGCCTGATCGAGGTCCTGGAGCTGCCGGAGGAGAGGTACTGGCCCCGCGCCCTGCGGCTCGCGGCCCGCATCACCCCGCCGTCGGCGGTCTCCGACGAAAGCCTGCAAACCCTCCTGGGCAGCGACAGCTCCGAGGTGGTCCGCGCGGCGCTGCAGCTGCTGTCGGTGTTCGACCGCGCCGAGCTGTGCGAAAGGCTGTTCCTGTTCGAAAACCGGCTCACTGAGGACGAGACCCTCGCGGTCTCGGGCGACCTGGGGAACCTGGGCGGGCCGGCCGCGCGCAAGCACCTCCGTCGGCTCCTGCACCTGGGCGAGCCCGAGGTGCAGCTCTACGCCGCGATGGGGCTGGGCCAGTGCGGGATCATCGACGACGTCGAGATGCTCCTGTCGGTCGAGTCCCGGCGAGGCCCCCTCGGCAAGGAAGCCCGCCTGGCGATCGAATCGATCCAGGCCCGGGTCGGCGCCACCGGCAAGGGAGCGCTGTCCGTCATGGCCGCCGAGGGCGCGGGAGGCGAGCTCAGCGTCGCCGTCGGGGGCGACGGGGAGTTGGCGTTCGCCGACGACGACGAAAGGTAGTCGCTCCATCTGCGTAGACTCCGGCCGATGCGAACGCTCCTCCCCCTCTTCGCCCTGGCCCTCCTGGCCTCCTGCGCCGGCACCGGGCCGGCCCCCCAGACCACGCCCCCGCCCACCGATCCGGTGGCGGCCCGGTGGCCCGACATCGACGAGGAGATCCCCTTCGATCCGACCGTCCGCAAGGGCGTGCTGGAGAACGGGCTGACCTGGTACGTCGAGCCTAACGCCGAGCCCCAGCAGCGGGCCGAACTCCGGCTGGTGGTCAAGGCCGGATCGCTGCACGAGGACGACGATCAGCTGGGGCTCGCGCACTTCGTCGAGCACATGGCGTTCAACGGCACGGAGCACTTCGAAGGGAACGAACTGATCACGTTCCTGGAGTCGCTGGGGAGCAAGTTCGGGGCGCACCTGAACGCGTACACGTCGTTCGATCGCACCGTCTACATCCTCCACGTCCCGACCGATGATCCGGAGACCCTCGCGCAGGCGTTCGTGGTGCTCCGGGACTGGGCCGGCGGGCTCCGGTTCGACGGCGAGGAGATCGAGAAGGAGCGCGGCGTGGTGCTGGAGGAGTGGCGGCGCAGCCTCGGCGTGGGCGCCCGCACCCGGGACCACACGGTGCCCTGGATGTATCACGGAGCCCGCCACACGGAGCGGCTGCCGATCGGCACCGAGGAGTCGCTGCAGACGTTCGACCCCGACGCCGCGCGCCGCTTCTACAAGGACTGGTACCGCCCCGACCTGATGGCGGTGATGGCCGTGGGCGGCTTCGACGTCGACGCCGTCGAGGCGACGATCAAGGAGTCCTTCGCCGACCTGGAGAACCCTGCCGAGCCGCGCGAGCGCCTCGAGTACCCCATCCCCGCACACGACGAGACCATCTACGGGGTCTACGCCGATCCCGAGCAGCCCTACACCGTGGCTCAGGTCATCGCCAAGCGGACGTCCATCTACGGTCAGACCAAGCGCGACTACCGCCAGATCCTCGTCCGACAGATCGTGCAGTCGGCCCTCAGCGAGCGGCTCTCGGACCTGACGAAGGTGCCCGACAGCGGTCTGCTGTACGCCGGCACCAACGCCTCACGATGGTCGCCCACCACCACCGCCCGGGTGGCCTACGCGGTCACCCCCGAGGGGGGCGTCGAGCACGGCTTGGAAGCGATGCTGACGGAGATCGAGCGCGCGCGGCGGCACGGCTTCTCGGCCGGCGAGTTGGAGCGGGCGCGAGCCAAGATCCTGCGCAGCAACGAGACCCACTGGCTGGAGCGCGACACGGCCAAGTCCAGCAGCGTGGTCGGTGAGCTGCTCCGCAACTTCATGGACGACGAGACCGTGCCCGGGACCGTCGCCGAGTGGGGCATGGCGCAGGCCTACCTGCCGTCGATCTCCGCCGAGGAGTGCAACGCCATGGCGTCCGAATGGCTGGCTCCCCCGTCGCGCGTGGTGGTGTCGCTGGTGCCCGAGCAGGAGGGGGCGCCGGTGCCCACCGTCGAGCAGTTGCAGGCGGTGGAGGCCCGCGTCGCGGCCAAGGAGATCGCGCCCCCTCAGGACGAGGTCCTCGACCAGCCGCTGGTGGCGAACCCGCCAGAGGCGGGCACGGTGGTGGAGCGCACGACGCTGGAGTCCATCGGCGTCGAGCAGTGGACCCTGAGCAACGGCGTCACCGTCCTGATCAAGCCCACCGACTTCAAGGACGACCAGATCATGATCAGCTCCTGGATGGCCGGCGGCACCTCGGGGGCGTCGGACGAGGTCTGGCACTCGGCCCGCTCGGCTTCGGGGCTCGCGCGCGCCTCGGGGGTCGGCCCCTACACCGCCAGCCAGCTGACGAAGGTGATGGCGGGCAAGAAGGCGTCCGTCACGCCCTACATCGGCGGCCTCTTCCACGGCCTCCGTGGCTCCACCTCGCCGGAGGACCTCGGGCTGGCGCTGGAGCTCGCCCATGCCTGGGCGACGGCGCCGCAGTTCACCGACGATGGGTTCGCGGTGTCGATGACGTCGTGGCGCGAGCGGGCGGCCAACCGCCTCGTGAACCCCGGCACCCACGCCAAGGATGCCTACACCCGGCTTCTGTACGGCGAACACATGCGATGGGACCCCTGGACCGAGGCGACCTACGACGAGGTCGACCTCGCCGAGGCGAAGGCGTTCTACGAGCAGTCGTTCGATGACCTCGGGGCGATGACCTTCCTGTTCGTGGGCGCGGTCGATCCCGCGGCCCTGGAGCCGCTGGTTGGCGCCTGGCTCGGGAGCCTGCCCACCGGCGACGAGGAGGCCGCGTGGACCGACGAAGGGAAGCGCCCCGCCGAGGGGGTGCAGGCCGAGACGGTGCGGGCCGGGACCGAGCCGAAGGCGAGCGTGGAGTACCGCATCAGCGGGGAGTTCGAGAGCACCCCGGACAGCCGCCATGCCCTCAGCGTGCTGACCGATCTCTTGAAGATGCGTCTGCGCGAGGAGCTGCGGGAGGACCTGGGCGGCGTCTACTCCGTCGGTGTCACCAACCCCAGCACGTGGGCGCCCGCGGGGACCTACGGTCTGAAGGTGCGGTTCGGCTGCGACCCGGCGCGGGTCGAGGAGCTGAGCGCGGCGATGCACGCGGTGGTGGACGAGGTGCTCGCGGCGCCTCCGGAGGCGGACTACGTGACGCGCATCACGGAGACCCGGGTCAAGGACCAGGAGGAGCGGCTGCGCACCAACCGCTTCTGGGTCAGCGCGATCCGGAGCAACCGCCAGCGCGGCGATGATCCCGCCTTGCTGCAGCACTACTGGTCCCTGAACGAAGCGATCTCGGCCGAAGGCATCCACGCCGCCGCCAAGCAGTTCATCGACCTGGATCGCACCGTCACGGTGGTGCTGCTCCCCGAAGAGGGCGTGACGGAGGCCTCGACCGACTGATGGCGCCGATCGGCTTCCTCAAGGGCGCCAGCTACGTGCCGCGGGGGCTCTGGTTCCTGCTGCGGAACCCGCGCGCGTGGCCGTTCGCGGTGCTCCCGATGCTGGTGAACGCGGTGCTGCTCGTCGGCTTCCTGTTCGCCGCCTGGCACCTGCACGACAACGTCATGGGCTGGATCGGCCCGGACGATCCGGCGGTCTGGCTGGAGGTCCCGATCTGGATCCTGTCGGCGCTATTGGTGGTGCTGGGTGCGGCGGTCTCCACGCTCCTGCTGGGCGGCATCCTGTCGGGGCCGTTCCAGGAGAAGCTCAGCGAGGTCATCGAAGGCATCGCCTCGGAGGATCCCCTCGTGGAGGAGGAGCTGTCCCTGAAGGTGCTGGCGATGGACACCGTCGGCGCCATGCTGGGGGCGACGGAGCGGCTCGGCATGTTCCTGCTGTTCGTGCTCCCGCTGATGGCAATGACCCTGGTGCCCGTGGTCGGCATCGTCGGGGTGGTGCTGCTCTACACGTGGTCGTCGTTCTTCCTCGCGCTGCAGTTCAGCGACCCCTACCTGGCGCGCCGCAAGATCCCGCGCATGGAGAAGATCGGCCGGCTGCGCGGGCAACTCGCGATGTCGATGGGGTTCGGCGTAGCGCTGACGGCGTTGATGCTCGTGCCGCTGCTGCAGATCGTGCTCTCACCGGCGTTGGTCACCGGGGGCACGCTGATGTGGATCGACGCCGACGGCGACGAAGCCTGACGGAGTAGGCGCTGCCTACTCGCCGCAGTCCATCATGGGGAGGATGACGCAGGCGTCGCCGGGCTCGCGGGGGGCGACGGCCTGGCTGGCGCAGGCGTTGGCGCCGCTGTTGTCGCCGGCTCCGACGCGCACGCTGACGTCCGCGCCGGCGGGGATGGCGAGTTCAAACTGGCCGACGCTGACGACCGTCGAGAAGACCGGCGCCGAGGGGAACCGGGCGTCGAACGCCTCGACCCGGAGGCCGTCACCTTCGTACTCGCCGACCATCACCTGACCCGTGACGCAGGCGGTGGCGGGCACCGCGAGCAGGTCCATCGTGTTGGGGCAGGCGCTGTCGCAGCTGCCGCCGGAGGTCGGCGCGGGGCGGGTGCGGTCCGGCTGGAAGCCGACCGCGCTGTCGACGGTGGGGAGCGCGTAGACGCTCGCGGGCTGCCACTTGGGCACCTGCATGCAGTACTCGCCGGAGGCGTCGGTGCTGCCGCTGCCGCCGTGGGACGTGGCCACCGCGAGGCCGTCGACGGGGGCACCGCTGGCGTCCCGCACGGTGCCGCGCACGCAGGTCATGCTGCCGAGGTCGGCGACGCCGAAGTCCATCGTGCCGTTGGCGCCGGGGGGATCGACGGGGTCGGTGCGCCACAGGAACGGCTGGCCGGCGGCCTCATAGTCGACCTCCATGAACAGCGCGCGGCCGTTGGGGCCGACGGGGTTGGCGACCTGCGGGGGCACGGTGGCGACAAAGTCACCGTCCGAATCGGTCTGGGTCCGCACCATGTAGGTCTGGTCCTCGGAGATGAGGCGCACCTGGGCGTTCGGCACCGGGGCGCCGGTCTGATCGGTGACCTTGCCGGTGGCCTGGCCCGCGACTTCCTGCTCCTGGCGCACCATCGTGACGATCTGGTCGGGGTTGCAGGTCGCCTGGGTCATCACCGGGACGAGGATCTCCTCGGTGGTGGTCTGCCGCACCTGGAGGCCGTCGGTGGGCTCGAACTCCCACACCTGGTCGCCACCGGACAGCTCGACGATGCGGCCCTGGCCCGCCTCGACCCACTCGTCGGACTGCTCGTCGAAGTCCCAGAAGGGGACCTGGTCGTCGCCTTCGACGTTGGAGTCGGCGGGCACGTCGACCTGCACGCGGATGCCGGGGCCGGCCTTAAGCTGGCCGCCCTCGTCGGACGTCAGGCGGACCTGGAACATGCCGTAGGTGTACAGCAGCTGGTCGTCGCCGAGCTCGTCCACGCCTGTGCCCTGGCCGGGGGAGGCGAGGAACTCACCGCCCTCGTCCAGCGGGGTGGTGCGGTCCCAGACGGTGACCTCGAGGGTGACGTTGCCGTCGAAGGGGAGGCCGTCGGCGTCCAGAATCGTGTCGCCGGGGAGCTCGAAGGAGTGCGTGCCGTCGACATCGAAGTCGGCGCCGTCGGCCGAGTCGAACTCCACCACGAGGTCGACGCGCGCGAGGGTCTGCACGAAGTAGTTGTGGCCGCCGTCGCGGTAGACGTACTCGCTCCAGGAGGTGCCGAAGCCGCTCTTGGCGAAGCCCATGACGACGAGCGACTCGTCCTCCTGGTCCGACAGCGCGAACCGGCCCGCCGCATCGGTCGTGGCGGCGAGTTCACCGTCGATCACGACCGCGACGCCCTCGACGGGGATGCCGAGCGGGTCCTGCACGACGCCGCGGAGGGCGTTCGTCAGGTCGATCGGATCGCCGATGCCGTCGTCGTCGTCGTCGTCGGTGGTGGTGCCGTCGTCGATCGGGTCCTCGAGGCCGTTGTCGGAGCCGTCGTCGTTGGAGCCGTCGGGGTGGGCCCAGGCGGGCTGGAGGTCGGCCTCGTCGGGCTCGCCGAAGATGGTCCCGTAGCAACCGCTGAGGGCGAGCCCCGCGGTCAGCGTGGTGAGAAGGGAGACAGAGCGGGTCAGGTGGGCCATGCGTCGTTCCTTGCGTTGATCGCGCTGCAGCTCCCGTCGCGGCGCAAGGAGATGTCGACACGTTGTCAGGAACTTGTTAACTCGACACTTGTGAAGATGTCGCAACATCCGCAACAACTCCGCCATCGGTGCGGCTGCATGACGCGTTCAGGACCACGCCGGGAGCCCGGCTTTCGTCGAACGGGAGGGCCAGATCGGGGAAGTCGCCCGCCGCGACGGTGCCCAGCTGGGTGAAGCCGGCCTGCCGCCAGGACGCCTCGACGGCCGCGTCGTCGGGCCAGGAGGACTGCCAGCCCTGGCCCCGGGTGGCGAGGCGGATGCCGAACTTCAGCAGCTTGGCCCCGAAGGCGCGGCGGTTGCGGCGGGCCGAGGTGTAGACGTCGGCGAGCACGAGGCCGTCGGTGCCCTGCAGGGCGGAGGCGACGGACGCGAGGAAGCGATCCCGGTCCGCGGGGGGGAAGTAGACGAGCAGCCCCTCGACCACGACGACCGGCCGCCGGGCCTCGCCGATCAGCTGCTTCAACTCGTCCGCGAAGCCGTCCCCGAGGGCGTTGGCGGCGACCAGCGAGTGGCGTCCCCCGAGCTGCTCCTCCAACCCCGCAGCGGCGATGCGGGCTGACTTGGCGGCGATGACGTGGGGCAGATCGATCTCGACCGCGCGCACCCCGTGATCGGCCACCCAGGTGACCGCCCGCCGGCTGAACCCGCCGGGGATCTCGACGAGGACGTCCAGGTCGTGCCGCGCGACGGCGGCGTCGATCAGCTTGTGGCGGTACTCGAGCGCCTGGGCCAACGACGGCGACCGGGACAGCAGCAGCGCCCAGCCCTCCAGGAGCACGCGGAAGGACCAGAACCCGAGCCACCCGCGCCACGTGGCGAAGTGCTCCGCGTACGGCAGGCCGAGCCGGTGCCAGACCTACGCGGTGACGTGCGCGGTCGCGGAGACCCGCTCGTGCGAGCCGGCGTCGACGGGGCGGGGTTCGGCCACTGCGGCGCAATCCTACGCCACGATCAGTCGGCCTCCATGGCTTCGATCTCCCGGAGGAAGTCGCGGGGACCGGCGGGCGTCGACGCGGGCTCTTGGGCCGGGCGGACAACCACGCACGCCTCTCCGATCGCCCACAGCGAACGCGCCCTCCGTTTGGCCTGGTAGGCCCCGCAGACCGCGGCGGTGTCTCCTTCGCCCAGTCCGGCGAGCGCGGGACCGTCTCGAGTCTGAACGAGGAGGAGAAAGAGCCGCTGTTCGTTCTCCGGATCCGCCACGAGGGCGGCGAACAGCTCCCGCTGGGCCAACTGGGTGCGCAGGCCTGAGCGCGCCCCGGGGCCTTCAGCGAGCCCGAGGTCGAACACCCGCAGCACCTCGTCGTTGATCAGGGGGCAGGGATCGGCGGCGATGCGCTCGTCGACGTAGTCCCTCAGCACCATCCGCTCGTGGCCAGGAAGGGTGTCCCAGCTCTCCAGCGGCACGGTGCCCCGAGCCAGCCCCTCCCGCAGCTCCTCCCCCTCGGCCTCCCGCTACCGTTCGGCCTGTTCGACCATCGCCACCGAGGTCTCCGTCAGGACGAGGCCGCTCGCGAACGGACCGAGCGCACACAGGGCCTAGAGCAGGATCCAGAGCTTCGCCCCCGCCGACCGGACCGCCCAGGGGTCCCGGGGCCACCCCACTGCGAGGATCGCGCGACGCACCCCCAGGCCGCCGATGCTGCCGATGACCGCCCCCAGGAAGATCGGGACCAGCATCACCCCCTGCATCGGGGCGTCGAACCAGGCCGCGAAGTACGCATGCATCGCGGTGGCGCCGAGCCCTGCCCAGACCATCTGGCCCGCGTACAGAAGCCCGCAGCCAGTGGCGAGGACCTGGTGGACGGGCCCGGGACGGGGCGGCGGCTCGGGCAGAGAGGGGACGACCATGCCCCCACCATCGTCCCGGGAGCCATGGCCGTCGGCTGACGGCCGCTGACTCACGACCCGCGGTAGGTGGAGTAGCCGAAGGGGTTCAGCAGAAGGGGCACGTGGTAGTGCTCGTCGGCGGCGTCCACGCGGAAAGCGATGGAGACGTCCGGGTAGAAGCCGCGGACGCCCTGCCCATCGTGGTACGGCCCGACGTCGAACGAGATCCGGTAGCGCCCCACCGACAGGGAGCCGGGCTCCATCAGGTCGGCGACGCGACCGTCGCCGTCGGTGGTGCCGGTGCCTATCGCGTGCCACGAGCCGTCGCCGCGGCAGCGCTCCAGCGTGACGGCCACGCCAGCGGCCGGGCGGCCCGCCGCGGTGTCGAGGATGTGGGTCGTGATGGGGCTGGTCATGGCAGCAGTCCGTTCAGTCGAATCCGGGTGATCTTCGCTTGCTCGGCGGCGGCGAGGCGGCGCTCGACGCCGACGTCGTGGTCCATGCGGTCGCGCAGCAAGGCCAGCATCTCGGGGGCGCTCTTGCCGGTCGCGCAGACGATGAAGAGGAAGCCGTACCGATCCTCGTAGTCGACGTTGCCCTTGGCGAGGGCCTTCAGAGTCAACTCCGAAGCCTGCCCGACGCCCGCCTGCTCACTGGCGCTGAGGTCGGCGGTGCCCCTGAACCTGGCGCGCAGCGACTCCATGTCGGAGCCGATCCGGGGGTGGTGCGTGAACGCCTCCAGCCAGTCGGCGTCGTCCAGGGTCCACCACACCGCCTCGGCCGCTCCCTGGAGGTGGGCGCGGCTGACGTAGGGACGGCCCGCGACCATCGCCTCGACCCACCGGGTGGCCCCGCAGCAGCGCTCGAAGAGGTGCCGGGCGTCGCGCGGTCGGGCGTCGTTGATGACGGACAGATCGGGGTCGGACTCAGCCTCCGGGGCGGGCTGCCCGAGCACGCGCAGTCGGCTGACCCCGCCGTCGGGGCGGATGCGCAGCCGGACGTGCGTCCAGGGCCCGGGATCGGTGCACTCCAGCTCCACCATCGCGTCCGCGTGCAGGGCGGACCAGGGCCGGATCTCGGTCCAGTCGGTCGAGGTCACCAGCGACCAGGGCGGCGCGTCGGGCCAGAGGATGCCGTCGACGGCGCAGGCGTCGGGGTAGTTCCCCTTGAAGTGGTGGGTGTCGACGACGAACCGATCCAGGGTGCCGGCGGCCCCCAGCTGCAGGATGATCCAGTCCTCGCCCGGGGGTCGGCTCCGCCGGGTCTCCCAGCCGCCGCCCATGTCGGAGGCCCGACCGGGGCGGATGAGGTTGCTCATCGGCGAGAAGAACATGTCGGAGCAGGCCAGCGCCTTGCCGCCGTGGATCATCGCCGCGAGGTCGATGTTCTCGCTCCACGCCGGGAGCGTGCGGTGCGGCTCGCCGTAGACCCGCAGCCGCGCGATGCCGCCGGCGGGGATCATGTTGAGGCGCAGGTGGGTGCAGTCCCGAGGCACGTCCAGCGCCGCGAGGTTGCGACTCCCGGCCTTCAGCGGCGTCTGCCGGAGCACCTCCTCCCAGGACGCCTGGCGCAGCTCGTCGATGGAGGCGCCGGGGGCGTGCACGGCGTCGATCGACGCGAACGGGGGGTGGTTGCCGAGGAAGTGGTGGCAGTCGATGTCGACCCCGCGGACCAGCCCCGGGACGCCGAGCTTGACGATGCACCAGTCGTGGCCGGGCATGCGCCGCCGGCGGCTCTCCCAGCCGTCCATGAGCTTGCCGCGATCGGTGTACGCGTCGGGATCGAAGACCGCCTCGTGGGGCCGCAGGAGGTGGTCCATGGAGGCGAAGAAGTCGTCGCTGCAGGCCATCACCTCGCCGCCGAGATCGGCCGATGCGAGGTCCAACAAGCCGGCAAAGGCGCTGATGAGTCGTTCGGTCACTCCACCCTCCGCGCCAGCGTCGTGCCGGCGGCTGCCCCGATCATCACCCCATCGCGCGCGACGGGCACCCCCGCGAGCCAGGTTCCGACCACCCGGCCGGTCAATTCACGCCCCGCGTACGGCGTCGTGGGGTGCTTGTGGGCGAGGGCCGCCCCGTCGACCAAGAACGCGGTCTCGGGCTCCCACGCCACCAGATCGGCCCGCGCCCCGACGGCGATGCGCCCGCGATCGTGCAGCCCCAGCAGGGACGCCGGCCCCGCGCTCATCCAGCGGACGAGGTGGTCCAGCCCGAAGCCGCGCATGCGCGCCTCCGTCCACACCGCGGCGAGCCCCAACTGCAGGGACGCGATGCCGCCCCAGGCTTCGAGGAAGTCACCCCGCTCGGGGAGCTTGAGGCCGGGGATGCAGGGGGAGTGGTCGCTGACGACGAAGTCGATGACGCCGTCGCGGAGGCCGGCCCACAGCAGGTCCCGGTTGGCCGCTTCGCGGATCGGCGGCGCACACTTGAACTGGGTCGCCCCGTCGGGGACCTCCTCGGCGGTGAGGCAGAGGTAGTGGGGACACGTCTCGACCGTCAGGGGCAGGCCGTCGGCCTTGGCCGCGGCGATGAGGGGGAGCGCAGAGCCCGACGACAGGTGCACGACGTGGACGCGGCAACCGGTCTCCCGCATCAGCTCGATGACCATCGCGGTGGCGGCGTCCTCGAAGCTGCGGGGGCGGGCGTGGAGCCAGGCGAGGTAGGCCTGGGGGGCGGCGTCCGAGGGCGGCTCGGGGAGCTCGTGCTCCAGCTCGGCGTGCACCAGGAGGGTGGAGTTCAGGCGCTTCAGCTCGTGCATCGCCTCGCGAAGCACGGCGCGGGGGGAGTCGGGGAACTCGTCGATGCCGGAGTGGCACAGGAACGCCTTGAAGCCGGCGGCCCCCGCTTCGACCATGGGCGCCAGCTCGGTCACGTTGCCGGGGACGACGCCGCCCCAGAACGCGACGTCGATGGCGAGCTTGTCCTCCGAGGCGACCCGCTTGGCCTCCAGCGCCGACGCCGTGGTGGTCACCGGGAGGCAGTTCAGGGGCATGTCCGCCAGGGCGCAGACCCCACCGAGCGCGGCCGCCGCAGTGGCGCTCTGAAAGCCCTCCCACTCCGTCCGCCCGGGCTCGTTCATGTGCACGTGCGAGTCGACCAGGGCGGGCATGAGCACCCGATCGCCCAGGTCCTCGGCGTCCGGCGCAGTCGGCGTGATCGAGGCGATGCGGCCGTGCTCGACGGTGACGCAGGCCTCCCGCAGCCCTTCGGGGGTCAGGACGCGGCGGCTTCGCAGGACGTGTCGGGCCATCGCCGGATCTTGGACCACCGGCGCCGAGGCGGCCAACCGCCGACCGCGTATGATCCCGCCCCGTGGAGACCTACCTGCTCGACTGGCTGCACCTGCTGCTCCGATGGACCCACATCGTCGTCGGAGCCGCGTGGATCGGCGCCTCGTTCTACTTCGTCCACCTCAACAACAGCCTCCGGCCGCTCAAGGAGCCCAAAGACGGCGTGACGGGCGAGATGTTCGCCATCCACGGCGGCGGCTACTACCACATGCACAAGCTCGATCCGCGGATGGAGAAGCTCCCCGAGCCGCTGCATTGGTTCAAGTGGGAGGCGTACACGACGTGGCTGACGGGGATCGGGCTGCTGATCGTCGTCTACTACCTCCAGGCGTCGGCGTTCCTGGTCGGTGATGACATCAGCGCGGGGGCCGCGGTCGGCGTCGGCGTCGGCTCGCTGGTGGTCGGCTGGCTCGTCTACGACGGCCTCTGCCGCACCCCGCTGCTGACGATGCCGCGCCTGTTCGGGCTGATCGGGCTGATCCTCATGACGGGGTCGGCGTACCTACTCTGCCAACTGCTGAATCCGCGCGCCGCCTACATCCACGTGGGCGCGATGATCGGCACGATGATGGCGGGGAACGTCTTCTTCACGATCATCCCGCGGCAACGCGCGATGGTGGAGGCAACGCTGGCGGGCAAGGAGGCCGACCCGCAAGACGGCAAGCTCGGCGCCTACCGCTCGCTGCACAACAACTACCTGACGCTGCCGGTGCTGCTGGTGATGGTCAGCAACCACTTCGGCGCGCTGTACGGGCATGCCTGGAACTGGGCGCTGCTCATCGCGGTGGCGGTGTGCGGGGCGATCTTGAAGCACTGGTTCAACCTGCATGGGCAGGGCAAGCCGGCGCCGATCTGGATCTGGTTCGTGGCTGGCCTCGGCATCGTCGGGGTCGCGGTCGTGGCGATGCCGGAACAGGCGGGCTCCGAGGCGAGCGCCGACGGCGCCCCCCCGTACGCCGAGGTCCGCGAGATCGTGACCGAGCGCTGCCTCCCCTGCCACAGCCAGTGGCCGACCCACCCGGTGGCCGCAGCCGCGCCCGCGGGCGTCTACTTCGACACCCCCGACGAGCTGGTGAAGCTCGCCGACAAGGTCAAGACGGTGGTCGTGGACACCCAGACGATGCCGCTGGGGAACCTGACCGAGATGACCGACCAAGAGCGCGCGGCGCTGGGCGCCTGGGTCGCCGCGGGGGCGAAGCTGGACTAGCGCCAGTCGGGTCCGCCGTCGAAGCCTTCATCGTCGGTGAGCTGCACCAGGTTCGTGCCGTCGATGTCCCCGATGTAGATCTCGCCGTTGCCGTCGCGATCGGTGCGGAAGACGAACTGCTCGCCGTCGGGGGAGAAGCAGGGGCGTTCCTCGCCGAAGTCGGTGATCTGCACGAGGTTGTTTCCGTCGGCGTCGATCACGAACACGTGCGAGCCGCCGCCGCGGCTGGACTGGAAGATCACCTGCGCGCCGTCGGGCGACCACTTGGGCGCGCTCTCGCCGCCGGCGTCGTCGGTGAAGACGGCCGGCGTACCGCCCGCGACCGGCAGCGTCGCCAGCGCGCTGGGCCAGGGGCCGAGGGCGAACACGAAGCTGGCGCCGTCGGGCGACCAGTGGGCGTCGACAGACCGCTCGGTCCCGTCGGTGATGTTGGCCGCGTTGCCGCCGTCGGCGGCCGCCGTCCACAGCGCCCGCTCGGGGCCGGGGGGTGCTGTCGAAGGCGATGCGCAAGCCGTCCGGCGACCAGGTCCCGCCGCGAATCTGCTTGTCGTCGGTGGGCGCCCGCACCAGCGTGTCGTTGGCCCCGTCGAGGTCGACGACACGGAGCTCCCACGCGGTGGTGTCGACGTAGGTCAGCTGGCTGCAGTCGGGCGACAGCGCGGGGTAGGACTTCCCGCCGTCGCCTACGGTGACCTGGGCTAACTCCGAGCCGTCGCTGTGCATGCGCCAGATCTGGTTGGTCCCGGTGCGGCGGCTGACGAACACGATCCAGTCGTCGCACCCGGGGGCGGCGTCGTCGTTGTCCGCGATGTCGTCGTCGTCGGCCACGTCGTCGTCGTCGGGGCTTCTGTCGTCGTCGTCCGCCACGTCGTCGTCGTCCGCCGCGTCGTCGTCGTCCGCGGGCGGCGCGTCGGGCACGCACACGCCGTCCTCTTCGTGCATCCCCGGACCGCACTCGAAGCATCGGTCGCAGTCCTGGACGGGCGTGCAAAAGGAAGCCGGGAGCAGCAGCAGAGCGGCGAGGGCGGCGAGCCAGGGGCGGAGGGTCGGCATGGGGCGAGTCTACGCCGCGGGCGGATCGTCAGTCGTCCAGGAGCCGGGCGAGGGCGTCCTCGATGAGGCCCGCGGTCACGTCGGGGTAGTGGTCGGCGCCGGTCATCGTCCAGAGCTCCACCGAACCGTCGGTGCAGTCGAGTGCCCGCGAGACCTCGGTCTCGTCGTCGACGCCATCGTCCACGTACTCGCGCGAGCCGTTGGGGGCGAGCCCGGGATCGCACCCTCCCCGCTCGCTCCAGCGGGCCGCCACCTCCAGGGCCCCGGGGCCGACGTCGTCGCCTTCGTAGGGCATGACGTCGTCGACGTCGCCGTGGACCTGGAGCACGTCGATCGCGTGGGAGGCGGCGCAGTCATCGGGGTCCATCCAGCTGGAGCCCGCCAGCGAGAACACCCCCGTCAGCGGGGAGCCCTCCTCGCACGCCAGGGCGAACGCCATGAAGCCGCCGTTGGAGTGGCCGACGGCGACGACCCCGGCGGGATCGATCGCGACCCGCGCGCGGGTCTCCTCGATCAGGCCGAGCAGCCACCCCGCGTCGTCCACGTCCGTGCCGTCGTAATCGCAGCACGTGTCGGTCGCGTTCCAGAAGGGGGCCCCTTCGCTGTCGATCGTGCCGTCCGGGAGCAGCAGGGCGAAGCCGTCCTCGTCCACCCGGTCCGACACCCCGAACCAGTCATCGAGCTCCTCGGCGAGGTTCCAGTAGCCGCCCAGGACGAGCACCAGCGGCACCGGCGAGGTCCCGTCGTAGGCGTCCGGCAGTAGCAGGGGGGCGGCGCGGTCAGCGGGGCCGAGCTCGGTCGGCGGAGGCCATTCGGGCTCCCACCCCTCCCCCGGCGTGCCCCCGTCGGGATCCGTCGGCCCGCAGCCGGCCACCACGGCCGCCAGCGCCACGCCCCTCATCCCTGGCGCACCAGCCGGTTGGCCCGGGCGAGGGACTCGTGGGTGCCGGCGTCGGTCCACCAGCCCTCGAGCACGCTCCACGTCAGCGTGCCCTGGGCGATGTAGGCGTTGTTCACGTCGGTGATCTCCAGCTCCCCGCGCGCCGACGGCACCAGGGTGTCGATCACGTCGAAGACGTCGGCGGCGTAGAAGTACAGGCCCGTCACGGCGTAGTTCGAAGGGGCGATGTCGGGCTTCTCGACGATGCGCACGATGCGGTCTCCGGCGAACTTCGGCACCCCAAAGCGCTTCGGGTTGGCGACCTCCTTGAGGAGCACCCGGGCGCCGTGCCCGCCCTCCAGGAAGCGGCGCACCTCGCCATCGAGGCGGTCCTGGAAGAGGTTGTCCCCCAGCAGCACCACCACCGGGCCGCCGCTGGCGAAGTCGCGGGCGAGGCCGAGCGCCTGGGCGATGCCGCCGGCTTCGTCCTGCACCCGGTAGGTGATCTCGCAGCCGAACTCGCGGCCCGACCCCAGCGCGCCGACCACGTGCCCCATGTGCTCGACCCCGGTGACGACGAGGAGGTGCTCCAGGCCCGCGTCCACGAGCTTGCGGACGGCGTGGAAGATCATCGGCTCGGAGCCGACTGGGAGCAGGTGCTTGTTCGTGACCCGGGTCAGCGGCAGCAGGCGGCTCCCGGTCCCGCCGGCGAGGATGACGCCTCGGATGGGCTGGCCGCTCATGGCCGGATCATAGCCGCAGCAGGAGGCGGTCGAGCACCGCGCCGCGGCCGTCCCAGGAGCCGTCGGGGAGGCGGTAGGGGTCGGGGTCGCCGAACCACCACTCGTCGGCGCGCGGTTCGGCGGCGGCGAAGGTGACGAACAGCACGGTCCCCTCCCCCAGCTCGACCTCGACCGCGAGGGCGGCCGTGACCAGCTCGCCGGCGAGGTTCTCGACCCCGCCCGCGAGGGCGACGTTGGCGTGGTCAGCGACGTCCTCGACCAACGGCATGCCCTCGAGGATCGGCACCCCCACGCCGTGCCACTGGAAGTGCTCGATGAGGGCGGCGTCGGTATACGCCTCGGTGTAGCCGAAGGCGGCGGTCTCCCCCACGAGGAAGTCCAGCGCGCCCGGGATCAGCGCCTCCAGCACCGGCTGCGCGGAGGCGCCGATCACGAGCCCGCCGCCCGCCCGCACGAAGTCTTCCAGGCCGTCGACGGCGGCGGGATCGTCGGCCACGACGCTCCAGTCGAGCTCCCCGCCGAGGAGCACGAGCCCGTACTCGAAGAGCCCCTGGGGCTGGGCGAAGCTGTCGGCCGCGACCGACGCCGACTCGGGCCCCTGGCGCACCGACGTCAGCCCCATCGCCTCCAGCCGCGCGGGCACCGGGTCGAAGGTCCGCCCCGCCTCGTCGCGCACGTCCAACACCACCGGCAGGCTGCTGCTCAGGCGAAGGGCGAGCTCCACGTCCCCGTCGACCACGTCGAACGCCGCCGCCGCCTCGAAGTGGCCCGTGCGAGCGACGACCGAGTAGGCGCCCGCGGGGAGGTCCTCCACCGCCCAGCGGCCCTCGAAGACATCCGAGACGCCCGCCGCCACCGGCTCCCCGGTGTCGTCCAACAGCTCCAACGCCGCCCCCGCCACGTGCCGATTGCCGTCGGGGGTGAGCACGGTCACTTCCGCCCGCGCCTCGACCGGGGGTGCCGGTTCCGGGGTCGATTCGTTCCACGGACCGTCCGCCGCAGCCCATCCGCAGCTGACCAAAGTCAGTGAAATCGCAGCAAGATTTGTAAGTCTGAGGCGCACCGTCGTTTGATCGTAGCGAGCATGAGGGGTTCTGCCCCGTCCCGATGGCTTCCAGTGGGCGCGGGGATCTGCCTGCTGTTCGTGGTCTTCGGAGGGGCCGAGGGCCAGGCCGAAACCCCACCTCCCCTCACTCCAGAGCAGGTTGAGTTCTACGGAGAAGCCCAGGATCTGCACAAGGCATCGCCCCAGATCGCCCGGACCGAAGGCGAACACCGGGCCCTGGACGTGCTCTTCAAGGCGCACGCCCTCCTGGAGGGGGACGACCACCGCATCTTCGTGAACCGGCGGGCCAAGATCGCGATCTCCATCGGCGCCAGCTACGGCCGGCTCGGTGAGAGCGACGAGGCCGAACGTTGGTTCCAGAGCGCGCTCGAGGCGGGCCGAATCACCGGCAAGGACACCGTGCTGTTGAACTCGATGGTGGGCCTGGCGCGGGTGCTGATCCACCGGGACGAGGCCACGAGCGCCCTCCTCCTCCTGGACGAGGCGCTGGAGATCGCGGAGGCACGGAACCGCCCCCTGGACCTGGGGCTGATCCGGTACCAGCGGGGCTCCGCGTTCGACCTCCGCGGGGATCACGCCAACGCCCTCGACCAATTCCTGGAGGCGGCCCGAACCCTCGCGCCGCTCGTGGAACAGGCGCCGGTGGGGCCCGACCCGACCGAGGCGCAGCGGTTCTACGTGGCGTCCCGTGCGCGGGTCGCGACGATCCTGGCGAGCCTGGGCTTCCCCGAGGCGGCACTGGCGGAGATCACGACGGTCCTGAACCACCCCGAAGCGTTCCTCCCCACCGACGAGACGCGCTTCCTCCTCGCCGCCGCGCACTACGCCCGGGAAGCCGGCGAGGTGGAGCGCGCGCAGGACTTCACCGTGCGCGCGCGGGCTGCGTTCGAGATGCACGGACCGCTGTCGCTGGCCGGGAAGCTGCTGATGGTCGAAGGTCAGACCGCGTGGCTGAGCGGCGACACGCCGTCCGGCTGCCACCTGCTGGAGCTGGCCCAGGACCAGCTGACCGACGAGTCCGAGACCGCGGCCCTCCGCACCGCGCTGCTGCTGCGGTCCGAGTGCGAGCTGGAAGCCGGCCGCACCTCGGAGGCGTTCGCCGCGGCGGGCCAGGCCCGGGCACTGTGGGCCCAGGCGGGGGCCAACAACGACTGGGAGTCCTGGCGGGCCATCGGCAAGGCGCGCGCAGCGCTGGGTCGGGCCGACGCCGTGGACGCCTACGCCATGGCGCTGGAGGGGCTGGACGCCTCCATCGGGGCCCTGCAGTTGGATGCTCTGGCCCTGGGCCTCGAGGGCTCGGCACGGGGCATCTACGACGAATCCGCCGAGCTGCTGCTGGCTCAGGGCCGGGTCGAAGAAGCCCTCACGGTGCTGGAGCGGGGGCGGTCCCGGCTCCTGCTCGCCTCGGTGTTGGGGCTGGGCCAGACCCCGACCTCCGCCGCGACGCCGGACCGGGTGCTACCGAGTGGCCCCAGGTGCCCCGTTCCCCCGGCGCCGAACGCATCCTCCGCGGCACCAACACCCTCCGCGGCCTGCAGGCCGGCAGCTGGAGGCCCGACGAACACGCCGCCATCCGTATCACGGGGCAGGCGATCGAGGACCTGATCCGCCAGGACCTGACCCCCGCGCACAGCCGCATGGTCGGGGTCGACAGCATCGACGTCGCCGTGATCCGAAGCCGCCTCCCCGAGCACATCGCGGTGCTCAGCTACCGCGTCGGGGACGACGAGACCGATGTGTTCGTGACCACCCGGGAGGGCACCCAGACCGTGCGCCTGGCGGTGGGGACGGACGGCGTCGACCGGCTGGTGAAGGACTACCTGCAGGCGCTGTCACCGACCCGGAGGGCGCCCGGGGACCTCGACTCGGTGACGGAGGCGGCTCGGGAAGCGTGGGACGCACTCGCTGCTCCTGCGGCCCCCCTCCTGGAGGGCCGCTCCACGGTGATCGTGGTCCCCGACGGAAACCTCTACCGGCTCCCCTTCGGCGCGCTGCACGACGGCTCGGGCTGGTGGATCGAGCGCGTCGACCTGGTCTCGGTCCCGTCGCTGAACGTCGCGGACGTTCTCCTGTAGCGCGCCTCCAGGAGCCGCGAGCGGTTCTTCAGCACCGCGGATCCGCTGAACAACCTGCCCTCGGCCCGAGACGAGGTCGCCCACGCGGCGGCCCGGTTCCCCCGGTCCGTCGTGCTCGAGGGCGCCGACGCCTCCCGGGAGGCGGTGCTCGCAGGACTGCGCGAGGCCGACGTCGTGCACCTCGCCGCCCACGGCCAGCTGCTGTCCCGCAGCCTGCCGTCGTACCTCGAGCTGGCGGGCGAAGGGGGCAGCGTCGCCCCCCTGGACTCTGATCTCATCCTGCAGCTGCAGATCCCCGCGTCGCTGGTGACGCTGTCGGCGTGCAAGTCGGCGCGGGGAGGCCACGCCGGCGGCGAAGCGCTGATCAACAGCCTCGCCCGGAGCTTCCTCGCGGCCGGAGCCTCGAGCGTCGTGGGCTCGCTCTGGGATGTCGACGATCAGGGCACCGCCGCGCTGATGCGTCGATTCTACGAGCGCCTCGGCGAAGGCGGCTCCCCGGGCTCCGCGCTGGCCGGCGCACAACGCTCCCTCGCTACCGCCCCCGCGGCTGACTGCGAGTTCTCCCACCCCTGGTTCTGGGCCGGTTTCGTGACCGTCGGCGCCCCGGGTGATTCTCACAATTCTGGTAGTTCGCACGCCCTTTAGGAGGAGACCCGATGGCCACCAACACCGCCCCCCCCCCGATCCCGATCCGCAGCCGCCGCCGGACGAGGATGACGACCTGATCCATTCCTGGCCAGGCGGGCACGTGGTCACCGGACCGCTCGTCCAGATGGCTCTCGGGCGGGCGCACCCCAACGTGCAGCCCACCGACGACATCTGCGGCTCCCTGCTGGGCTCCGCCAGCAGCGGGTACGACTACCCCTTCACGGCGACGGGCACCGACACCAAGTCCCCGTTCAACAGTGGCTCCATCCCCAACGCGGTGGGCCGCCAGGTGGGCCGGCTCTACACCCACACGACCGACCACTACGAGGTCAACATGGTCTCCCCCCGGTGGGAGACCATCGTGCCGTTCGGGAACCCGGCCAACTCGACGGGTGCGGGCGAGCAGAAGGAGCATCTCTTCTTCGCCTGGCTCAGCGGAAAGCAGTACCTGGACCAGCTCAATGATCCCGCGGTCTCGACGCGGACACCGGAGTACGACGCGACCGTCGCTCACCACGAGGCGCTGCGCTTCAACCACCCGCCCAACTACCGGATTCAGCAGCCGACTGCGGAAGCCTGGGGCGAGTTCGCGACGTCGATGCCGTTCCTGGACGTGCACGCCACGCTGTTCGTCGTCGTTGGCTACGGCGCCGACAAGACCGCGCGGTGTTGGGCCTTCAGCAAGCCGGCCCACCACTCCGGCGGGGGGATCTGGCGGTACGGCGACCCGGGCTCGCCCTCGCCGAACTCGATCGCCTTCCAGGATCAGGCCAACGTGAACCACCCCGACCCGGTGCTCGACGTGTTCGTGGTCGGATGGGGCCGGTACTACAACGGCACCACGATCCAGGCCGCCGTCACGCCCCCGATGCACGTCCAGGGCAAGTGCCTCCCGAGCAACCTGTCTCGCGGCGGCAAGAGCCCCCTCCCGGACGGCGACTTCGACACGATGTCCGTCGGCGGACTGAAGGACTTCTTCGACTCGCTCGAGCACGTCGAGCGAGCTGAGCGGGGCACGCACAAGAAGGGCGGCTGAGCCTCTGCGGCACCGCGGGACTGCTAGGCTCCCGCGGTGCTGCGTGCGGCGTTCATCGCGACGATCTGGGCGCTGCTGTGCGGCTGCGCGACGCTGCCCAAGCCCGCGGGACCGGACGGACCGTCCGAGCGTGACCCGCGGCTGCTGGATGCCAGCACCGAGAACCTCCTGATCGAAGTCGACCGCGTGCCCGGCGCCTCACCGCGTCCGCGTGCCCTCGCGATGTTCCTCAAGCGCACCGCGAAGTACCTCGACAAGCCCGGCGGGATCGAGCTGGTCGTGCAGGCGACGTCGACGGATGCCCAGTGGAAGCCGGACTCACGCTCCATCCGCCGCCTCGGCCTGACGCTCCGCGACCAGTACCCGGACCCGGAGACGACCGCCGTCATCCACATCGTCTACGGCACGACCTGGGTCAACTACCGCGGCTACACGTGGTCCACGGGGGTGATGCAGGGGTACTCGCGGCGATACGACGCCCCCCTGATCGTCGTGCTGCAGGACCGCCTCAAGCCGATCGCCTGGATCACCGGGCGGCGCCAGGAAGGGAGCGTGCTGGTCCACGAGTTCGGGCACGCCGTCGGGCTGGCCACGAACCCCGGCCACAGCTTCGAGGGGCACTGCACCAACGCCTGGTGCCTGATGTACGACGGCGTCGATGCGCGGACCTTCTTCCTCTACTTCTTCCCCACGCTGCTGGGCGGCTACCTGCCGCTGGACTGGTGCGGTGACTGCGCGCGCGATCTGGAGTTGACCCCGTGAGCGCGGAGCGGTGGTTCGACCGCGACCGCAGCCGCGAAATCCTGCTCCTGGCCGGCCCGATCATCGCGGGCATGGGCTCGCAGACGGTGATGAACCTCGTCGACACCGGCATGGTCGGGCGGCTGGGACCGGCGCCGCAGGCTGCCGCGGGGCTGGGGTCGTTCACCTTCTGGGTGCTCGCCAACCTGATCATCGCGCTGGGCACCGGCGTGCAGGCGACCGTCGCGCGGCGGGACGGCGAAGAGGACAAGGAGGGCGCCGGCTCCGGGCTGGACACGGGCCTCATGCTGGCCGTCGCCATCGGCCTGCCCCTGGGCTACACGCTGGCCGAGGCCGCGCCGTGGTTCTTCAGCCTGCTGACCGACGATGCGGCGGTCTCCTCCGGCGGCTCGCGGTACCTCGCCATCCGACTGATGGGGATGGGGGCGGTCGCGGCCAACTACTGCTTCCGCGGCTTCTACAACGGCATCGGCCGGTCGATGGTCTACATGTCGACGCTGATCGTCATCCACGCCTCCAACATCTTCCTGAACTGGGTCTTCATCTACGGAAACCTGGGCTCCCGCGCGATGGGGGTGGAAGGGGCCGGCCTGGCGTCGGTCCTGGCGGCCGTGATCGGTACCTGCGTCTACACGATCCTGACCCTCACCCAGGCGGACGTGCGGAGCGTCTACAAGCCGTTCCGGTTCCGCAACATCACCCCCGATCGCATCAAGCGGCTGACGAAGCTGTCGGTTCCCGAGGCGATTCGGGGCGTGCTCGTGATGCTCGGCTTCCTGCTGTTCCTGGACCTGCACGAGGCCATCGGCACCCGGGCCGCGGCAGGCGGCACGATCCTCGTCAACATCGCCTCGGCCGGGCTCCTCCCCGCGATGGGCATGGGGATGGCGGGAGCGACGCTGGTGGGCCGGCACCTGGGGCGCGGCGAGGCGGACGAAGCACGGCGGCTGATGTGGCTGGCGGTGAGGCTCGGCGTCGTCGGCATCGCGGTCCCGGCGATCCTGTTGGCCGTGTTCGCCGAGCCAGTGCTGGCGATCTTCACCCCCGACGCCCCGACCATCGCGGAGGCCGCGCCGGCGCTGCGGCTGTTCGCCCTCGCTTCGATCTTCGATGTGCTCCCGATCGTGCTCGTCTTCAGCCTGCTCGGCGCAGGGGCGACCCGGTGGGTGGCCGGCGTGCAGGTGTTCCAGCAGTACGTCCTGCTGCTGCCCCTGGCGGCGCTGCTGGGGCTGGTCCTGGAGTTGGGCGTCTTCGGCCTCTGGATCGGGATGTTCCTGAGCCGCGTCGGGCTCGCCGCCTTCGCCATCACCAAGGTGCGCGGGGACAGCTGGACCCGAACCGAGGTCTAGGCGGTGGCGTAGACCCAGGCGCCGTTGCTCATCGGTTGGCCGGTGAAGGCCTCCAGGCGGTCCGTGCCGACGAGCACGTTGGCGTTGACGGAGTTCCAGCCCCAGGGGACCACGACGGTGCCCGGGCGCTGGTTCGGATCGGGCTGGACGACCACCGACAGTTCGACTCCATCGGGCCGCCGCAGGGTGATGATGGCGCCGGCCCGGGTGCGCAACGCCTCCAGGTCGTCGGGGTGCAGCGACGCGGCGGCGACGTCCTCCCCCCGGATCCAGGTGTTCATCGTGGGCAGCGGCCTCACCGACGTGATCAGCGACAGCGGCAGCCCCTCGGCCGCGGCCGGCTCCGGCACGCCGATCCCCGCCTCCAACGCTTCGATGAACTCGGGCACGGCGAGCTTGATCGGGGTGCCGCCGAGCGCGACCCCGAGCCGGCCCGGGAGGCCCCCGAAGGCCACCACCCCTCGGGGCGCCCGCGTCAGCCACTTCCACGAGAACGACGCCCCCAGCCGCACCGCCCACGCCGCGATCTTCGTCGGCGTCAGACCCATCCAGCGCACCGCCGTCGACACCGCCGGGTTGCCGAACAGCGGCACCCCCGCCGCGGCCGCGATGTCGGTGAGGATCCGCCAGTCCTCGCGCGCCTCCCCCCGCGCCGGCACGGCCGCGCGGGCGTGCTGCAGGTGGGGGATCCGCCGCTGCGGCGCCATGTGCAGGTCCACATCGTCCCGCTCCAGCCACGTGCACGCCGGCAGCACCACGTCGGCGTGCTCCCCGGTGTCGTTCACGAAGAGGTCGATGCTCACGAGGAACTCGAGGGCGTCCAATGCCTCGGCCGCCCGGGGGCTGTCGGGCAGGCTCACGCGGGGTGAACCACCGACGACGATGAGGGCGCGCAGCCGGTCCTCGCCGGGCTCGAGCACGTCGGAGGCGAGGTCGGCCGAGGCCAGCGTGCCGAGGATCGCCGGAAGCCCGCGCCCGCGGCTGCGCACCGACGGGTCCCGGCCCACCACCCCCAGCCCCGACATCGCGCGCTCCAGGTTCACGGCGCCGCCATGGTGCAGCCAGCCGCCGGCCCGATCGAGCCCCCCGAGCAGCCCCTGCAGCGCCAGCGTGAGCCAGTAGCCGACCGTGCCGTCGGGCCCCAGCAGCACCCCCAGCCCGCTCCACACCAGCGGCCGATCCGCCGCCGCGAGGGCGTCTGTCAGCGCCCCGATCTCCTCGACGGACAACCCGGTCGCCTCCGCCGTCCGGACCGGCGTCCACGGCGCCACCGCCGCCGCCAGGGCGGCCACGTCGTCGCGCTCCAGCAGCGGGTGCTGGGGGTCCGGCTTCCAGCTCGCGGCCGCCTCCCGCACGAGGCAGGCCAGCAGCGCGGCGTCGCTCCCCGGCCGCGGCTTGAGGTGGCGGACCGCCTTCTTCGCCGTCACCGACGCGCGGGGATCGACCACCCACAGCTGCCCCGCGGCCACGGTCTCCACCAACTCGGGGATGCCTTGGGGGTGGCTCTGCGCCTGACTCGGCTGGCTGCTGAGGGGATCGGTCCCGAACAGCACCACGCAGTCGGACCCCGCGTAGTCGGCCACGAGCGTGCGCATCGGGTGGCCCAGGCACTGCTCGGTGACGACGAACATCGGGGCGTTGTCCAGCGTCAGGACCGAGTACGCCTTGGTCGTGCCGAGCCCCTGCTGCAGCGCCGTCGCCCCCAGGATCGCGCCCAGGGAGTGCGCCGTGGAGTTACCCAGGAACAGCCCGATCGACTCGGGCCCGTGCTCCTTGCGGAGCCGCCGCAGGCGCTCGCCCACATAGCCCAGTGCCTCGTCCCAGGAGACTTCCTCCAACGGCCCGGCGCGGCGCATCCGGGGGCGCAGCAGGCGCTCCGAGTGGTTCTGGATCTTCGTGAAGCGCGTGCCTTTGACGCACGCGTAGCCCTCACTGCGGGGATGCTCGGGATCCGGCTTGAGGGCGAGCACGCGGCCCGCTTCGACGCTCGCCACGAGGCCGCAGGCGGACTCGCAGATGCGGCAGAAGGTCAGGTGGTCGGCGGCTGCCACGGCGCCTACTCTACTACCCCGCCTCCATCACGATCCCCCAGCTCCGCAGCAGCCGCTGCCGGCAGTCCGGGCAGGTCACGTGCTCCGGGTGGGTCGACGAGGCGCCGTCGCCGAGGGACCGCCCGCACTAGGTGTTCGTGGGCAGCGCCCGCCGGGAGGAGAGCACGAGCAGGCAGGTCACCCGCGCGCGGGTGGAGCGTGGTTCGATCAGCGGCTCCGAGCGAACCATGACATCAGCCCCTTCTTCGGAGCCCGGCCCCCCGGGGTCGTGCGCTTCTTGCGCGGCAGCGAGGGCGGCGGACCGCCGTCCCCGAAGAACCCGTCGTCCACCCGCGGAGGCAGCTCGGCGACCGCTCGGTCGAGCCACCGCTTCAACTTCGGTCCCGCCAACTGCCGCTGCACGGCGGCGAGGTCGACGACGAGATCGCCGGTGCGCTGGTAGCGGTAGACCGGCTCCTTCACGAGCAGGCGGTTCAGGATCGGCGCCAACTCCGGCCGCTCCCGGCGAATGGCGAGCATCACCCCCCCCCCCCCCCCCCCCGCGGCCGCCCGGCG
>PVBE010121428.1_pt1 | contig 33674 bp, 33 predicted proteins | sample 1631181 | NCBI WGS metagenome assembly PVBE01 (sample SAMN08397723, study PRJNA350692) | Marine metagenome, whole genome shotgun sequencing project. | isolation source: water | place: Pacific Ocean | collected 2012-04
GTAATTACTGGTGGGTCAAGCGGAATCGGTGAAGCGACCGCCCAAATATTCATTGAGGAGGGGGCATACGTTGTTCTAGCTGACATTCAAACTGATTTGGGTCGGCAAGTTGCTGAAAGGTTAGGGACTAAAGCAAAGTTTGTGTTTTGCGACGTTACCAGTGAGGAACAAGTTCAAGAATTAATCTCCGACGCGGTAGGTATAACTGGGAATCTTGACGTAATGATGAACAATGCTGGGATAGTCGGCGCTAGAGCACCTATCGACGAAATTCTTCTCGAAGAATTCCAAAAAACAATTGAGATCCTCGTTACGGGCTCATTTCTGGGAATCAAGCACGCTGCCGCAGCAATGAAGGAACAGGAAAGCGGATCGATTATCAATATGGCTAGCACTGCGGGCTTGAGTGGTGGATTCGGCCCCCATGCGTATGCAACAGCAAAACATGCGATAGTCGGTTTAACCCGAAACACGGCCGCTGAGCTGTGCAGATATGGCATTCGAGTGAATTGCATTGCTCCGAGCGGAGTCACAACTCCACTCGCTGCACAAGCTCACCTTGGCGACTTTACGGCGATGAACGAAATTCGTGAAACACTTGCACAAAATTCTCCACTGAAAGGACGAGCGGGAACAGCTGAAGATGTAGGGAAGGCTGCACTCTTCCTTGCATCTGATGAGTCCGGCTATACAAATGGGCATTGCCTCACAGTTGATGCAGGATTTACATCAGGCTCCAAGGCAAATGACCCCCAGCACATGGCGCGAGTTCCGTTTATGCGAGAAGCTGGGAAAGAAGGACTAGGGGATTAAGCTAGCTGCTATCTTCCTCTGAAGAACTTATCTTTTCAGCGGATTTAATACCTTTGTCTTTTAGTTCTCCTGCAATCAGCTCACGCAATGCAAATTTTTGGATTTTTGTACCTGACATTGGCCATTCATCAACGAAACGTACATACCTTGGTATGCGATACGTCGCAATTTCGTCCTTGCAGAAATCGATAATTTCTTGTTCAGTTGCTTCCTCATCAGGTTTTAATTGAATATATGCTGCAGGAACTTCAACATATCGTTCATCTGGGGCAGCAACTACCTGGGCTAAAGCAACAGCTGGATGGGTTAGAAGGAACCCTTCTACTTCGGCTGCGGCGGCATTTTCTCCACCGACTTTGAGCATATCTTTTAGTCGGGAGAGAAAAGTTACACGCCCATCTCCATCTAATTCACATATATCACCCGTCCGAAAGAAACCCCGCTCATCAAATACCTCAGCATTTAATTCCTGGTCGCGAAAATAGCCGTCGAACATTGCAGGGCCTCGGTACCAGAGTTCACCGATGCTTCCGTAAGGAAGTTTGTCTCCAGTTTCAGGATCGTGGACTTCTACCTCCAATCCAGGCATCGGAAATCCACCTTTAGTGAAACGAAGCTCAGGTTCATCATCCAACTCTGAAAGACCAAGAAAAGCGCAGGCTTCTGTTTGACCCACTGCATTGAGCAATGGGGCATCGGGTGTCGCCTTCTGAAACTCACGAAGCCTTTCAGGGACTCCCACACACATTAACGTCCTCAAGGAATCAAAGTCGCTCTCGCTTCTATCTACGTGGGTAATAATAGGAAGCCAAATTGTCTCAAATGCTGGGAGAGCTACAGTGCAGGATTCATCTCGTATTTGGGCGAGTGCAACTCCCGGGTCAAAGTATCCCGTATGGAAGTATGTCCCACCAACAAAAATTGACGCCAACATAAATGCTACGCCTCCGATGTGAAACATCGGAAGAGCTGACCAAATCTTATCGTCCTCGTTGAGGAGCATCCGTTCTTGGAGTGACATCCCGTATCTACTGAACGCTTCATGGCTTAGCATGGCCCCTTTCGGCATAGCAGTGGTGCCGGAAGTGTACATAATTATCGCTGTTTCTCGAACTCGAACTCCAGCCTGTCGAAAATGAACTTCTTCGTCACTTACAGATTCAGCAAGTCGTTCCAGGTCGGTAAGGTTTATCGTTCCCGGCCGCTCGACCTCATCCAAGACGACTATTGTCTGGAGCTCTGGAGCTTCATTAAATTCCAGAGATGCACTTTCGGATTTAGCGATTTGCGGGAACGTTCGCTGAATGAGTTCGTTGAAGTTTGTTCCAGTATCTGATGCGGTTGTAAAAACAACTTTCATTCCGGCATGAACAATTACTTGTCCTAGCTCTCTGGGCTTGAATCGAGAATTAATAGGGGCACATATTGCTCCAATTTTCGATGCCCCAAGCATTATGGACACAGTTTCGACGCATTCACCAAGGAAGTAGCCGATACGGTCCCCTGGCTCTACACCCAACGCAAGTAGGGATTTGGAAATATGTTCTGCTTCGCGAGCGATGTCGCTATAGCTATGGCGTTCGTCACGGAAAACTATCGCTTCCTTCTCTGGGTGAAGTTCTGCTCTCATATCAATGAGGTCACCAAGTGTTGTTGCGTTTATCCAATTTCGTTTTTCTTTCATTCGTCAAAACTAGCTAACTTGCTGATGTGAAACAAGATAAGAAGTGCATTGTCACCGCCGCACATTTGTAAGTTTAAAATTAAGAATTTACCATATGGGCATAAATACCAAGCTCAGAATGGAGGAGAAGTGGCAGAAGAAGCACCATTACTTAATGATGAAGCAGATCACCCCCATGATGTGGTGTGGGAAAGTGATGGCCGTCGAGTAGTAGCTATGGATTCAGCCCGCTATGTCGATGCTCGCAACCGTGACCGTGATGTGGTGGTGCCCTCGTCCTACCTTGGAGTTTTGCCAGCTCGTTTGATGGCTCCACACAGGCCTCGAGCAGTCATAGGCCATGATGGCTGCATAGGAAAAGATGGTGCAGGGATCGCAGGTCTCTGGTACCTCGAAGCGATTGGTATTCCAGCCGCAGCCGCAGATGGCATGAGTGCAGAACTAGGTAACGGAATTGACTTGTATGAAACAGGAGTTATATCGCGAGTGAATATTCTTGCTGAACGAGCAGGAGTTGAAGAAGGCATGAGCGTCTCTGAGGCAGCAGAAGTACTTATTCTCAATGACCCTGGAGATGTGACGGCAGGAACCAAGATACGGCGTGAATCAATGGCCACCTCTAACGCTGGTAGGGAGATTATCGTCACAGATTCAATTGTCTTTGCATTGCCCGAAGATACAAATAATGTTCTCGTGACAGCAGGCCATACCGGACGATCGGGGGCGAAATTCCTGCTCGAAGTTTCACCACATGGATTTATCTGCTCAGATGGCGGCATGAGCAAGAATAATGCTGGAATAACTGGTTTAGAGACAACTGAAGAGTATGGTTTGGCTGGCGCTTGTTGCGATGCTTGGAGTGCGCCCGTTGGCGATGCTTTCAAAGCTTACTTTGAAGGTTCAATTAGCGCGTGCAATAAGCCTGCAAGAGAACGGGGTGTCGAAGTTGGTATGAGTGTGAAGGATGCTGCCTTTGCCCTCCTCCAAGAGAAAAAGAATGACTAACAAACCTGCTGACGCCTTTTCTAGTGAATTTTGGGAAAGAGCCCAAGAAGGAGTCCTTGTTCGGCCTGTATGTCAATCTTGTCAAAAAAGTTTCTTTTCACCCCAAGTCCTGTGCCCGAGATGCCAGTCAGATACTTGGGAATATAAAGAAAGCAGCGGTACAGGTGCGATATATAGCTTTACAGTAATTCATCGACCTCCGGAGACACACTTTCCTTCTCCACTTATTGTCGCTGATATTCAACTTGATGAAGGTTGGCGAATGTTCTCATGGATAGTGGGGGTTTCTGATAGCACAATTGAACTTAATGACAGAGTAAAGGTAACATTTACAGATTTTTCAGGACGGAAACTCCCGGTATTTGAATTAACAAAAGAAGCGATATGACTGTTGGCTTATCCATTCGGAGAAATGCAGTTAGATTTCCAGAGTCGGCCGCGATCTTTGGAAGCGCTGAATTCACGTATAGCCAGTTGGATAAGCGAACAAACAAAATAGCCCACTATTTATCGTCCTTTCTGAATAAAGGTGACCGAGTTGCGCTATTTGTAGCGAACAGGCCAGAAGTAATGGAAATTATTGGAGGTGTTGCAAAAGCAGGATGTGTATATGTCGGGTTAAATTTCAGACTTAGCGATATGGAACTTCACCAGATTTTTGAAAATTCTGACCCATCTCTTTTAATTACAGATCAAGAACATCTAGACCAAGTCACATCGATAGCAGAGGAAATCGGAATCCCAGTCCGAGTTTTAGACTCAGATAGCTGGGAAGAGGAACTTTCCTCGATGTCTGATCTTGTTCCGGATTCTCTTCACGACGTCCGACACGATGATGATTTTTGCATTGTCTACACGAGTGGAACAACCGGAAGGCCAAAAGGGGTTCTCTTCGATCATGCACGCGTAATTCAGCATGCAACGGTTGCATGCCTCGAATACGAAATCACTTCCGAAGCTAGATACCTAATACAGATTCCTCATAATTCAAGCGTAAATATCTCTATCGTTCCCTGCTTGATTGTAGGTGCAGCCTTGGGATTCAGAGATAGCCGGAATTTTGATCCACTTGGATTCTCCAGTGATGTCGAAGAGCAAGGGGCCACTCATAGTTTCCTTGTTCCGACACAGTTAATGCGACTTCTAGATCGGCTTCCTCGTGACGCCGATCAACGACTAAGTGGACTGGTGACCTTAGGATATGGATCTTCTCCAATTTCTCCGAGTCGCCTTCGAGAACTAGTGGAACGTTTCGGATGTATATTTAACCAGCTCTACGGCATGGCTGAAATAGCATCTATCGGGACAATTCTCCGAAAGGCCGACCATTTAACTGGCTTACATGACCGGCCGGAACTTCTTGCATCATGCGGACAGCCATCATACGCAGTGCAGGTTCGTGTAGTTAACGAAAATGGAAATGATGTTCAGAGCGGGGAAAGGGGTGAGGTTATTTTCTCTGGCCCACATGTAATGAAGGGCTATTACCGTGATGTGGAACGCACTGAAGAAGTATTAATAGATAACTGGATGCACTCGGGCGATATCGCAGAAGTAAGTGAAGACGGCTTCATATACATTGTTGACAGGAAAAAGAACCTAATCATTCGAGGTGGCCTAAACATTGCGCCTACTGAAATAGAAAACGTCTTGTATAAGCACGAAGACATCCTCGAAGCAACAGTGATAGGAATACCTGACCCAGAATGGGGCGAAGCGATAATAGCTATAGTCGCTCTCAATCAGGGCGCATCAGTGACAAGCGAAGAGCTGAGGCTCCATTGCCGAACCTCTGAGTTGACGTCCATCAAAATACCCGAACGCGTCGAAATTTGGGACTCCTTGCCGAAAAATGCTGTAGGGAAGATCGCTAAAAATAAAATACGAGAAGCTTTTTGGGGAGACGGGAGGCAAGTTTAATAATGCTGAATGCTTCGATAGCGGGAGTTGGTTTAACTGAGCAAGCAAAGTCACTGAATTCATCAAGTATCTCTGTATGCGTCAATGCATTGCAGTTAGCTCTTGAAGATGCAGGGATGCAAATCTCTGACGTCGACGGAATTGCCGCCCGTTGGCCTGGACCCGGAGGGACATCGTTTAACCCGGGCGTTGTTGACTGGACAGGATTATTGGGTACTTCACTTCGTTGGGTTGGCGATACCTACCCGCAGGGTGTGCCAGGCATCCTTGATGCGGCAGCTGCTGTTTCTACTGGCTTATGCGAAGTAGCGGTTGTTTTTGGAGGCCAAGCGGGGGTCCTAAGTGATTCAAACCTCGCACCATACACTCAACCAAATAATCAATTTGTAGCACCATGGGGGCTATTTACCGCGGCCCACTTCGCCCTTATTGCACAAGTATATTTCAAACGTTTTCAACCTGACCGCGATCGTCTTTCTGAAATCGCTGCAACGATACGGAATGCTGGAGCTTTAAACCCTGATGCAGTCATGCACGGTCGTGGCCCGTACAAACCATCAGATATCACTGACTCTCCACTTATTTGCGAACCTTTTCACCTACTGGATCTTTGTCTTGCTACAGAAGGCGCATCAGCAGTCGTAGTTACCAGCACAGAGAGGGCCAGAAATTGCCCAAATGCACCTATACGGATTTTATCTGGAAGCTCAGAATGGCATAGGCAGCAATACGTGGATCCACCTCGGTACGACGAAGTGGGAGATATTGGGAAAGATGCCTTTTCTCGTACTTTTGGAAATGCCGGATTAGTAGCTGGAGATATCGATGTTTATGAGCTGTATGACATAAATACTTGGGAGATTGTTCGACAGTTTGAAGTGATGGGTTTATGTGGAGAAGGTGAAGGCGCCGACTTTTTGTATGAGGAAGGGATTGCGTGGAATCAGAAATTTCCAACAAACACTGATGGCGGTTTACTATCTTTCAGCCATACTGGTTGGGGGGGACCAACGTTAAAGGTCGTCGAAGCTGTGAAACAACTTCGAGGCGATGCTAGATCAGGACAGGTCGAAGAGTCTGAAACGGCTTTGGTTACTGGAGCAGGGTCCGGAGCACAGTATTTTAATGCGGCGATTTTAAGCGTAGATCGCTAGCCAGTTCGCACGATTATTCCGAAACTACTAATCTGGGGTTGAGGATTGGAGACTATATGGAAACCATACGCGACATGGAACCACCGCCACATATTGTCGGAATCCAACATTTCGTTGATTACAAATCAGTAGATGAAATTTTGAAATCAAAGGATTTCCGTCAAGGGTCACATCAAGAAAGCCAACCGTTTTTTGGCGGCTCTCTTTTGACAATCGATCATAGTGAACACTTTGATCGAAGAAGGCTTGAGGCTCCACTCTTTCGCAAAGACGCCCTTGAATATTACGAACGTGAGGAATTGCTTCCACTGATTGCTAAATCCCTTGAAGAGTGCGAACGAAACAGAGGCGAAGATGGATTGGTTCGAGCAGACCTCTGCTTGCTTGTGAGAAATATGTTGGCCAGAATATCTGCTGTTACTACCGGAATAGATGGAGTGGACACTCCCGAACGTACAGATGCTTTCAGGACATACGTTGAGCAATTAGGAACTGGAGCAACTGTGGAATGGTCAACTGAAGACCATGAGGAAGTCATCTCGAGAATTCTCGCAATCCGGAAAGGATTTGTCGATGAATTCTATGGGCCATCCGTTGACCGCAGGCTTGAGCTTATCGCTCAATTTCGAGCAGGCAATATCTCAGAGGATCAACTTCCTCGCGACTTATTGACACTCATGTATCTTCACTGGAATGACGACTGGGACGATGAACTTCCTTTACGAGAAGCAACGTTATACACCGTCGCTTCTAGCCAGACGACAACGCACGCTGTCCCGCACATGATGATGCATCTTCACGAGTGGTTTGATGCTAATCCAGAAGACTACGAGAAGAGGTTCGATCGGGAGTTCCTAAAACGCGCTGGTCATGAAGCTATACGTCTTCATTTGCCATCTCCGGCTTTACTGCGTATTGCGCTAAGGGACGTGGAATTGAGTGATGGGACAAAAATTACAGAAGGAGAGCGCGTTGCCTGCTTGTTCACACCAGCGAATCGCGATATTTCGGTCTTCGGAGATGACGCGAAATCTTTCGACCCATATCGGGAAGCCGCTGACGTGAAGCCCTGGGGATTTGCATTTGGCGGGGGAGAACATACATGCATTGGACGAACACTGGTTACTGGCCTTTCGGCGAGAACTGATGGAGATGAAGGTACGGATGGAACACTAGTGAATATAGCGCTAGCACTTTTCGAAGCTGGCATTGAACTAAATCCAGAGGAAATGCCTGCATTTACGGAGTTAAGCTATCACGATGCTTACGGGAGTTTTCCAGTGATCCTGCGAAATCTCTAGATCAATATGTCTCACAGTAATCTGCACGTCAAGATTGAGAAACTGATTTGTCAAGGAACAGGGTATTGCGTCCGCTTAGAACCTGAAATTTTTACCATGGGAAACGATGGGTTAGGGCAAGTCTTAGTTGAAAGACCAGACGAATCATATTTGGAGTCGCTTGAAGAGGCTGCGACGTTATGTCCAACTAGAGCGATAACTTATTAAACTCTCGGTTAGTGAACGGTCGCGAGGTTAGCGGAAGTTGTCATGATGATCTTTGTGAGAAATTATGCTTGTTCGTATATCATCCAAAGATCGTGGAAAAGCCTGCTTGTCTCAACAGTGCCATCGAAAACTGCTTTTCTTGCTTCGCCAGTTATAGCATAATTTTCGACCATTTCTATACCCTCATCGCCGTGCTCCTGGTCGGCCAGAATGTGCATAGTCCAAAAAATCACTTCGTCATCCGACATGCCATAATTTTCCTTAAATGCGGCGACCATTCTTGTAAAAGTGTCGGGAACAAAGGATTCGAGACCGATACCAATGGCAGACAGAGGAACAAACCATTCACGGCAGAGGCCCATAAACTCAAAATAGTCTGTAACCCTTCTTCCAGCTGGTCTTTGCTCAGCGGCTTTTATAGCATCAACATCTGATCCGAGGGCTTTTGCGAACTGCAATAGCAATTCGGGGTGAGCGTCTGTTTGGGTTTCATATCCGGTGCATTCTTCAGCAAGGTTTTTCACTAAAGAGGTTCGAACGTCTTCATGGGGGCACCTGACGTATATGGCGCCAATCCAGGGGAGCATCTTTGAGATATGAAGATAGAACTGTTCGGTGAATAACTGCAACTGTGGTGTAGTAATCGTTCCTTCTTCAAGGCCGATGACCAATGGGTGATCATGCATGCCACGTCCAGGTTTCATACATTCTTCCCTAATTAAGCCTACAAATTCTGCAGGAGACATTTCGGCAAGTTCATTTTTGTCTACGTGTGTCTCAATCATGGTCATTGATAGTCCTCCTAGTGGTTTTCAGCCAGTGTACCTCGGTCATTTCCTTCTGTCATTATGTAACTTCACTTCCTCTTGAGCATAATTGCAAGTAAAATACAAAGAATATTAAGACAACTGGAGGTTAGATGTCTTTACCCATTGAAATAAGCTCTGATCATCAACAGGTAGTTAAAGAATGCCGACAGTTATCTGAAAAAGTAGAACCATTTTCGATAGAGGCGGATGAATCAAGCGTGATGCATGCACCTACTTTAGATGCTTTTCGATCTAGCGGGCTTTCAAATCTTATGGTTCCAGCAGCATACGGAGGAAGATTTGATCAGGTGGACCCTCTAGCAGTGTGTCTTGCTCGTGAGGTTTTTATGAAAACATCGTCTCATCTGGATTCATTGTTCGCTTTGCAGGGCATCGGAAGTTACGCCATTTCTCGTGCTGGTACGGAAGCTCAAAAGGAAGAGTGGCTTCCAGCGGTAGGAAAGGGAGAAGCACTAGCAGCTCTTGCTTTAACCGAGCCTATAGCTGGATCTGACCTTAAGGGAATTTCTACTAAAGCCGAAGCAACAAATGATGGATTGATTTTGACAGGGGCCAAATCATTTATATCAAATGCAGGATCTGCCTCTTTCTATACGACCCTAGCGAAAGAAGGAGATGGGTATTCCTTATTCCTTGTTCCCTCAGATATCGAAGGATTAAAAGTTTCTGCCTCTCCTGAATTGATAGCACCGCACGTTTTAGGGGAATTAACGTTTGATAATGTAGTTCTTCCAGAATCTTCAAGGTTGGGGAGCCGGGAGCGGCTTTTCGTCATGTATTGGCAACTCTTTCCATTTTTAGAATCTCAGTTGCTGGTGCGGCCGTTGGTCTGATGGAAGGGGCGCTTGAAGAAGCAGTCCGCCATTGTAGCGCGAGAGAACAATTCGGTAGACCTCTAATCAAACACGGGCCAGTTGCGGCGTTATTGGCGGATTCGTGGTCAGACTTAGAATCAGCTCGCCTTCTTACATATCAAACTGCAGCGATGGCGGCAGAAGACCCGGAGGGGAATTTGGACCGCTCATCTTTGGCGAAACTTACCGCCACTGAAGCAGCTACGAGAGTAGTGGATAGATGTGTTCAGTCAATGGGACGCTGGGGCTTAATTAGGGGCTCAAAGATTGAGAAATATTATCGTCAGGCGCGACCAATGCGAGTATATGAAGGCGCATCAGAAGTTCTGCGCCTCGGTATTGCTTCAAGGCTTATGAAGGAGCTTGCCGATGGATCTTGATCTTGGCAGCGCTGTGGTTATCGTTACAGGTGCTAGTAGAGGGCTAGGTCAAGCTATCGTCAAAGACCTTGTTGATGAAGGAGCTTCAGTAGTAGCTGCTGCACGGTCAGAAGATGCTCTTGTTGAACTCGCAAAATACTCACCTGAACAAATAGCTGTATGTGTCGCCGATATGGAAAACAGCGAAGATGTTGCAGGTCTAGTTGGTTTCGCCATTGAAAGATTTGGTTCACTATCTGCTGTGGTTAATAATGCTGGAGTTGCTCCTGCCGGAAAGTTTGTCGAGACAGATATTGAGGTGATGAGGAAGACTTTCGCCGTCAATGTATTCGCGCCTGCAATGCTTGCAAAGGAAGCTGCTAAATATTTTATAGAAACAGAAACTGACGGTTCAATAGTGAATATTGCATCAACATCTGGCCTGAAAGGAAAAGCTTTGCTTGTTGGGTACTCCTCATCTAAGGGGGCAATGATGAGATTAACTGAAGCACTTGCCGCAGAATGGGCTCGATTTGGAATTCGTGTAAATACTATTGCCCCCGGTGCGTTCGTAACCGACGCTCAATCCGCGGTGCTAGATGATGAGAAGATTTTAAGTGCTCGCCTGAGAAAGATACCACTTCGGCGTATGGGTGACCCAGAAGAACTCGGAGCTTTAGTTTCATATTTGGTTTCCAGAAAATCTGGATTCATAACGGGATCATGTTTCGTCGCCGACGGCGGTGAAGTAAACTCGCTTTGATAAAGGGGGAAATATGTCTAACAATTCTGATCACAGCACTCTCGGGAGTGATGCTCTTAAGTCTGGTGAAGTCTCTGCTATGTCCCATAAGTTCGCAGAAGGATATGCCAGAGTTCGAGATGTCACGGATCGTGACGGGGCTTTACCTGCTTGGGCGAAAGCTTTATACATGGCGGCAGCTGCCGCAGTAAGAGGCCACGATTCGCTTCTTCGAAGAGAACTAGGGCGTTCGAAAGAACTCGGCTTGTCACTGAATGATGCCCGTGGGGCAGCATTGACAGTGTTCATCAGCAGGGGTGAAGGAGTATACGCAAAATTTACCTCAGCGGTAAATGAAATTTTCGGAGAGGAGATCGGTCGGCCTGAAGAAGAATCTCCGAATTTTGAACTAGACAAAGATTTTTGTTTGGAATATTTCGAAGGCTATTTTGGTTTCGTTCCAACCTATGTTCAGCTCATGGCGGAAGAAGCTCCTAGAGCACTCGAAGGGTATGTGCTTATGAGGGAATTCTCTCTGGCAGAGAATTTACTTGATGCTAAGCACGTTGAATTGCTTCTATGTACAGTGAACGCGGCTGAATTCTCTTCAAGGTTTGTAAACGTCCATGCGAATGGGGCGAGAAATGCAGGAGCAAGTGAAGCTGAAATAGTTGAATCTGTGATTTGCGCACTTCCTGTATCTGGAGTCGCATCGTGGCTTCCAGGTGCTGATGGAATTATGGAAGGCCGAAATTAATCTCGTAAATGAAATGATCCTTTAGAAGTCCTCAGCATTTAGTAAAACAACCTGATGGGTGATTTCACCATTTCTGATAGTTAAAACATCCTTCCCAGAAACCTCTAGCGAATTCCCTAAAAGTCGCCAATGAAATACTGCTTGTTCACCTTCGACGTTCAGTTTATCAAACAATATTTCTGCATCTCCTAGCCGGTCAGGAACGGTTTGAAAATACGCTTGTATCTGATGGATTCCATCATATGCCACGCCGCCTCGTTCAAGAATAGCGTTTGCAGCGTAGTCTGCGGCCATCTGCTTGGGGTCTCCACCTAAAACTGCACTAATATGATCTTTAGCTACTTCGGAGGTAGTCCGAGTGGCTGCTTCTTTATCCATTCATCTAGCTTGCCGGTGGTTTTGCTATCTCGCAAGATTAAGGATACTTATGAATCACATTGCAGATGTTTATACTGTCCCAGATTTGCTAGTACGCGCCGTGAATCGAGCGGGAGATGATAAGGCAATTCTTTTCCCAGATGAGAGTTTCACTTACTCGGAGTTGTACGCGCGGGCAGTGTCATCTGCCCGGTCATTAGCGACATTAGGGATAGGGAAAGGCGATCACGTTGGGATTCTCATGTCTAATTGCCAAGAGTTTGTCGACGTCTTTTTAGGTTCTCAGCTCTTGGGAGCTTGGCCTGTCCCAATTAACGCTCGTTATAAGGCGAGAGAATTGAACTATGTTATTAAAAATGCTGATATCAAAATTCTTTTCACAACCGACCGGATAGTTGAGCATGTAGATTTTGTAGAACTTTTGCGTGAAGCATTCCCAACACTAGACGAACAAAAAAACAGCAGCCACTTGATAATTGATGATGCTCCATTGTTAAAAAATATTGTGCTCTTCGGTGCGAGATCTCCGTCAGGAATGATGAGTCAAGGCTCATTTGAGGAAATGGCAGATGGGACATCAGAAGCTACGGTTGAACTATCACGGTCACAAATTGCTGTTCGCGATATTGCCATGATGATGTACACATCCGGAACGACGGCACTGCCTAAAGGATGTCCAATTTCTCACGAAGCACTCGTCAGGCCTGCCATTGAAGCCGGGAGAACAAGGTTTTTCCTAGGCAGAGAAGATCGAATGTGGGACCCATTGCCAATGTTTCATATGAGCTTTGTCTTACCTCTGCTTGCCTGTATGGACGCGGGTTCTGGTCTGATGACTATGGAATACTTTGAGCCAGGGTTAGCTATTGAATATATGGAACGAGAAAAAGCTACAGTCAATTTCGCCAGCTTTCCTACAATAACGGAAGCGTTATTAAACCACCCAGACTACGACTCAGAGAAATTAATGATCAGGCTAGTGAACAATGTCGGCCCTGCGAAGATGCTTGCGTCGATGCAAGAGAGAATGCCGAATGCAACGCAAATAAGCGCATACGGTATGACTGAATGCGGGGGAGTATCATGTTTCGGGGATATTAACGACACTCTCGAAAAGCGAACTCAAACGAGTGGTAAACCATTTCGCGGCATTCAAGTACAAATCCGCGATATTGAATCTGACGAAATTCTAGGCCCGGATATCGCTGGGGAAATACTAGTTAAGGGGTATTGCCTATTTGAGGGCTATTACAAGGACCCTGAGAAAAATGCGGAAGCATTTACAGCAGATGGGTGGTTTAGAACAGGAGACATATGTTCGCTCGACGAGCACGGAAGAGTTACCTACAGGTCACGATTAAAGGACATGCTTAAGGTCGGGGGAGAGAATGTAGCTGCTGCAGAAATTGAAGGATTGTTATCTGGTCACCCTGATGTAATTTTAGCTCAAGTAGTTTCTGCTCCTGATGAGAAGTACATGGAAGTTGCCGCTGCTTATATCCAATTGGCAGATGGTGCTGAAGTCTCTGAAGAAGGCATAAAGGAATTTTGCAAAGGAAAAATCGCTAGCTTTAAAATACCACATCATGTTCGGTTCATCTCCGAGTGGCCAATGTCAGCGACCAAGATTCAAAAGGTTCGTCTGCGTGAAATGATCGCAGAAGAACTTGAAGAGTAAGAGTCGAAGTATGGGACGAACTAAAGCAATTACGCTGAAGTATTTCTCAGTTCACGTTTGAGAATTTTTCCGGTTGCTGCCTTTGGGAGGGCATCGGTGAATTCCACACTTCTAGGCTTTTGGTAACTAGCGAGATTCTCCTTAGCAGTTTCAATAATCTCCTCCTCGCTAATGTCTCGGTCAGGTTTTAGAACCACGAATGCCTTTACGGATTCCCCCCACTCATCGTCGGGAATGCCGATAACAGCTACCTCTAGTACCGCGTCATTCTTTGCTATTGCTTCTTCGACTTGTACTGAGTAAATGTTCTCACCGCCGGAAATGATCATATCCTTCGCACGATCGACGATGAAGCAGTAGCCATCTTCATCCCAGGTAGCGATGTCGCCAGTCCACATCCAACCATCACGAATGGTTTCAGCTGTTAGATCAGGTCGCTGAAAATACCCAATCATGTTTGCAGGGGACTTAACGATAATTTCTCCAGGGGTAGATCCGTCCTTGGGAATTAGATTTCCTTCTTCGTCGACTATCCGGACTGAGGTAATAAATCCTTCTCGCCCACAAGAACGAAGGCGTTCAACGCGAACTCCATCTCTGATTGCATGGACATGGTCTTCTTGAGAGAGAAATGTCATAGTTGTGCCTTCGGTTTGACCGTACCCTTGAATTAGGGTGCACGGGAAAGCGTCAAGAGCTTCAGCAATGACCCTACTTGGCATAGGGCCACCCCCATATTGAATATTCCGTAAAGAGCTGATGTTGTAGCTATCGAAATCTTCGACTGCCATCATCCAATTCAACATAGTAGTGACACCAAGGAATGAGGAAACACGTTCCTTTTCTATAAGTTCAAGAGCTAATTTCGCCTCAAAATTCATCAATACAAGAGGACAACCATGGGCTTGATAGTTCATTGCAAGCACAACGGGTATATGGAACATTTGGCCAGTCAGCATATAAACGTCTGAGGGGACTATTCGCTCAGCGACGGTTTGATTCAGCATCCCATGCCATACAGATGTGTGGGAGTGAAGCGCCCCTTTTGACTCCCCAGTCGTTCCTCCAGTGTAGAGAATAAATAATGGGTCGTCGTTTCCGACCAGTTCAGATTCCACTGGCTCGGACTCCGAACTATCGCTGATCAAGGATTCAAAGCTTCCATCGCCATTTTCTCCGAACTCGTATGAGTGTTCAATTGATGAGCAGCTCTCAACCAGTTCATGACGCTGTAGGGAAAATGAAGCTTCGGAAATAAGAATTTTGGGAGATCCATTCTCAATAATTCGGACCAATTCAGGGTTTGATAGCCGCCAATTCATCGGTTGCGCAATCAAACCGATTCGCCCGCATGCATAGAACGTAGCCAGATTCTCTATAGAGTTTTGGCTCAGGATCGCAACACGGTCGCCCTTGATGAGGCCCCTGCTTAACAATCCATTGGCGAGTCTTTTGATCAGGGAATCAAATTGTGCATAGGTAATTCGCTTATTGTTCGTGGCGTCAATTACTGCTTCATTACTCGGGGTTAAGCGCGCCCATTTTTGGGGAATTAAACCTATGTTCACTTAATTGGTAATACTAGATGGTTCAGTTAAAGCCAAATTTGTAGTTATCATTGGCGTCGACACAAAGGAAAATAGTATTTAACTACTGGCTATATGCCAGACTTCCCACCTTCTCTTAAGAACTCTTGAGGTGTTGAATAAGGAGGGTCACCGGCTTTCGATCCTGAAGTTGCTCCGCCATCAACAACAAGGCAGTGCCCATTGGTATTTCCTGATTCATCGGATGCCAAGTACAGAGCCGCGTTAGCTACGTCGATGGGCCTGCCGGGCCTTCCAATGATCGGTGCATTACTAGATAGCGACTTTTCCAATTGATCTAATGCGTCATGATCGTCTAAATGTGCCTTCGCCACAAGAGGAGTAGCAGTAGACCCTGGGGCTATGCAGTTGACTCGAATCCCGTACCTGCAGAGTTCTGCAGCAACGTTCTTAGTGAGTCCAACAATCGCATGTTTAGCCGCAGCATAAGCATGTGGGCCCCAGCCTCCATTGACACCAGCAGTGCTAGCAAGGTTAATTATCGATCCAGATTGCATTTGCATCATTACTTGTCCGGCATGTTTCAATCCAAGAAAAGTTCCCATTAGATGAATTTCCACAGTTTTGCTGAACTCTTCTAATGAGGTTGTTACTATCGGGCCACGGGCACCTACTATCCCAGCGTTGTTCATCATTATGTCAATTTTGCCGTACGTATCTTTTGCAAAATTGACCAATGACTTTACATCATGTTCGTTGGTCACATCACACGTCATAAAAGTGGCAGAATTTCCAAGGTCGTCAGCGAGACTAGATCCGAGCTCGCTTTGGATATCACCAAATACGACCTTTGCTCCTTCACCAATAAACCGTTCAACGGTACACGCGCCGATACCAGAAGCGCCTCCAGTGATTACGGCAATTTTTCCCTCTAATCTCATAAATATCCCTTAAAGTGCATCGCTTTGGACTTCAACTTTTCCAGCACGGTACCAAGCGCCAACTGCTGTTATCAGTATTGCTAATGTACCTAACCACGAGTATATGTAGGTATCTGATATGTCCACAAGAAGACCAAATCCCGCTGGTGTAACAAGGGCCCCAAGATAGTAACCAGTCATAGTTATTCCAGTGGCTTTCCCGACACTTTTTGGCGCTTTGTCAATAACAGCGGCATGCATAGTCCCGATCGCCGCTAATTGAGTTGAAACGCCAAGCGTCAGGCCAATAATGACTATCGAGGTTCCTGCAACAGTCCCAAGGATAACCAGACAAACCGACAGGGCACTCGCAGTTAGAAGAATCATAATGAGTGGTATTCGTTTAAGCGTTCCAAGCTTATCTGCCCAGACACCATTACAAATCATGACGATCACACCAGTGAACGAAGCAAAGGCCATAATTCCCCCAGATAAACTGGCAGGTGATCCAAGAGATTCTTCCAAGTACGAAACTGTCCAAGAATATAGAGGTTGTGAGCCGCCGATCAACAAGAAAGCAGCTATACCAAACCAATAGAAATCTTTGGGAAGAGGATTGGCGATTCCCCCCGTAGTGGCTTCTGATCGATCGTCATCTAAAATAAAGTAAGTAAATACTCCCGTAATAGCAGCGACTAGTGCATTGAAGACAAGGATTCTTTCCCACTGCCACACATTTGCAGCCCAAGGAGCAGTTGCTGCAGCTACTGTCGCCATTAAAGGCACTCCTGAAGTCTTTACTGACATTGCTAAGGCTCTGCGCTCAATGGGAACAGCGTGGCCGATTGCTACGTTGGTACTAGTATTTCCTAACGCATAACCCATTCCCCCAACTACGCTTCCGATAATCCACGTTGCATAGGAATCGAAAAATGCAATACCTAAAGAGGCGCCAGCGACAAGAAGCATATTGACGGTTGCGACTTTCCGCGCCCCGAATTTATCTGTTAAGCGGCCAGCAGGAATTGAACCAATTCCCGTCGATCCGAAATAGATGCCAACGATGAGTCCAATTTTTCCGCGAGAAATATCCAGATCTTCACTGAGGACAGTCGCCAAGAACCCTGGAATGAATCCAAGGGAGGCACCCATTCCGACGCAGGCACAACAACTAGCGATTATGGCTCGCTCAGAGGATTTAGATTTAACTGACACCGGGATATAGAGGCATGTCCATCATTTCACCTGAGAAGTACAACCGCTGACATTGACTTCTTGAATAGAAGTAGATCATTTCATTGAGGGCTGTTTGTGTCAAATGAATTCGTTGCTCAAAACAATATAGATTGAGTCATTTATCTTGCCGAGATATAACCATGGAAGTAGGATCTTCGCATGGGTGAGAGAAGTGAACCATCAATTGAAGATCGACTGTATTTTTTGGAACAGCGCGAGCATATTAGAGACCTTGTTTGCGATTACAGTATGGCAGTTGATGACCGCGATATAGATACTATCGGAGATCTATTTACAGAAGATGGCGTATTTGCTCATGCTGATGGCACTGCTGCGATGGAAAGTAGAGATGAGATTGTTTCCTTTTATCAAGGCAGATTAGGTTCAATGGGGGCGACGTATCATTTCCCACACAGCCACAAGATTGTTTTTTCTGATGAATCGAATGCTACCGGTATAGTACTGGCCCATGCTGAACTATCTCAGGAAGGGAAGACGTACTACACGGGTCTCCGATATATGGATACCTATCGTAATGAGAGCTCACGGTGGCGGTTCTCCGAACGGTTATTGAAATTTGTTTTCTTCATGCCTATGGAAGAATGGGCACGAGACGGTATGGCCCAGCAAAACCGGAAACGTTTCCCCGGTGAAGGCCAACTTCCAACAGACTTACCTGAGAAACAACCCACGTGGTTAGCTGCTCAAAAGAATCAATCCTGAATTGCAGTCACCGTAAGCGAAAGCGCTAATTCTTGAGGAGTAGGGAAGCGGCTTCGGGAGCTCCCATACCGATAGTTACACCTTTATTTGTAGCATGTGCATTTACTGCGGAAATGACCCCATCGAAATAATGGGAGAGGCCACTACCCATACGTGCGTACCTTGCATCTACGGTAGCTCCTGATAGGCCTTCATCTTCAACAATATAAAGCCCAGCTACTCCAGAATCATCTAGGCCTTTTCCTCCATCTGAGCATATAAATCCCTTTGGACGACATCGAAGAAGATATGGAACAGCCGATCGCCCAGTATGCCCAGCAGTGACTAGCACATTTGTATTAGTATCTTCATCTGTCCCGAATGCAATAGAATCAGTGGCTATCACATGTTTGCCATCTTCCGAGGTTTCCATAATGGTCCGGTTGGTGATTTCTGAGGCGCTTGCTTCCAACGGATCTTTCTCAAGCAGAAGATAAGCGGCATCCTTGACGGTCATTCCAGGAAGAACGCCGCAATCGAGGGCGAGTTGATTTGCAAAACTAATGACACCATGTTCGTAGAGGTGGACTCCATTGCCTAGATGTGCTGTCATCACGTCGGCGACCGCGGCTGGTATGTTTAGGGCCTCTAAATACCAGAGGCCTGCTATGGCTGAACCTTCAGGCCCCACGGCACAGTCCATTCCAATTGCGCCACGAGGAGAATGCTCAGCGATAAACCTTGCAGGGAGCACTCCACAATATGAAGAATTCACACAAACATCCTTACCTCTGTTTCGCTCGTCAACGTCATACGCCGAGTCCATTGCCTTCACTGACCCATCGCCAGAGGGTGAAGCGAAAACAGAAGTCTGTTTATCAGTAGTCTCCATTATTTTTTCTTTCTTCGTGGTTGAGGGCCGCGGTCTTTGGTGTCAGAACTAACACCCATATCGCGTAATTCGATTTTCCGTACTTTTTCAGATGGTGTCTTCGGGAGTTCATCAAGAATATGTATGTACCTCGGAATGGCAAAATCTGGGAGTTGCTTCTCTGAGTATTGCCATATTTCCTCGGCGATAACATTCTGGCCATCCTCGGGGACGATAAATACCATTACTTCGTCTTCACCTGCTTCTTGATCGGCAGGGACGCCTACTGCAGCAACCTCTCCTATTGAAGGGTGTGAGGTCAAAGCTTGTTCAACTTCATACGAACTGATATTCTCTCCTCGCCTCCGGAGAGCGTCCTTAAGGCGGTCAACAAAGTAGTACCAGCCGTATTCATCTCTTTTTAGACCATCTCCGGTATGGAACCACAAATTGCGAAATGCCTCTGAGGTCTTATCTGGCATAGCAAAATAACCTTGGCAGGATGTCCACGGAAACACTGCGCGTACTATTAATTCACCGACTTCACCAACTGGAACTTCTTCGTCAGTTTCCGGATTTACTAAGCGGATATCAAACCAATCTTTATTCAAAAGACCAGCAGCGCCAGCAGGGCGGGAAATGCCATAGGGGGTGAGTATCGGCATGCATGTTTCTGTCAGCCCGAACACTTCGACAAAAGCTTCAATCCCGAAGCGTTCCTTATACTCTTCAAGGATTGAACTTGCAGTTGGTGCTGCAAAAACACATCGGAGTTCATTGTCAGCGTCGTCGTCTCTACGTTCTTGCTGCCACACAAAATCCATCATTACACCAATGAAGTTAGTAACTGTTGCCTTAGAGGATCTGATCTGATTTATCCATTCAGAAGCGCTGAAACGCTCCTGCAAGACGTACTTTGATCCTGCTATAAGGGAAGGGTAAGCAGCTAAGAATTGAGAATTGCCATGGAATAGCGGTCCGCAGGACATATACGTATCGTTTTCGGTGAGTCGAGTTAAAGATACAGTTTCGTCAGCGAAAAGGTACATGTGAGCGTGTGGCATCATGACACCCTTTGATAAGCCAGTTGTCCCAGACGTAAAAAAGATCGAACCAAGGTCAGAATATTGAACTTCTGGAAGGTCAGATATTTCCGAATCCAATAGATCGGACCAAGGCGAAGCATCCTTACCCACTTGGGAGAGGGATTCAATTCCTTTTTTGACATCTTCATCATCGCCAACCAAATAGAAATGTTGAACGGAAGTGAACGCTTCACTCACATCAAGAATCCGCTCTACAAAATCCGGTGAAATAACTGCGATTGACGGGGTTGTTGTGGAGACCTGATGGGCAAGAAACGCACCTCGGTATGCGGTATTGATTGGCACTTCAGCTAAGCCCGCTATTGAGCTCCCAAGCCAAGACAGGATGTATGCAGAGCAATTTGGAATCATGATAAGAACACGATCTCCTTGAGACGCTCCAGCATTAAGCATCCCAGACCCGATTCGCTCTGCGGCATCTAAAGTTTCAGCAAATGTGAATGATTCATTTGCCCAAGGAACATCTAGATAGATTTTGTCTGGGTGTCTTCGGGCACGCTCACGTAATACCGTTGGAGAATTCCAATCGGACCGGGAAGGAAACGTCGGGTTGTAGTCCTCGTAATAGTTTGTCATGAAACCGTCTACCGAGTTCCACGCGGTGGGAAATCTGGTTTTCGCTTTTCCATAAAAGCGTTAGCTCCCTCAAGCATGTCTGGTGAACCTATCGCTTGAATAAGAGCCCCAAGGCTATTAACCATATTGTCTCTCATCTGGTGATACATCACATTAGAGCTAGCCTTAGCTACTTCTAAATAGCGGGCGCTCATCTGAATAATTTCTTCACACCAAACTTCTACTTCGTCATGCAACATTTCATCCGGTACAACCTTGTTGACCCAGCCCAGTTCATAAGCTTCCTGCGCAGAATACTTTCTACATAAGAAGGAGACCTCTTTGGCGCGTTTCTCGCCGATGGTCATTGCCAAGAGGTTGGTTCCACCTAGCACAGGCGCACTGCCAACTTTCACTCCGGTTTGTCCTAGTTGAGCACTTTCTGCAGCGATCGCTAGGTCACACATGACAACAAGTTCGTTGCCCCCTCCGAAAGCCCCTCCGTTAACCGCAGCTATAATTGGGAAAGGGGCATTCCGTAGAGCATCGAACAACTCCAAGCTACCAACGAACATAGATCGCACGTTCCAAAAATCAGCCTCGGCAAGATTTCCCAAATAGCCCCCAGCGCAGAAAGCTCTACCCGAACCGGTAATTACCCCAACCCTTGCGTCCATATTTTCACGAAGCGTCAATATGATTTCATCTACTGTTTGACGACCATAGGAGTTGAGCCTCTCAGGTCGATTGAGGGTGATCCATAGAACCTCACCTCGTCGCTCTACCAATATATCTTCCATGGGTGCTCCATTCAGTATCGAGTATGGACTTCAATTTAGTTCATATTTTCAAAGCTTGTAAAACATGATTCTTCAGCACTGAAACACTAGCGTGTAAAAGAACAGATAGGGGAGAGTTTGGCTACGAATCGAATGGTGCATTCTCTTCTGGCACTAGCTGTTATTCTGTGGGGCGGTGTATTCGTAGCGTACGCACAGCTCCTCCCTTCAATCAATGCAACAAAGATAGTCACAATCCGATTCGTACTTATTTCTGCCTGTTATCTTGTAATCTTTGGCCTGGTTAAAAGCTCCCGACCAACAATAGAAAAGGGCAAGCTAGGAAAACTTGTTTTGCTAGGGGCTTTGGGAGTGCCGGGATCACAACTTCCAGCTGTGCATGCTCAGAATTATCTATCCCCCTCACTAGCGTCGGTGCTCATTACCACCTCACCAGCTTGGACAGCTGTATTTGCGGCATGGATATTGAGAGAACGATTCCGAAAAATACAGATCTCGGGATTCTTGATAGCATTTATCGGAGCTTTACTCGTTATCACTGCCGGCTCAGGAACCGGAGTTCTCTCAGTGGATAATCCTTGGGGGGCAACTCTTTGCCTGCTATCCCCATTTATGTGGGCGCTATTTACGGTCATATCAAAGCGCGAACTATCAGAGATGAACCCATTCAGCTCGGTAGGGATTTGTCTCATAGCAGGAACACTCACTATGGCGGCGTTTATCCCTAGTGCAGTTACTGACCTAGGTCTTTTGACCGCATCTCAATGGGGATGGATGGTTTACACGGTAATTGGTGGCACACTTATTCCGTATTACATCTGGTTTTGGGCACTACAACGGCTAGAGGCAAGCAAAACAATTGCCTACATGTATACAGTCCCGTTTGCCGCTTTATTGTGGACCTGGATAGTTCTAAGTTTATTTCCGGACTGGTGGGCGGCCCTTGGTGGGATTATCTTAATAGCGGGAGTAATACTCACCCAGCAGTCGAACGAGAGTGCTAGGGAATTAGATAACTGAAGACTTAGCTGACGGGAGTGCATTAATTGATATGAAGATTTTAGTAACAGGAGGAGCTCAGGGAATTGGCCGAGCAGTGTGCGAGCAGTTGGACTCACAGGGATATGAAGTGATTTCTGCTGACCTTCAAAACCACCAAGATGGAATCTACCTTGATGTAACAAGTGAGCAATCTTGGGAAGACGCACTGGACTCAACAGGCCCGATTGTCGGTCTAGTTAATTGTGCTGGTATTAGAACTCGAAACCTTATAGTCGATACCAGTTACGAAGAGTTTCAACGGCATTTGGATGTAAATATAACAGGAACGTGGTTGGGTATCCGAGGTGTCTTCCGTCTTCGAACAAACAAATCAGCAGCACCAGATAGTCCCATGATCTCAATCGTCAACATCGCTTCAGTGAATGCAGTGATTGCAGTACCAGGGCAAGCTCACTATGTTGCCTCGAAAAGTGCAATAGTTGGATTGACTAAGGCAGCGGCAATTGAAGGAGCCCCCATTGGAGTGCGAGTCAATGCTATAGCTCCAGGTGCGATTCGAACGCCAATGACTGAGGAGCGGCTAGTGGACTCTGACCAAGTCGAATGGCTAGAAGGTCGCATTCCTGCTGGGCGCGTAGGCGAAGCTGATGAGATAGCTTCAGTTGCAAGTTTTTTGATTTCGGATGGAGCTTCATATGTAACAGGAACTACTGTTTTTGCTGATGGAGGATGGACAGCGAATGGAGTGTGATTAATGTTTCCTTTACAAGGTTTTTACCATTATGGAATTGTTGCAAGCGATTTTGATAAGACTGTAGAAGAGTTAAGTGTAAATCTAGGACTTGAATGGGCATCAGTTACTGAATTTGAGATGGTATGTGAGCAGCCCAACGGGATAGTTACGGCAGATATGAAAGTGGTCTATTCAACTACTGGGCCCCCGCATTTTGAAGTTATTCGAGTGGCTCCGGGAACTGTTTGGGGAGAAGCGGATCTTGGTGTACACCACTTAGGCTATTGGACAGAAAATCTTAAAGAAGATCACGAACGGTTAACGGAAGCCGGGTATGTGTGGGAGGCTAGTTATCACAATCCAGAAACTGACGGCCCATATGGCTTTACGTATCATACGCTGTCGAACACGCGCCTGAGACTTGAACTTGTTGACATCGGTAGAAAACCAGCGTTCGATATTTGGATGGCAGGAGGAGATTTTCCGACAGCAATGGAACCTGGAGGAATGCAAGATTGAGTAATGAGGCTGACTTAGTTGTTGTCGGTGGTGGCCCTGGAGGGATGGCAGCTGCTCTCGAAGCTGCGAACTATGGGGCATCTGTTCTTTTGTTGGAAGCTGATACACAGATTGGCGGTAATGCCGCACGATCGACAGGGTATTTAGCCTTTCAAAATTTTGATATGCAAGCTGAAGAAGGAGTAATTGACAATACAGAAATATTTGTTGCGGATATGTTTGCTGAGATCGCCCGTCAAAACGATAAGTACGGTATTAGCTTTGACGAAGAATTAGCTTGGCTCTTTGCGGAAGAGTCATCTGATACATATACGTGGCTTTGTAATTTAGGTTTTGAATTTAACCGCTTTTTGCCTCGTCCGAAACAACACTCAGTTAACAGAATGATTGACGTTAAAGACACAACGATGTTTACATCAATTTTTCAAAAGGCTCTAGAGGATGCTGGTGTAGAAGTCATTACAGAAAGTCGGGTTCGTCGGCTATTAACCCTAAACGAATCTGTTGTTGGTGTCGCTACTGATAATGCTAGTTACAAGGCTAAAAAAGCTGTTGTTCTTGCTACTGGAGGCTATCAGGCCAATCCTCAGATCAGAATTAAATATCAACCTGAAGTGATGGCATCGACGCCCTATTTGGGGACTGAGCATGATCTAGGTGACGGTCATATTATGGGCCAAGAAGTAGGTGGAGATTTGATAAATATGACAATGATTCCACCACTTATAATGGTCGGTTCAGCTGTTGTCGAAGAATCAATTGCAGTTAATCTAGAGGGAAAGCGCTTTCATGATGAAGCAGGTCCTTATGATTACCGAGTTGATCAGCTTGCTATGCAACCTAACCGGATGGCTTGGTATATTTTTGACGATAGGACGTTTCGAAGCAAGAAACAGCTAATTGATGAAATGCCAGAAAATCCTATATCGGACCTCACCTTAGAAGGGCTTGCAAATAAATTGGACTGCGACCCTGAGGGCCTAAACCAATGTGTTGCAGAGTGGAATTCGCTTGTTGCTTCTAAAGAGTCAAAGGATCCTAAATTCGGAAGAGTAATATTTCCAGATCCGAGAATCGGAATAATGGAAGGTCCGTTTCATGCGAGCAGAATGATTGTTGGGATTAATTTCCCAGCAGGTGGATTTAGAGTTTCGAATGATATGCAGGTACTCAACGTGTACGGTGAACCCATCCCAAACCTGTTTGCAGTAGGTGATTGTGCAGGTGGTCTGGGTCCTGTTATTGGAATGGGAGGAATGAGGATAACTCCGGCTCTAAGCTTAGGGCGTCTAGCCGGACGAAGAATCGCCACCAGTACAAATTCGGAAATTGTACGCAGAAAGAAGGACTCCAAAATTCCAGGAAATCAAATGAAGATACCAGTTGTTGATGGACCAAACTGATGGAACCAATTACATCAAAGTTACTCAACTCTGTCGATAATTATCCTGACCGTCCCGTTCTCGTCTTCCCAGAGGAATCTGCTTCATACGAAAACCTATACGCTGGTGCATTAAAAATCGCAAAATCGCTACATTCGATGGATGTAAAACGCGGAGATCACGTCGGCATTCTCATGGCAAATTCAATTGAATACGTTGAAGTCCTATTTGGTGCTGCTTTCTTGGGCGCAATTCCAGTTCTATATAATGGCCGATTTAAGGCTCGGGAAATCTCCCACGTGACAAGTGATGCTGATATCAAAGTAATTGTTACAAGTGATCAGATTGATGAACACGTCGACTACGGGGAATTACTGCAGAACGCTCTACCGGGACTTGAAAGACAACAGTATGGTAAAGCCAAATTTAAAATAAGTGATGCACCTAGCCTTGAAGCCGCGGTAATGCTCGGAGGGAAACAACTATCTGGGTTCATAGATGAAACGACATTCATCGAACTAGGTGATAGCCGTCCAGATAAAATAGTTACAGAGAATCTTGAAATGATTCATAGTGAAGATCCCGCAGTGATGTTCTATACATCTGGAACTACTGCAATGCCAAAAGGCTGCTATCTTGATCATACTGTTTTGCAGCATGCGGGAGCTGTCGGCGGAGTAGAGAATCTCGGTTTGCGTGAAGGGGATAAAGTTTTTGCTCCTCTGCCAATGTTCCATACCGCTTTTTCACAACCATTGTCGGGCATTTTGCATGTTGGAGGAACGCTTATTTCTATGAAACGTTTTGAAGCAAAGCCTGCTTTGGATCTGATTCACAAAGAAGCACCAACTGCAATGTTTCCTGCTTTTGCGATGATCACAAATGAGATCCTGTCGCAACCTGAATATACGAGTGAGTCATTCAAAAGTGTTCGAACGATCGTGAATGTCGGGCCGCCCGATGTATTGATCCAGCTACAAAATAAAATGCCTTATACAAAGCAAATTACAGTGTTTGGTATGACAGAAACAGGAGGCTCTGTTTGTATGGGCAACAGAGAACTCTCTGATCTTGAACGAACGCAAACGTGTGGTCCAGCACTACTTGGAAATGAGATTGAAATCCGCGACCCCGATACAAATGAAAAACTTCCTCCAAATACCCCCGGAGAGATTGTCGCCAGAGGTATCGGTGTTTTTGCTGGATACCACAATGCACCAAAAAAAAATGCGGAAGTATTTGACACTGACGGCTGGTTCCATACTGGCGATTTGGGGGAGATGACAAAAAATGGTGAAGTAATCTTCTCCGGAAGATTAAAAGACATGTTAAAAGTCGGCGGCGAAAACGTTGCTTCAGTAGAAGTTGAGGGGTATTTATCAACCCATGAAGGAGTGAAGCTAGCTGCAATCGTAGGTCTTCCAGATAAGAAATATGGGGAAGTTCCCGTTGCTTATATCGAGAGGGAAGAGGGGAGTGTAGTCAGCGAAAAAGAGATCATCGATTACTGCAGCGGACAAATTGCATCATTTAAGATCCCACGTCATGTTCGGTTTTTGACCGAATGGCCTATGGGGGCAACGAAGATACTGAAGTATGAGCTTCGAGAAAGAATTGCTAAAGAAATTGAATCTTCGTAGCTGATAAACGAACTTAGACAGGTCGTTAGGCCGAGGAAGAAGGGTCATTAACGCTTTAGACAAACCTCCATCTACATAGAGAATGTGGCCATTGATATATGCTGACTGCTCAGAAGCTAAGAAATAAACGGCTTCAGCTATATCGCTAGGCAAACCGAGCCGCTGAAGAGGGACAGCCTCCGCTCGCATTTCTCGCATCATGTCTGCGTCGTATACGTCACTTGTTCCTGGAGTCGGTATGAGCCCTGCTCCTACACCGTTACATCGTACGCCTCGAGGACCCCATTCGATCGCCACTTGCTCAGTAAGAGACACCAAGGCAGCTTTTGAAGGCCCATAACTACCTACCGATGGGTTGGCCTGCTTCGCAGCGATGGAAACAATATTAATTATCGATCCCTTCTCTTCTCTTAGCATGCCTGATCCGAAATGTTTGATCGTATTGAAAGCTCCTTTCAGATTGACATCTAAAACATGCGTGAAATCAGCGACTGTTGTGTCTTCGATCGGCCCGAATTTCCATATGCCAGCATTATTTACCAGAACGTCAATGGGCCCGATTTCAGCCGCCGCATTGGCGACAACTGCTTCGTCGCTAACATCGCATTGAATAGTATTTGCTGATCCGTGGACATCAAGGACGAAGACTTCATAAGAAGCTTCAGTTAATCTTTCAGAAATTGCCTCACCAATACCGCGGGCTCCACCAGTAACAACTGCTCGTAATGACATATAGTAGATGTTAGGAGAAATTTACTATGCGCGCGTTAGAAGGTATGTCAGTTTTAATCACCGGTGGAGGGTCTGGTATTGGTGAGGGAGCTGCAAAACATTTTGCAAATAAGGGTGCAAAAGTAACTATTGCAGGACGAAGGGAAGAGCCTCTTGCTAAAACGGCGCTAAGTATCGGACCGAACGCAAATTACGTTGTAGGTGATGTCACAAAATCTGAAGACCGAATCAGCATGGTACAGGCCGCAGTCCAACATGGACATGGTCTAGAAGTCCTTATTAGTAACGCTGGCAACATCTATAGATGCGATGTTGAAGATTATGAAGAACAGCAGCTTCTTGATCTATTTCATTCAAACGTTGTAGGGGGGATGATGCTCCTTAAAGAATCTGTTGGTTATCTCAAAGAAAGTGAAGGTTGTGTTCTCTTTGTTGGTTCTGTTCATACACAAAGGGCCTTCCCCAATGCGTCACCATATGCTGCAACCAAAGGAGCCCTGGAAACATTGACAGGGGTTCTCGCTGCAGAACTTGGCAAAGACAGAGTCCGAGTTGGCTGTGTGCGCCCTGGAGGAGTATTTACCGAAATTAATGTACGCGCAGGTCTTTCAACTGCAAAAGAGGCTAAAGAACGACTTGAAGGGATGGGGAATATGCATGCTCTTGGGCGTATCGGTACTACAGAAGAAATAGCGGAGGCTTTCGAATATCTAGCCTGCGCCGAATGGACGACCGGGAACGTGCTAACCGTCGATGGGGGACTCGGGCTGGGCGTGACTCAAGAGTGACCTCGTAAAGTACCTATTTAACTCGAACAAAACGTTCATGGTAAACAAAGGAGTCAGATGAACTTAGATCGTCTGGAGTGGTTATCACAACGACACGAAGAGGCACTAGACCCTAACATGCGAATTGTCGACCCCCATCACCACTTGTGGCATCGGGGCGGGAGCAGGTACTTAGCTGAGGAACTCCAAGAAGACACAACCGGTTCGCACAATGTAACAAACACAGTGTTCGTTGAATGTAAAGCAAACTACGACCGCGATAGAACAAAAAACCTTCAACCCATAGGCGAAACAGTATTTGTCGAAGGAGAAGCCCGACGTTTCAAAGCATCAGGAGGGCCGCAACTCTCCGGAATAGTAGGTTTCGCTGATCTAACGCTAGGAAGAGAAGTCACTGAAGTACTTCATGCGCATGAAGAAAGCGCTAAAGGATTATTCAAGGGGATACGGCATGCTACAGCGTGGAGCGATGATCCAGATATTTCTATAAGCCATACAAAGCCCACAGAGATGATGATGAATACAAAGGAATTCCATGAGGGATTTTCGACACTTGGTGAATTGGGGTACAGCTTTGATGCATGGATGTACTTCGATCAACTAAGTGAGCTATTAAATCTTGCTAGGGAGCACCCAGATGTTCCGATCATCTTAAACCATCTCGGCGCACCGCTTGCCATCGGAACCTGGAAAGACAGGTATATGGAAGTGAATGAGCTATGGCGAGACAATCTCCGAGAATTATCAACGTGCGATAATGTATTTCTGAAACTTGGCGGGATAGGTATGGACAACTACTTCGATACCGGGTGGACAGCGCTACCTTCTCCGCCATCGTCTGAGACCGTTGCAGAATTTTGGAGAGAAAGAATTCACTGGTGTATCGAGACATTCTCGCCAGGTCGTTGCATGTTCGAATCGAACTTTCCAGTTGACCGACAATCCCTCACCTATTCAGTTCTGTGGAACGCATTTCAACGGATATCGGAGATATATGACAATTCTGAAAAAGAATTACTCTTTTCTAAGACTGCAAGTGCTGTCTACAAACTCACTTAGATATCGGGATACATATATTGCAATAAATACATCAGTTACTGTTAGATAGCTTTTAGATTTGTATATGAACTTTTATACTCAAATCTGTTAACTCATAATGTGAAAGAGAATAATGACTCTGGATTTTTCCCTACCCCCTGAACTGAAGACGTTACAAGCTAAAGCTAAATCACTTGCCCTGGAAGGAGTCAAGGAATACGGCGTATATAACGATTCTTGGATTAACGGGTATTCAAAGGAGTTTTCGAAAGTTCTCGCTAATGAGGGCTGGATTGGAATGACATGGCCAGAAGAACATGGCGGAGGTGGTAGGCCAGGCATTGAAAGAATGATTGTTGCTGAGGAAATGATTCGCGCAGGAGCGCCAATTGCTGCGAGTTGGGTTGCAGACCGTCAGATGGGACCGTCGATATGCAAATATGGAAGTTTAGAGCAACAGGAACGATTCCTCCCTGGAATGTTATCGGGCGAAGCTACATGGTGCATTGGTATGAGTGAACCTAATTCAGGTTCAGATTTGGCTTCTTTAACTACATCAGCGGTCCGCGACGGCAGTGATTACATTCTCAACGGACAAAAGACATGGACTAGTCTCGCCGCAATATCAGATTTTTGTTATTTAATTGTTCGAACGGCAAATGAAGGACCACCTCACAAAGGACTAAGCGAACTGGTAGTTCCTATGGGCCAACCCGGAATAGAAATCCGAACTATTGTCGACAGTGTTGGTAATAGCCACTTCTGCGAAGTTTTTTTCACTGACGTTCGAGTTCCAACGGAGAACTTAATAGGTGATGAAAATCAGGCTTTCTCCCAAACCATGTCGCAATTAGAACATGAGCGCGGAGGAATCGACAGACTAATGTCGAATCGCCCACTTTACGATGCTGCATATGAGATTGCCGACAAAAACGATCCACTAATTCGACAAGAAATTGCTGAACTCGAAATTGGATACAAACTGGGACGACTGTTGGTGTATAAAGGTGCTCTTGGCCAGGCGCCGAAAGGTTTCAGCGCAGGGACGAAATGCTTTTGCACTGAGCACGAACAACGTGTCGCCGAATTCGCAGCCCGAATCCTAGGACCTAAAGCAGCTGCTGGAGGTGGATTTTCCGACGCAATCTGCTATTCGCCTGCATACTCAATACAAGGAGGCACTTCCGACATAATGAGAAATATCCTAGGTGAAAGAGTTTTGGGCTTACCCCGAGAACCAAGGGTTAAATAATGGAGCTCTCGTTAAAAGGAAAAACAGCACTTATCACTGGAAGCTACCGAGGTACTGGAGCTGGAATTGCATCTTGCCTTGCTACAGAAGGAGCGAAAGTATTTATACATGGATTCAAAGCAGGTGATGCTGATGAAGTATCTGAGGAAATCATTAGCCAAGGAGGTATGGCTGAACCAATAAATATCGATTTATTCTCAGATGATGGGATCAGCCAACTACACGACGCAGTTTCAGACATTGATATTTTGATAAATAATTATGGAACACCTTCAGGGTCATCATGGGCCTCTGCCGTAAATTGGTCAGAAGAATGGGAAAAAAATGTCCTTCTCGGAGTAAAAGTTACTCAAGCTTTTCTCGATGGAATGAAAGAACATAATTGGGGTCGAATTGTATTCATCGGCACTGTCGGTGTTAACAAACCAAGCACTCATAGTCCTGGCTACTACGGTGCCAAAGCTTCACTTCATGCAATTGTCCGGACACTCGCCAAAGAACTAAGAGGAACAGGAATCACCGCGAATGTAGTAAATCCAGGGATGATAGCGACAAGCGAAGTACGGGAAATGCTTACGCAAGCGGCAAAGAAACGAAATCTAGATACCGATTGGGACAGCGTACAAAAATGGGCTGCAGAAAAGTACATGCCTAATCTCACCGGACGTCTGCCGGACCCAAATGATATAGGAAAGATAATCTCCTTTCTAGCAAGTGAACCAGCGTGGTATATCAATGGGGCCAGTATCGCAATAGATGGAGGTAGCGTAGATGCGTAGGAAAATATTGTGGGAGAATCCTGATGAGTAGCGAACCCCGATGGCTAGAAGGTATCAAAGTACTCGATCTAACTAGATACTTAGCTGGACCATCATGCACTCGTTTGCTAACTGAATTGGGAGCGGACGTTATTAAAATCGAAACGCCGCCATATGGTGATCCAAACCGATCGACTCGACCACGTATCAACAAGCGAGCTGGTACTCACATCCAGCAAAATCGTGGGAAACGAAGTTTCTGTGTAGATATGAATCACCCAGAAGGAGCAGAACTAATCAGAGAGCTAGCGGCCAAGGTTGACATAATCGTGGAAAATTTCAGTCCGGGAGTCTTAAAGCGAAGAAACTTAGACTATGAAACGCTTAGTGAGTCCAATCCATCTGTGATCATGGCGTCTGTTTCAGGCTTTGGACAAACAGGACCTCTTTCTGAGCAGCCATGTTTTGACCTAATAGCCCAAGGATACGCAGGGTTAATGCACATGACGGGAGAACCCGACAGGCCACCCATGTTCGTAGGATTTGGGTTAGCCGATACCAACGCTGGCGCTCATGCATTTGCTGCGATCGGGCATGCTCTCTTTAACAGAGAGCGTACTGGACGAGGCACGCACTTAGATATTTCTATGGTTGATGCTCTCTTCCATATGCAAGACCTTCCTGTTCACGCTGAATCAATGACAGGCGGAGAATATGGTGCAATTAGACAAGGGACAAACTTCCAAATGCTCTCGCCAGCTGGATCATTTCAAGGCCCAGAAGGCTGGATCGTCATTCTATGCGCCGAAGCCCAAATATCGAACCTTTATGAAGCTATGGGAAAGGGTGAATTAAAGGACGATCCAAGGTTCCAAGGAAATCCAGCTCGAATAGATAACCGTAAAGAACTCACCTCGATTATAGAAACATGGATGTCCTCGTTCACTACCGATGCAGAAGTGTTGGAAAGACTTCAAAAGCATCGAGTTCCCTGTGGCCCAGTACTGACTCCGAACGAAACTTTATCTCACCCACATTTTGTCGAGCGTGGGACAATTAGAACTGTTCATGACCCTTTATTGGGTGATGTACAAATCCCTGGGTTCCCTTTCAAAAGCAGTGACCCATTGCCCGACGACTCATACTTTGCGGCAGCACTGGGAGAACACAATCGTGAAGTTCTAATCCACGAGCTCGGAAAGACCGAAGAAGAAATCACTACACTAGAAAACTCTGGGGTCATATCCTCAAAGCCTCACTAACTATGGGCTCAACTGACGAATCAGCTGCAATTGTGCAAAAGCGATTCTATGATGATCTGGTTCTAGGTGAACGGTTCTCTTCCCGATGGTTGTCTGCAGATGAAACCGAAATGATTGAATTCGCTCGACAATATGACCCCCAATACTTCCACATTGACCCGAAACGAGCGAAAGATTCACCATTCGGTCAAATAGTTGCTTCTGGAACCTACACATTTGCTATCTGGAACAAATTGAATATGGAAGTAAATGGCGATATAGCTTGGATAGCTGGATTGGGATTCAATGAATTTAAATTCCCTAACCCATTTCTTCCAGATACTCCCGTCCAGTCAACAAGTCACCTCATTTCAAAACGTGAATCAAAGAAAGATCCGGATCGGGGTTTAGTGATTCACGAATTTAAAGTAGTAGATCAATCCGGTATGCCTATTTTCGAATGCACCTGCCCTGCATTGGTCCAGCGAGTTACGGATTAAAGATGGATGTAAAGTATTAAGAGGAGCAAGGAGCCATAATGACTGACTTGAATGAAGTTGTAATAGTGGATGCGGTTCGATCAGCGACTGCGAAACGAAATGGAAGACTATCAAGCTTCCATGTAACAAAGCTCTTAGGCGATGTACTTGTTTCTCTAATTGAGCGAAATAATCTTGACCCAGCTACTGTCGATCATGTTGCAGGAGGCTGCATAGCCCAAGTAGGGATGCAAGCAAATAATGTAACTCGAACTTCTTGGCTTGCTGCAGGCCTCCCAGTACATGTAGGTGCTTCGACTACTACAACACAATGTGGCTCTGGCCAGCATGCAAATACGTGGGCGCACTCGCTAATCTCCTCAGGTATGGCTGAAATAGTAGTTGTTTGTGGTGTGGAATCCATGTCGCACATTCCAATGGCTTCACAAATTCCTGTTGATGAAAATGGGGAAGCGTACCTTGGAGAACGATACACCGACGATTACAAAGCTTTGTATGACCCGACGAACCAGCTTGAGGGCGCAGAGCGCATAGCTGACAAGTGGGGGTTAACTCGTGAGGAATTGGATCATTATGGGGTTAGATCACAGCAGCTAGCTGCCCAAGCTTGGGAAGAGGGAAGATTCGATGGACAAATAGTACCGTTCACTATTTCAGACGACGGAACAGA
>PVBE010929171.1_pt1 | contig 33663 bp, 28 predicted proteins | sample 1631181 | NCBI WGS metagenome assembly PVBE01 (sample SAMN08397723, study PRJNA350692) | Marine metagenome, whole genome shotgun sequencing project. | isolation source: water | place: Pacific Ocean | collected 2012-04
ATGAGCCGGTCCGGCGGTTCCCACACCCGATCCCGGTGGTACCGGCATAGCACCTCCAGGGCCTCCCCCACAGATCTGCTTGGTTCCCCATCGCCGGACCCTCTCGCTTCCCCCGTTCCACCTGGAGCCCCGCCTTCAGATGCTCTCGGGATCCCTCCTGCTCCTGCAGAGGACCCTCTCGGAGTTCCGGCAACTCCTCCAGATGACCCACTTGGTGCACCACCGGAACTTCCAGGTGAAGATCCCCTAGGAGTGTCTTCCGACGCAGCATTGATGCCACCACCTCCACCCCTTGAGCCAGCACCTCATCTTCCACCCGAAGTGCCGACTGGAACTGTTGAGGAGTCATTCGAGGTCACTGCAGGTGACAGCAATCAAGTCATCGAACTCGAAGCATCGACCGATTCAGAGATCATTCACGCTGGTGCTACACTTCGACGTATCGAGGACGTTGATGCTGTTGAAGGTGACAAGTTCATGGCAGATGTGAGGGAGGTCGATCAATCGACCTTCTCCCCATCTGGTGAAAGACTGAGTCAGGATTTCGCTGGCGAGATCACTCTGACTAATCCCTCACAGCGTGATCGCCTGTGGGACATCGATTTGTTCATCGATCAAGTATCCATGACTTCATTGGAAGGTGATGATGAGGGATCGCATCACATGGCACTTCAGGAGCTCAAGGCAGGAGATGATCACAACATCAGTTACACTGCGAACTGCCCGTCAGTACTCACAATTTCAGAGGTGCTTGACACTCATCCCGAGGTGTCCCAGGAGCCGGTTCAGGTCATTGATGCACGCACTGAGTCAACTGCGTGTACCTTGACTCTCACCATCTCGAACCAACATTCATTGTCTGCTAGTGATATCATGGTTCAGCGTACAATTCCCAAAGAGTTCACACTCGAATCGCCCTCAGAAGAAGGAGCGAGGATCAAGGAGCATCGCCTGACTTGGAATGTCGAGGGCCTTGACCCTGGGAAGTCGGCGACACTGGCGTTATCAGGTAGCGTTGCTACTAGTTTTGTTGAGCCTGTTCCGACCGGACAGGTAACGATGGAATACAAGGTTAGTACGCCGATCTCGGGCATGGCTGTCAGCGAACTCGATGCCTTTTGTCGGGGTTTTGGCGTGATGAATATCGATCAGGCCGACACTCCTAATGAGTGGAGTTGTCAAGTTAGATTCCAGAATAAGTCCACCTTCGCCATAGATTTGACAAGTTTGCGAGTTTCAAACCAAGAGGATGAATCAGTCCTCTTTGAGATTGATGATATTGGGGAGGATGTTCTTCCAGATGGGACATGGCTTTCCGAGACAAAGCCTGTAAGTTCGGTCCAACAACCTCGCTTCAATCAGGATCTGAACTATACTGCTCTTCCCCGCCTTGCTACTGGTTCAAGTGGCCACGCGAGCATGGATCAGGATGCGATCACTGTGCTCGATGGGAAACTCAGCAAGGCATTCGAACACCCAATTCTTCGCTCATTTGTTCAAGAGGAGAATAGCGCCACTCTAACCTTCCGGAACATCGGCTCGGCGACCATCGAACGAATCGAGATCTTCGATGATGTACCAGGATTGTTCCAGACTCCTAACACTGCTGCTGCCAGAGTCACCATAGCAGGTGATGACCTGCCGAGTGATCGCTGGCAGGTTCAGGTCTCTGACGGTCAGCAGATTGAACAGGAAGCGCTGACCATTGGCCATGCTGGGTGTCATCTCCATTTTTCGATTGGCTCTGCTACTCCAATTGAGTTGCAGCCAGGCCAATCTATGCTTGTCACCTACCCTCTCATGAGTGCCGATCCTGACAAGGAAAATCCCATGATTCCTGCTCCTTCACGGATCGAATTCGGAGAATCTGTACATGGCCCTACATGTAGTAGAGCTAATTTTGATACCCCCATGCTCGAAGTCCGGCATGAACGCCGTAAATTCACGACTGGCAAGGAGATCTTCCCTGCCGGCCCGCCAGGGAGTTACGAGGTCTTCCTGATGTATCAGAACCGATCAGAGAATGCGCTGCGTGAATTGGTTGTATCTGACATTTGTCCTCCCGATTTTGAAGTGACTTCTGAACGTCTGACGAGCAGCCTTCATGGTGACCTTGAAGTTGCTTCCACACGGAGTACGACTCCTGATGGCACTCTCCTCGAGTGGAAACTTGAGAGGATGGACCCTGAGGAGCAGGTAGATGTGATCTACGAAATTCAAGGAGATCCAGATATTGAATTCAAGGCCTCTGAGGTTCAGACCGTCATCGGTGCTGACGCAGGTGAATTCGTTGAAACCATTGGTGAGGAAGAAGTTGCAGAGGATGATTTGGTTGCTTCACCCACTGACTCACCTGACGAGACTGATGATGATTCAACTGACGCCACTGCTGACGCTGAAGAGGTCACCTCTGACGTCGAAGGTGAGCTAGAGGCTGCTGAGCCAGAGCCAGATGCGGATGTAGAAGTCGAGGAGCCTAGTGCTCCCAATGTCGAGTCACCACCTTCTCCCACGGCAGTTGATGATGCATTTGAGGAAGCTCTGGGTTCCCTTGCATCGATTACACACAGTGCCGATCGAAAGATCTGAAGTGTTGTATTCTAGAATGATCTGGGTTTCCACCGGGCGAAGGGGACTCCTTTGGTCTCGTTGACAATTAGTACGACTGGTCGTGCGAGATTCTCTAATGAAGTCTGCAATTCCTCATCTTGTACATCCCATCCTCCTCCTGCGCGCGCGTCGAGAACGAACCAAGTGGAACTTTCCTCTTCAGCGAGTTCTGAATCAACACGGGGCCAGCGTTTCTCGTTCTTCTCACGGGCCAATCTCGATGGTATGTGAGTCGCACCTTTGACGGCAGAAGGTAGGACTCCACACCACGCAATGGTTGGTGGCACAGGGTGTGACGTGAAAAAGTCCTCAAGATCCTCAATGGTCCCGACAACGGGCCGGTGGCGTGTCGGTATGGGTGAGGTCAGCGTCTCCGATTTAGCTCGCTCATTAGGCTTAGTTGTGTGTTCTCCCCTTTCCTTGGCTTCACTCGGAGTAGTTTTGCGTGTGATTGCGGTGCTAGCCTCCTGATGGGTAAGTTTTTCTTCATCAGAGATCAAAGTCACTGGTTCAATGGTCAAATCGGGTTCAGTTGTCCGAGTGCTGTCAACAAAGACAGGTTGTGCCTGTGCGGGCTTAGAATCCCCTTTCCCAATCAGGTCGTAGGAGACTTGGGCATACTGGTCCTGTAGAGTTTCAGGGTCATAACCTGCCATCTCCTCTAATGATACGGCGCGCGCATGTTGCATAGCGTCGACCTCATACGTAGTGTCATGAGTCTGTGTGAGGTGCGGTATCTCGCGCCCGAGTGCCTCTCCTGCTTGGATGAGCACCTTATGGAGTGAAACGGATGTACTACCCGTTTTTTCGAATCTCGGAGCGACTCTCAACCAAGCCTCGTAGGATCGGTTGAGTGCCACTAAAGCCTGCCCTGCAGTGGCGATTCTTTCATCTGACTCGCGTTCAGTAGCAATTCCTCTCTCGCTCAATTTTAGTGCCTCAGGGAATCTCTGGGTCTCAAGGCATTTCTTGGCACCTTCATCTGCAAGGGTAATGTTCTGGGGATACCGTTCGGAGGCCCGGATAAGGTAACGCGCACAATCATTTTTGGCACCACATCTCCAGAGCAGGGATGCAACTCGAAGAACACTGTTCGCATGTACAAGGCCAGGTTTCCTCATTCTCTTTGCGATCTTTGTCGCAGCTTTGATCTCACCTTCGCCGAGCAGTCGTTCAGCCAAATGGAACTGGTTGACGTCTGTGACCACACCCATTGGTGCTGTTCAGCGTTCTTGACATTGTTGGACTAATGCATCTGCGTCTCAACTATTGGTGTGTTCACTCGCGCAGGGAGATGATCTTCCTTCTTTGTTCGTGAGCATGCTTGAAGAATGCGTTGTAGAATTCCTAGTGTATATGCCCTGAGCAAGGGGAGGAAGAGTCGATGAATTCGTAGGGTCGAAGTCTCGTCGCCATAGTGGGCTGGAATAGATATAGCCTCAATTCCCTTACCCATCTGTCTTTGTTTGAGTAACCAGTGCGCTGGATATCCATACCCGTCCCATGGATGCTTACAGGCGAGGTGTACTAAGGTCTGCAAACGTGCTGCTGCGAATCCGCAGTGTGCGTCACTAATTTTTTCTCCCAAGGCCAAGGACGCTGCGAAAGCGCTCCACTTTCCAAGCCATCGGCGCATCCGTGGTGCACGTGAATGCCCTTCATACGTTCTCATTCCCTTCACAAGGACCGAACCCAGATTCCTTTGTGCGACTATATCTGCCGCTAGAGGGATGATGTTCGCCGGAATCTGGCCATCGCCGTCGATGATGACGCAGCAGTGCTCTTCATTGACGCCGAGGGCGTGAAGTCGCTCAATGCCTCGCCGGACTGCAGCACCAGGTCCTTTGCCTGACCCCGTGGTCACTTCAGATATCTCAAGATGTGTATGGGCCCCGAGAGCCTTCCGTGCGAACATTGCAGTGCAATCCTTGGACCCATCATCGACGACGCAGATGCCCTTGACCAGAGGCGCGACGTCAGAGATGACTCTCGCTATGTGCCTCTCTTCATCGAGCGCGGGAATCACGGCATAGGTGCAGATTCGCTCCATCGAGCCTTGAGCAGGGGTTCAGTTCATCAAGCGTCGTGTACCTCATGGTGTGTGGCACTGAGCAATCATGTGTTTCTGATCGGTTCAGATCAGCATCTGAGGGTCGGTTCGCACGTCATTCAATGCCAGCGCAGCCATTCGAAACTCACTTTCATCGATGCCTCTTCTTCCCGGGAGGAGACGCGTGAATTGTGTGAGGACTTGGGTGTCGAGTTCTGGGACCTTGATGGCCAGCCAACGGTTGCAAGAGTTGTAGAATTGATTCAGGGTAGAATGACTCCTCTGCCAGATGTTGTCACTTTGATCTGGTTGATGCCGGCTTGGTCAATCGGTGACCTTCCTGAATTGCTCAGCAGGGCTCGTCGACCTGCTGATCTCCTTATGCGATTTGTTCGTCCTGATCTTGAGGACCATTCCGGCGATGGACCGATTCCCTTCTCATCGTTGGAACCTGTTGCAGCAGTCATGACCGGCCAGGGTTTGGAATCTCTCTATCAGGCTGGGTCTGAAGCAGATCATGAATCTCTCCCAGATCACTTCACTGTCCGCGTCACCTACGTCGATGCTGAGAGCAATACCTATCGCCGCGAGTCAGTCAGCAAGGCCTCCGACATAGCTCAGATGTTCTATTGGATGATAGTCTCCAAGCATCCTCTGATTGTGTTAGGTATTCCTGGTTTGATCTTCTTTATCGTTGGTCACGAGATGGCAGGTTCAGCTTTGCTCCAGTTTGATGTTCTGGACCGTGTCTCATTCGGAGTTGCTCTTGTTGTAGCAGGAATCACCTTTCTTGGATTATTCTCAATGATGTCTGCTCTGATTCTGTATGTACTTGGTAAGCAAATCAATAGGGTGCAGATCAGTCAGCCACCTATGGGCGATTGAGAACCCAGCATCTTGCACCTTCCGAGTCTTTATGCGTGGGTGGCTCTGCACGGTGCCGATGGATTCGTCCCAGACCTATCAGATTCTTGACGACCGCGTCCTAGGTCCGGTCCTTTCAGATGCTTCATTGCCGTCTGAGAGTGGTCAGTTTAGAATCCGCATCTTCCTTGACTCTTCATCTGGGTCCGAGCATGCCGCAGTCTATTGTCAGGATGACACCTCTTGCCCCCCCCTCGTCCGTGTTCACTCAGAGTGTCTGACAGGTGATGTCTTTGGAAGTCTTAGATGTGATTGTGGTGCTCAACTACGGGCGTCAATGGAAGCAATTCGTGAGCATGGCCATGGGGCAATCCTCTATCTTCGCCAAGAGGGTCGGGGAATTGGTCTGCATGCAAAGATTCAGGCCTATGCTCTTCAGGAACAGGGCCATGACACACTTGATGCCAATCTCCTTCTTGGTCTGCCAGGTGATGCACGTGAGTTCGGAATTTCTCAACCGATTCTCGAGAGTCTTGAGATGACGAGCATCGTCCTCTTGACCAACAACCCTCTCAAGGTCTCTGCTCTTGAGAATGAAGGAATCGAGGTCCTTGAACGCCGTGACCTTGTCGTGGGCGTGAATGATCATAATCGTGAATACTTAGCGACCAAACTTGAGCGGATGGGTCACGTTTTCGACGCCGATACCATCACTAACTCGGAACCATGAGTGTGAGTTCGGCATTTTTCTCATGGCGTAAGTCAGACAAATCAGCACATTCCTTCTCTAGCTTCCTGCTGACAGTAGGTTCTGACTCGGAAAGGCTTCAAGACCGACATCCATTGACCTGACAATATGGGGCAGCGAGGGACGACTCAGCCGCAGGCGCCTGCTGGGAACGCTATGTTCACCATGCTCATCATGATGCTGCTGATGCTGCTGCTGATCTCACAGCCTGGTCTGCGTTCTTTCCTTGCTGGTGCAGCAGACCCTGTTTTTGCTCCGACGCTTCCTGAGACCACTTCGTTCGTGATTACCGTGATGGCCCTTGGGAGTGTTTCAATCGTGCTGAACACAGTATTGCGACATTTCTTCACTGATCCCGTCGAGCAAGCGCATCTCGCCCATCGCTCAACTCAACTCCGCAAATGGATGCGTGAGGCACAGATATTACGCAATGTTCCCAAACTTGAGCAGGCTCGTGAGTTCCAGCAACAGTTGATGCCAGACCAGATGGCTCTCCAATCTAAGGCGATGAAGCCGATGATCTATACCTTCGTTTTCATCATTGCAATCTTCTCTTGGGCAGCGAATATTGTGGGTGAGTATCGTGTTGATTTTGTGAGCCTCCCATTTTCACCAGTCTGGGATTTCGAACGTCGGTTCCTGCTCTTCCCTGCATGGATCTGCGTTTACATTGTCATGTCTGCGCCTCTTGGTCGTATTGTTGACCGTCATATTCGCGTTGCGAGGTTGTCGCGCCACCCTCTTGTTATCTCAGGAGATGTGCTCCCTGAACCCTTGTTGTCGAATCCGGAGATCAGGAAGACTCCTAAGCGTCGTTCTCAGCGTAATCGTGACCGTCGGCCACGGGCGTCCGAGCCTGCTGGCTCCAGCGAGGTCCCTCCAGTTGTTGTTCATGGAGTTGAGGGGACTTGTCCTGCCTGTGAATCTACAGCGATAGAACTGGTTGATCGATTCACGCTCAGTTGTAGTGTTTGCTTCGAGACATGGGGGAGATGAGATGGTTCACATCACCGTCAGTGGTCCGGCTGGTTCAGGGACCTCGACCTTGAGTCAGGTGCTGATGGAAAGGTATGGTTACACCCATCTCAATGGTGGTGATGTCTTTCGTCGAGAAGCAGAAAGCCGTGGTTTGAGTCTCAGTTCATTTGGAGAACTCTGTGACGTTGACTCATCTGTCGATAAAATTCTGGATGATCATCTGCGTCAGTCCATGCTGGTTGTTGATGGTCCTGATATCGTTGAGAGCAGGCTGTCTGGCTGGTGGGCTTATCAAATGCAAATTGAGATTCCCCGGATATGTCTCCATGCAAGTGTCGATGCACGTGCTCATCGGGTGTCTGAGCGTGAGGGGACTGAACTTGAAGTGGCCCGGAAGTTAGCTATTGAACGAGATTCGCGGGACCGGCGTCGACTTCAGGAGTTGTATGGCATTGATCTTGCCTCTCCTGAACCCTACACACTTGTTCTTGATACCGATGGACTTTCGCCAGAAGAAGTGGCACGACAGGTAATGGAGCACATGGAGGTCGTAACATGAATCTGGATGCGGCCTTGGAGAGTGGAGGCATCGTTGTGCTCGACAAGCCGCTTGGCCCGACTTCCCATCAGGTTAGTGCGTGGGCTAGGGACATGCTCGGACTTGAGAAGTTGGGTCATGGGGGGACTCTGGATCCAGAAGCCAGTGGTGTCCTTCTTCTTCTGATCGGCCCGGCCATGAGGCTTACTTCCCTAGTCCTCAAGCACCCCAAGACCTATGTCGCTGCCTTCAGATTCGCAGGAGGTATTCCTGACGGAGCTGAGGAAGTACTTGCCGCATTTGTTGGAGAGACATACAATGTACCTCCCGAAATTTCTGCTGTCAAGGTCCAAGTTCGTTCTCGACGAATCGACTCTGTGGAGGTCAACGGCTCCATGGATGATGTTCTCTTGGCTACTATCGGTTGCGAGGCTGGGACATATATTCGAACTATCGCTAGGGACCTAGGCCTTCTCACTGGTACTTCTTGTTCTCTTGTCGAACTTCGTCGTACACAGTCGGGACGTTTCACCGAGAAGAATGCCATCACTCTTGGAGACCTGAAAGATGTTCTCACTGCCGCTGAGAACGGGCAAGAAAAGGGTATTGTGAGGGTGATGCATTCGATTACAGCAGTTCTAGACCATCTGCCTTCGGCAATCATCAGGGAAAGCGCTGCCGAGCGTGTGGCTCATGGTTCTCCCCTGATGCGCCCAGGTGTGGTGGCCATTGATGATGCATCTCTTGAAGCAGATGCTGTTGTTCTAAGAACTCCGGATGGTGCTCCAATCGCCCTAGCAGAATGGTGCATTCCCCCAGCAAAATGGGTTGAAATGTCGAATGGTGAGGTTTTCCAACCAAGAACTGTGCTTGTTCGGCCGCGGCCGCTATCTAGATGATGCTCATTCTTCGAACTCTTCGTACTCCCATTCCTCAGTCACGAGGCGAATCTTCAGCACTGCCATAGCGTGTTCCTCTGCGGGTCGGCATCCGAGAGCATGCTATAATGGTTCTCTCACTCATGGCTCATTGCGACCTTGATTGAAGAGATTATAGCGGTCAGTCAACTGACTTTTCGAATGCGGTCAGGTCCAAAAATGAGGTAACATACTCCAAGCAGGACGAGGACTGCTGTGATGGCAAGTCCATAGGGAGATGCCTCTGATGCTCCCTCGCTTGCAATGTTAGTAGACGTGGTCGTTGGCATCTGTGATTCTACGATTATTGAAATCTGGGCCATGTTGTTCAGATCATCACTCTCACGAATATGGTCAAGTTCGTCGATCATGCAACTCACTGTCGCCATCTCATCATGTCCGGTCGCCTCCCACTCAAGGGTGTATGTTGTTGAGTTTCCGGCTCCAAGCAGTCCGAACATTGTCGCACGGCCGAGTGGTTGGTCATTGACTGTGCAGGATAACCAGAATTGTCGTGCATCAGCCTCACCAAGATTGGTGATAGTCGCCCTCACGCTGACTGAGTCGCCTTCCTGTGCTACAAGGGGTGTTGAGATCAATTCGCTCACTGTAAGATCAGGGCGAAGTGTCGCATTCAGTCGAAAGGATATGTTGGACTGATGTGTGCCATCAGTCACGTTGAGGAATACGATTTCATCAAAGGGCGCACCGGCAAGAATTGATACTAATCCCGTTTCGCTGATGCTCACCCATTGTGATGTCGAGGTCCAGACAAGATCGCCAAGTGGTGTATCGATGTCTGAGATGGTGAGTTGTGCTTGCTTATGGGATCCGACTTCCACATAGACCGTCCCCGGTAAGTCGCTCCGGCCGACTACTGGGGGGTCTGCGACTTCCAATAATGTGGCTACAATCGCCATGATGTCTGTATTGCCTGAACCATCTGTCGCTGTCATTGTGATGACAGCCGAGCCCCATGCTTCAGGGACAGGTTCGATAATAATCTCTGTACCACTGATACTGGCAGATATGATCGAGGGCTGAGAGCTCAGGACGCTGTAGCTCAGAGCGGAGTCTCTATCATCTGAGCAGCGTAGGGCCATGTCAAACTCTCGGGCAGGACCATCTTCTTCGAGTTCGAGGTCTGCGATGTCTTCACAAACAGGGTCTTGGTCGATGTCGTATTCAAATCCCCCACTGACGTCTACACTCTCGACAAGGACTGTGAATGAGTTAGGGGCGCCGTCATCAGCCCACTGGAACCGTATGACGATATCAATCTCCACCTCTTCATCACTGAGGGCCCACCCCACTGGTCCTTGGATCTCAAATGGACCTGTGGTGAACATTGTGTGGACGATCGTTGTCCCGTCGATGACGACTGCAAGGGAGGAGAGTGAGGTATCGATGCCGGAGATGTCGCCTGACATCAGTCCTTTAATCACGACTTTAGGCTCGTTATAATCGACGCGGATGCCGCCGAAGCAGCCATCGAGCATCTCTAGTTGAAGTTCGATGGATTCAGTGACTTCAAGTGCTGAATCTCTTGGGGCGAGTTGCCACGCTTCTGCTGAACCTGGCACTCGCCACCGAAGGCTCGAATTTCCTTCCTCTTCGACCCAGATTCTACCAATGTTCTGTCCAGGTGGTGATTCGATGACAGGCGAGGTCCAAATGGACGAGGTTGCGTTCAAGTCGACGGACAGGCCACATGGTTTGGCTACAAAACCACTCCAAAGTCCCTGGTCCGGTTCGACATCGATCCATGGGTGCATTGGAAGTTCACTTGCCGTGGAAATGCGGACGAATTCAACTCCATTGGCAATCTGCTGATAGGTGACCTGCAGGCCAAGTGCATCGAGGCGAAGTTCAGAATCATCTTGTCCACCCTTTGATGCGTAATCGACTGTAAAGGCAAGAGATCCTATGTCTGATGCTGACAATCCTGTAGCTTCGATCTCCATGCTCCAGTAAGGGCTGGCAAGGGCATCAAGAGGAGTTTCAGTGTGGAACCATGTATGGAGCAATGCGGCTCCTCCTGTGCCATTATCCATCAACAGGCGCACCTCGTCATCTGAGAGTCGAACCGGAACCTGCATCGATAGGAACAGTTTCACATCAAGGACGGGTTTGCCATCGAAGCTCACTGTATCGAAGTCTGTGAGGATGATTTCAGGGCCATTTGATGTGGCAAAGGTACCATCTGGCCCTCCAGCAGCCTCTTCATGACCTGATGTCATGTTCTGTTCTGCCCAGATAGTGACTGTACGGCTGTTCACTGTGCGATCGTGTTCGACTCTCAAGACATCGTCCTCAATCCATGCATTAGAGTAACGCAATGGGTCACTTCCGTAACCGTACGAGCCGCTGACGGTCCATACTTCGTTGTTGGTAAAATCACCATTAGGGAATAGATCGATCTGGCGGATGTCAAGGACTGTGTCAGCCTGTGCAGGAATCACAACGCTGGCAGATAGCAGTAGCATCGCGACAAGGGACATGCTGGTCCGCATGAGGCGAGTGAGTGCACTACTGCCCTTCAAGCAAGCGGCCCCATGGACGCTCGATTGAAATAGCGCTGGCGGGTGGGAGCGGTGCGGCTGTGCTAGTGTAGATGGTTAACATACCAGACTGTGGATCTGGAGATCCCGGGTTCGATCCCCGGGCACGGCCCCTTTTACTCACCATTTTGGGGCTTGAGAAGTAGTGTCATGCACCACCCCCTGGGCTCATGGTCCTTGACAGAGAGGATTGTCCCTCCTGTTCGCTCCAGAAGGGTAGGGATGTCATGCAACGCTTCGGGATCATCCGTGAGCAGCATCAACTCAAGAGGTTCTGACAGGCCACGGATGACCCGGCGCGTCTCGATGACGGGAACTGGGCAATAGGAGCCAAGCACATCGAGTACCCGGCATGGTGGTGCGGTCATGATTTCCCCCAGGCCGCGTTATAGCGATGGATTCTTTGCATGCCGGCCTGCATCTGCGAAGAGATGGGCGAGCATGGGGCTCCGACAGATGACTTGTCGGGCAGGGAGTTCCTCGACCTTGCCTGGCGATATCTACGCATTCCACTCATCTTACTCATCGTTGAAGTCAGTTACCGTTTACTCACATATCCTCGGAATACTCTAGGACTTCTCCAAGTGTTCGAGGCTTACGTATGGCATGGTATCAATCTGCTCGTGTTCGGTGCCGAATCCTCGACCATTGCGGAGCATCGTGGGTGGATGACCAAGGTGGTCCTTAACCACCCCTCCTTCCCCTCGGATCTTGGTCACACACTTCCTCTCTACGTCTCAGATGAATGTGCTGGGATGCATGAATTCGTATTCTTTGCAGCTCTGGTCCTGATGTCCGAAGGCGTTGATTTCAGACGTCGCCTGAGAGCAGTGATGTGGGCGGCTCCAGTGATATTCGTGCTGAACATGATTCGCCTCGTCGTTCTGTATCCTGTGGCTCTGTACAGCTGCTCTGATGCTCCTGGACAACCGCTGTGTGATATGGGGATGTGGGAGTTTCACAACTTTATCCTCACGACAGGGAGCATGGCTGCCATTGTTGGAGCATGGATGTTCTGGTTCATCTGGGCCGGTGGGGCGAAGGGGACGCTCAAGAGAACCATGGACCCAGAGGAGTTGCCGGCGCGCTTGAAGGTCCGGGAACCCCTGCCTGTCGGTTCATGGGTAACATTGGCTGTGGCAGGTCTTCTCTTTCTCTGGGCCGGACAACTCGCCTTCCTCGACAAGGATGGCATCGACGCGCGCCAAACCTCTGAAGACTGCATTGCGAGCGGTGCGATCACGCCTGCCTGTTCTGACGCACATAGGGCTGCGAGTGATATGGAATGGCGGGCATGGTCGTTGACGGTTATCTCACTCATGCTCATCCCAGCAAGTGTTCTCGTCTACGAGAGGCCGTCACTGTGGCAAGAAGAATGATGGTAACGATTCGGTTACTCGGCATGAGGCTGCCCGAAACTCGGTTGGAGGCTAACCCCACTGACTTCTCGTCCACGTAGTCGTTCAACGACATATCGTATGAGATCGATGTGCATGGTGACGACACAACTCTCGTCCTCAAGGTTCTGAAGGTCGCCTACTGCAACTTCATCGATGCGAGCACTCCGCCGAATCAGGTCGGATATCATCCCTGTGTTGACTCCATGGTTGCGCCCTATGTTGAGGTACAACGGGGCCATGCCCCAACCATCTGCGAATTCAGCATAATCCTCCCGTTTCTGAATGGGTGGCTCAGCAACATCTGGCACCTCGAAATGTGTGAGTGTTGTGTGCAGAGTCGAGGAAATGACATCCATCGCAGTGTGGTCCTGTCCAGTTAAGATGGTCCACGCCACTCCCTTAGCATCCATTCTGCCAGACCTCCCTATGCGATGAACGAAGGTGTCTGCATCGTGAGGTGGCTCAAGGTTGATGACCAGATCGATATCATCGATATCCAGTCCCCGAGCAGCAACGTCGGTGGCGACGAGGATGTCTGCAGCTCCACTGCGCAGGTCATCGAGCACCTTCTCCCTGACGGCCTGTGAATGGTCACCGTGAATCCCTATGCATCCGATTCCTCCGGCATTGAGGCGGGTGACTGCCAGATCAACACCGCGCTTGGTGTTTGAGAACACGATGCAGCGGCTTTCTGCGGCATCCTTGAGGATGCAACCAAGGGCCCACATCCTGTTTTCGTTGCCTGTTGAAACCTTGCGCAGTTCAACATCTGGGAGGTCTATCTCGAGGTCGTCAGAGAGAACCTGTTCCGGATTATTCATCAATTCGATGACTAGGTCGAGAATTTCTGCAGGGAAGGTGGCGCTGAATAGCATGGTCTGTTTGCCATCTCCAATGTCCTTGAGGATCCTATTGACGTCGGGGAAGAAACCCATATCGAGCATCCTATCCGCCTCGTCGAGGACGACACAACTGATTGAATTGAAATTGAGCTCTCCACGGCCAGCCAAATCGAGTGCTCGACCTGGTGTGGCGACAACAATCTCCACGCCCTCTCGTAACTTGTCGATCTGTGGTTGCATGCCTACACCGCCGTATACTGTGACGATACGTAGGTTGGTACCCGCTGCAAAGGCCTCGAGATCCTCGGACACTTGAGATGCCAATTCACGGGTCGGTGTCAGGACCAGTGCACGGGTGCCTTCTCCTGGCGTGGTGCGTGCGAGTAATGGTACTCCGAATGCTCCTGTTTTTCCACTGCCTGTGCGAGCTTGTCCAACGACATCCTTGCCTGCAAGTCCAAGAGGGATGCAGTCCTTCTGAATCTGGGTAGCAAATTCCCAGCCTTCGGACACAATTCCCTCAAGGAGTTCCTGCGGTACCCCTAGTTCCTTGAATGTCGTGCGTGTGAGGAGTTTCGTGGAAGCCATAGCAGTGCCACGCCTCAGAACCCTTCTCTCAGTCGGATGGCTTGTTGGAGCTCACCCATCCAGTATCGCCGAGCATTTTCCTTCGTCTGGGGATGCTTGACTGAGAGCAGGTGCTGGAACATCTTCTGCCTGAATTTCAGAGCCTTGGTTCTGTTGACTCCTTTGGGTGTGATGCCATCCCATAGCCTCTCAAACTGCTCAGCCTTACTATCAAAGGGCTCACTCTCACTCATGGGAACGGTTCGGCGAACCCCCTGCTGCGTATAACGCTTGCTTGGTGCTATGCTTGGCGTCTATCTTCTTCAGGTTCGATCCTGTTGAGGTCCACAGCCTCATCAACCGGTGCAAGATGCCGGTTACGCTGACGTTCTGTGCCTTCAAGACTCTCATCCTTGCCAATATCCATAAGTATTTTTTGGACACTTTCATCGGTCTCTTGTCGAAGTAGAGTGTGTGCCATGGCTCTTGCCTCGTCGCGTCCAAGCACTTTGATGAGGAGTTGGGCAGCACTTCTTCGAACACCTGCAGCGGGGTGACGTGCTGCTTGCACGACCAATTGTGAGAGTCTTGGAGCATCCATGGCGTTCAACCGATTCAGAGCCTTGATGATATTCCGCTGCACTTCATTGCACTCATCAAAAAGAATCTGCTCAATGATGATCATTGTCATTCGAGGCGTTGTCGAGGCAAGTTTTGGCAACACCGGTGCAGCCGCGGCACGAACACTCTCATTCTCATCCTGCAGTGCCCATCCAATGGCATCTAATGTAGCAATTGAACCATGCCGGTGCATCCGTGTCAGCAGTTTAGCGGAACGGGCCCGCAAATCAACATCCTCTTCACGCAGCATCATATCAATCAGTTCGGTCGCTCGTTCAGGCCAGTCATCTGCCAACATTCTCATCGCTTTCCAACCAGCTTCACGCAGGACGGTCTCGGGTGATCTGAGAGCGTCCTGGACAATGTCCTCGACACCAGAGGGGTGGGTCTCTGCAACGAATACGAGGGCCTCGGCAGCTGCATGGCGTATGACTTCCTCCCCATCGTATAGCAGATCCTCGAGGATCTCAAACAACCCGTCACTACAACGTTGGGCGCAAGCGGGCATCGCTTTGAGCGCGGTGCAGCGCAGGTCTGTACTGTCGCTGTTGAGAACCTCCAGCAATACGGAATTTGCAGCGTGTCTCTGACCTCCTGTAAGGCGAGGAAGGCCCATCACGCCATCACTTTGTGTCAATCTCATCTCTGAATCATTCCACTCGATGTTAATGTAGGGTATTTCTCCACGCGCTAGGCCGAGAATCGAACTAAGGGGTGCCTTGAGCCACGGTCCTTCTGCTGAGTCATATTTGCGTGCCTTGCGGTGCTGGAATCCTGTCGAGAGGGGCTTGCCTGTCCGCGGATGCCGCACGACATAATGGTCATTCATGCGGGGGGGCCATGACTCCCTCATACGTCAATGCTCCGTTTGTTCAATATACTGCCCGGAGCCCTGAACTGGTGCGGGGAGCAGGATTTGAACCTGCGAACCGTTGAGGACTGCGACCTGAACGCAGCGCCGTTGACCAAGCTGGGCGACCCCCGCTGGGACGTCTGTGTGGACATATGGATTTCAAAGGAACGGCGAGGGCGATGACCCTATGAGGTGAGGCTAAGACGGACTCCCATGGCTGGGACTCGCACCATTAACGATGCAATCCATGGTGTTATTGAGTTGGGGGGTGTTCGTGCTGATCTTGTTGCCACTCCTGAGTTCAACCGTCTGTGTCACATCAAGCAGCTTGGCCTTGCTCATTTGGTCTTCCCAGGAGCACACCACACTAGATTTGAACACAGTCTTGGCGCCAGCCACGTAGCTGGGCAGATTGCTGATAGTATCGGTCTTGATGCTGAAGAGAAGGAACTTGTGCAGGTCGCAGGAATGCTGCATGATGTGGGTCATGGGCCGTATAGTCACACCCTTGAACACATTCTGCATGAGCGGGGAGGTCTAGATCACATGGAGGTGACAGAAGGCATCATCATGGGTGAGATAGATTTCCTCACTGATGCTTCAGATTCTATCTTTGAAGATCGTGTACGGATTCCTGAGGTTTTGGAATCGCATGGAATCGATCCCAAAGAGGTTGCCGATCTTATTAGGGGGCCCGATGCAGGTGGCACGGAGCGTTCTTTACTAGAATGGGTTGAGGGCAAGGAGGCATTTGTGGCTCCTGACACTACGTTGGGAAACATCGTGCATGGTTCTGTTGATTGTGATCAGATTGATTATCTGCTGCGCGATTCACATTTCACTGGCGTGCGCCATGGTGTCATCGATCATCACCGATTGATTGGTTCACTTGTCCGTGAGTCCGATGATCTCGTAATCAAGGAAGGAGGCGTGGCCGCTCTGGAAGGTATGCTTGTCGCACGTGGTCTGATGTACTCGGCAGTCTACTTCCACCGCGTCACTCGTGTTACAGAGATCATGTTATCTCGTTCAGTTGAACATACGAATACCCCGGCCTTGGAAATGCAACCGATGGTTGATGCAGAGATATGGGAAATGCTCAACCAGGGGGATCCAGTTGCCAAGGAGATGAGGACACGTCTGAAGTATCGGCGTCTGTTCAAGACTGCAAATGCCTTGCGTAGGGATGAATTGAGCCCCGATCAGATTTCACGCCTGATCGAGATAGCCTCGGATCGGAATCTCCGACTTGAGGCTGAAGCAAGAATTGCACAGAGAGTAGGTTTGAACGATTACGAGGTGGCCATCGATGTCCCCTCTGTCAAACTCCTGCTCTCAGAACCCCGTATGGCTAAGGTCGATGTCAGAGTCCTTGGACAGGATGGCCGACTCAGGTGGTTCAAAGACCACACTCCTGTCGCAGATGCATTGAGATCGCGCCAGGTCTCTGAGAACGCATGCTATGTCTTCTCAGATTCCCGCAAAGTGGATGAGGTGTCCCAAGTTGCTCCAAAGGTCCTTTTTGCCGAGGGTTAGTTGAGGCCCTCGTGGCGTCCATTATGCTCTTGTCCGGCCATATCACTGCAGTGGAGTGCGGTAAGGACAAAAGCGGCAGCACACTCCGGCGGCGAAAGGGGTTGCCATGAACGGCTCACTTGACGACATTTACGAAGGCGTCAAGCGCCGAGATACTGACCAACCTGAATTCCATCAAGCGGTGCTTGAGGTTCTAGACTCCCTGAGCCCAGTCATCGATTCACATCCTAAATATCTCGATGTTGTTGAGCGCCTTGTCGAGCCAGAGCGATTAATCCATTTCAGAGTCCCTTGGACTGATGATGGTGGTGCAATCCACGTGAACCGTGGTTATCGAATTCAGTTCAATAGTGCTATCGGCCCTTACAAAGGAGGCCTGCGCTTCCATCCGTCAGTCAACTCCTCAATTCTGAAATTTCTAGCCTTTGAGCAGATTTTCAAGAATAGCCTGACAGGTCTTCCACTTGGAGGGGGGAAAGGAGGTTCAGATTTCAACCCAAAGGGGAGGTCGGATGCAGAGGTTATGCGATTCTGTCAATCCTTCATGGCGGAGTTGTACAGGCATGTCGGCGCAAATCTTGACGTGCCTGCAGGTGATATCGGAGTGGGTGGCAGAGAGATTGGCTATATGTTCGGAATGTACAAGAGAATCGCTAATGAATTCACGGGTGTATTCACTGGCAAGGGCTTGGCCTATGGTGGGTCACTCATTCGCCCAGAGGCAACAGGATATGGTTTGGTGTACTTCACTCGTGATATGCTGGCAACCAAGGGGAAGTCGTTTGATGGTGCCAAAGTCTCTATCTCTGGCTCAGGTAATGTCGCCCGGCACGCAGCTGAGAAGGTCCTCCAACTTGGGGGCACACCCGTGACACTTTCAGATAGCAGTGGCTGGATTCATGACCCTTCGGGGATTTCTGAAGAGAAACTATCTTGGGTGAAGGATCTCAAACGCAACCGCCGTGGCCGAATTAAGGAATATGCAGATCATTTTTCCGGTGTCACATATACTGCTGCTGGCCCTGAACCAGCCGTGAATGGCCTCTGGGGTGTTGATGTCGATGTTGCCTTACCCTGTGCCACGCAGAATGAGTTGAATGTCAAAGAGGCTGAAGCCTTGATTGAGAATGATGTGGTGGCAGTTGCGGAGGGCGCTAATATGCCTTGTACACCCAAAGCTGTTGAAGCCTTTCACAATAGTGGGGTGCTGTTTGCACCGGGCAAGGCCTCGAATGCAGGTGGTGTTGCTACATCCGGGCTTGAGATGAGTCAGAATTCCCTGCGGATGAGTTGGTCTCGTGAAGAGGTTGAACAGAAACTGGAAGGCATCATGTCTGGAATTCATTCGAGTGTCTCAGAGACTGCCGCGCGTTATGGCCGCGATGGCGATTACGTATTTGGCGCCAATGTGGCTGGTTTCCTCAAGGTAGCCGATGCCATGCTAGCCCAGGGTGTTGTCTGAACCGAGTTTATTCTGGACCGAAAGCATCGTGTAGGCCTCTGGTGTGGCACTGTCATGTCTGAATTCGACCTGAAGGAACTTGCCAGCATCTCCAATCTTGACAACAGAGACACGTTCCTGTCCGTTTATGTCGACCTTGTAGACCCACGCCATTCGCTGCACCTCCAACGTAGAATTAGAGCGATCAAGCGCTCGGTCGGGAACAGGGCTCTCGAAGTTGCAGTTGACGACGGGCTTGAGACTCTTCTTACAGCGTTCACAGATCTTGGTGAGGGCGTTCGCTCAGCAGTAGGTTTCATCGATATTGAAAGTGGCTTCCTTCGAATTGGGGGTCTAGGGTCACGCATCCCTACCTCTGTGGTCCTCGACGCCAGCCCCTACATCCTTCCCCTCGCTCAATTCCAAGATTCCTACGAGACCTTTGTGCTTGTTCTCATCGATGGCCAGCATTGTCGTATTCATCTGGTCCATGATGCCATTGGCGAGGAGGTGTCAGAACATAGCCACAGTGCCATGGGTGCCCATCGTCGAGGGGGATGGTCACAGGCTCGGTATCAGCGTGCTCGCCGGGGAGTGGTGAATTCGTTCTTTGATGAAGTAGCAGAGGATCTTGCGAGGTTGATCTCAGAGATCGGTGCGACAAGAATCATCGTAGCCGGTGCTGGTACTGCTAAGCAAAACTTCTGTGAACGACTGCCAAATCACCTCGCTGAACTTGTCATCAGGGTTGAGGATGTTGACCCAAGATCTGCTTCAGATGACAGTTTGTTGCGGCAATTTGCGGATATTGGTCGGCGTGCTGAAGAAGAGCAGGAGAAGGATGATGTGGCACGCTTGCGTCGCTCTCTGGCCACGGATGAATTGGCCATGATAGGTATCTATGATGTTCTGGATGCCGCAGCGCAGGGCAGGGTCGAAATTCTGCTTGTTAGTGAAGGAAATTCACAATCAGGGCGTAAATGTGAACCTTGTGACTCTTACATGCGCCGTCAGGGCCAGACCTGTCCATCCTGCAGTAGCGAGGGCAATGAGGTAGATCTTGTCAATGAAGCTGTTGAGGCTGCAGTGAGAATTTCTGCAGAGGTTGAATTCACAGCCGATCCATTCATCGAGGCTGTCGGTGGCGTTGCTGCGCTGTTGAGATGGTGAGATCTTACATCAGGCGGCCCATTTCAAGGACCTCGAGTTCCCCAACTCCATCTATCGCTTTCAGGGCATCTTCGAGCTCATCGACCTTGCCCTCACCATCTTCGATCTTACAGACAGCTTCGATGTATTTCATCCCGAAAGCCAGAGGCTTCGTGCCCGCGGCTTGAACGCCTGAGACGCGGATGACTTCTTCGCAGATTTCTTCTGCGTTTGGATCCTCCATTGAGGAGTCTAGCATGACCTTGTACGTGATGGAAACTTCTCCGGACATCTTCAACCCTCAAGGCCCTACAAATCCGCATCCTGGACAGGCGTAGAGGACTGCTTGATCTCTGCATCTCGTTGACCGGCCGATGCTGTGCCCGCATAGTGGACAAGGGAATGCGACAGATGTGAAGTCTGCGAGTGGTTCACCAGTCACGGTGCACAAGGTGGTCTGTTCCATGCTCGTCCGCAGGACATGCGGCTTATATCACTACCGTGCGAGGGCGAAATAATTTCAATCCATCCGTACCTGCCTGCGCTGAGTACCACCCTGCCTTGATGGGTGCGGACCCAGCCCTCATGGATGCGTACAACATCTCCCTGTTCTACACGCAGGGCATCCTCGTTCCATAGCACGATGCCTATGACTCCTGTCTCATCTCGCCCACATGCCGCGACAACAGTGTGTTCTTTTCCATTGATGCGGAGGCAACTGGCAGGATATGCTCGGAGGATAAGGAGCTCCACCCATCCTGGTCGAGAACTTTGCCTGAGTTCGCTCACTCGCATCCTATTTTTCGGTTCTATGCGCCGCCATCTGTCGCTTCGCCCTCGTATCTGCTTGATGATCGATGCCCGTGTCTTTTCTCTCGTAGAATTTCTTCTGCTCGCCATGGATGTTTTGCATCAGCATAGCATGATACTGTTTGCTGAAGGAGTCGAGATGAATGTGAATTGTCAGAGTTCCTCTCGAACTCCACTATCCCTTGTCAGACGACGTAAGCCGACGACTGGCTCCACGTCTGCTTCGACATCACTCCCTTTTCCGGCGAGAGTCGGGAGAACGATGTCAGCAATGCTCGGGAGATTCTCGGCGAGGCTTGGAATCCTGTTTCTGGCTACGATGTACACTTCTGACGATGCATTCCTGCTGGCTTCAGGTTCAAAGCGCTGTAATTTACTAAAACGTGGCTTGATGGCACCCATTACTGCCTCTACGCCCTCTCCGACGAAGAGTTTCGTTACAACATTTCCACCATCACACAGCAGGCGAAGCGCTAGGTCCAGGGCCATCACAGAAAGGTGGACGCTGTTGACTACATCCATTTCGTACCGGCCTGTCAGGTTGGGGGAGATGTCTGAGATCACTGTGTTGACTGGGCGTCCAAAGTGTGCCTGGAGCATCTCAGGTGCCTGTGGATCTGCAGCATCCATCTCGTGAAATCTGCAATTCGGTAATGGGGTTGTGTACCTCAGGTCGATGCCGATGATGTCTCCCTCGTCTCCCACTAGTTCACTAGCGACTTGGCTCCACCCACCGGGGTGGCATCCTACATCTAGTACTGCATCACCCTTGCGGATGAGCCCGAAACGCTCCTGTATTTGTAGGAGTTTGAAGGCTGAACGGGAGCGGTAGCCCTCGGCGCGCGCCTTCCTCGCATAGGGGTCCCGCCTATGTTCATCCCGCCATCGGTCGCTCACGATGCCGCGATGCCTTCGCAACTTTAACACGGCGCCGGTCGTGCAAGCATTGTGACCATATCCAGGCGGTCGCAGGTATCGGTCGTCCTCCTCCTTCTTGTCATCCCCTTGATGTTCAGCACTTCAGCAGGGGATGGTTCGGCAGGAAGCTTTGGGGGGCCTGCGATTCTCATTGAGGAGAAAACGGCCACTTGGTGTGGACCATGTGCAGAGTTTGATCCACATCTCGCTGAATTTATCGTTGACGCTGGAGGCCGAGCCGTCCTTGCCTCCCATCACCCAGATGATGGTCAGGACCCACTCGGTTCACCTGCGAGTGCCCATCGCCTCTCTCGCCTAGGAGCGAGCAGCTCCACTGTTACCCCTACGCTCTGGTTCGATGGTGGTGAAGGTGTCAGTGGTCCCCTTACTCGAAATGACCTCAGTCGCCAGATATCGAGTGCAGAAGGGAGCCGGTCCATATCGAGTCGCCTTACGATAATCCCTGCAGCGATGACTTTGGAGACTGCTGGGGTCACAGTGATACTAGACGCCGCTGCAATGGATGTTAGCAACACTTCTCTCACAGTCATGCTCGTCGAGACGAGTGTCGTAAGGCCTGCTGGAGGCATAGAGGGGGATCCATTGTGGACAGTAACACGTGGTGTGGCTGAAATAGATCTGCAGACAGACTCTTTTGTAACCGAACTTCCTGCTGACTACTGGTCAGTCAAAGGAGATGCCGCAACAGCCCTTGATCTCAAGATTGCTCTTGACCCATCATGGCAGCTCGATTCTCTTGGTTGGATTGTCGTTCATGAGAGGGTGGCTGGTGGAGAGGTCGTCGAGGTGTTCGGTGCTCATGCATTACTTCCTGATGGTGGATTTGATGAGGATCTGAGCCCGCGTTGGATGATTGGTGCAGGAATTTTGTTGATGGCAGTCGGAGCACGCATCTGGCGCAGTAAATCAGGCGCACAGGAAGGCGTTTAGTTTATCATCGTCCAGAACGATATCTTATCGTATGGAAAGGGACATCGAACCCGTGCCTGAGGAATGGTTGGTCGAATACAACATCAGCACTGGAGTAGACATCATCCGGTGCCTTACTGTGGTCGATGATGTCAATCACCTCGCCTTGCAGACCACCATTGAAATCGAGGTTCGAGATATCGAACTTCCACCTGGCCGAATCGAGGTTGAGATTGTTCGTGTGGCGCCACTTCCTTCGGCAATGGAAGCAGATGAGATGCTCTCAGAATCTCCTCTGCTTGAACCGTGAGTTTATTCTCTTAATCCGAGGTCTCTGACTAACACGTCAGCTGTATGGCGAATGGCTTCGTGGCTGAGCATGGTTGGCGTGAATTCAGTAGCGAACAGTTTGTCTACGGCAAGCCAGGCCCTTGGAACGTCTCCGGCCCAGCCCCTCTCGCCACCTGTGTAATACACTTCGACATCTGGGATTCCCGAGGCGGTCACAACTTCTTCCGCTATTTCCCGCACACTGCAGGTATCCCCTGTGCCGAGATTGTGAACATTGACGTCCTCGCTCTGTGTCTCAAAGAGGTGAATCATTGCTCGGACACAGTCGCGCACTTCCATGTATGACTTCTCTTGGTAACCATCTCCAAGAACTTCAAGCCGTAGTGGATCACGCATCAGCTTGTGGATGAAATCGTAGATCACTCCATGAGTCCCTCTAGATCCAACGATGTTGGCGAAGCGGTAGATCCACGCTTGGAGGCCGAAGGTTCCAACCCATGAGGTGATGAGTCCCTCGCTACCGAGTTTTGAAGCACCGTACAGGGAGATAGGGAGACATGGCCCGTAGTCCTCGGGTGTAGGCATCTGGTCCGCCTCACCGTAGACAACTGAAGATGAGGCGAAAGCGATCTTCTTGACACCCTTCACTCTCATCGCCTCAAGTACATTGTAAGTAGCGACGGTGCCTTGTTCTAGATCAGTATCAGTAATTTCGGTTCCAAGACGGATGTCGGGATTAGCAGCCATGTGGAACACGACATCTATGTCCTGGAGAGTCTCCTTGATTCTCTTGAGATCGAGTAGATCACCTTCGATGAATTCGATGCCCTCTCCAAGATGTTCAAGGAAGTCTAACCTGCCGCTTGAGAGATTGTCATACACTCGAACACTGTATCCATTATCGACCAATTGATCGACGAGATGGGATCCTATGAATCCAGCTCCACCCGTCACCAGTGCCCGCATGTGGACAGACCATTGAGGTAAGCGTATGGGCCTTGCGGCCACGCGTCTTTCATGTTCACTTTCAGTACCTGTGCCTTCTTACTCCTCAAGTACCATCATCTTCCGATGTTCTCTGTTCGGCGCAAGCCGAGTATTAAGGTGTTAAAATGAAAACAACGAACAAGAATAGTACGAACCAGAAGATGAATGAAGAGAGCGATGCAGATGGAGATGACACAACTCGCTTGGTGGGATATGTCCGACGAAGTAGGTCAGGTCATGGCTTGCGAGTATCGATTAACTCGGAAGCTTTCCAGGCCTGCCATACATATGAGACCTCAGATGGCCAATCCTATGTCCCGTTGGTCCTGAGTGTGGCAGCTATACGTCGCGTCATGGACGGTGAGCGTGCTGTGACAGCAGTTTCACAATTAGGTTACACAAGTCCTAATTGAGTTCCAGATAGCGTAGTAGTCCGAACCAATATATAGCGCACACTCGGGCTTTACTCTAATGGGAAATAGTGCTGTGGATGATGGGCGGGGCGCTATTGGTCCAATCCTCGCAGGTCTGCCCATGTTTAACGAGGAAGAGACCATCGGCACAGTTGTCACAATGACATTACCCTTCGTAGATGCTGTTGTCTGTGTTGATGATGGTTCTTCGGATGATTCTGCCCATGTGGCGTCAATAGCCGGGGCAACCGTGCACCACCACCGCGTTAATCGAGGATATGGAGGTGCCATGAAGACGTTGTTCAGGCTTGCTCGTGAGCAGGAAGCACAAGCCCTAATCATCCTTGACAGCGATGGTCAACATGATCCAAAGGACATTCCCAAACTGCTCGAACCGATTCATCAATCGGAAGCTGACATTGTGATCGGATCCCGTTTCGTCGGAGAGGTCCGCTCTGAAGAGATGCCGATCTATAGAAAACTAGGCATTAAGGTGATCAACGCCGCCTCTAACCTTTCTTCGGACCTGGACGTTGCCGACACGCAGTCTGGATTCAGGGCATTTGGCCCACGTGCGATCGAACGGCTGCGATTCGATAAGGAAGGAATGGAACTTTCTCTGGAGATTCTCGATGATGCCCGCGAGAAGGGTCTGATAGTTGAAGAGGTAAGTACAGTGGTGAGGTATGATGTGCCTAAGGGTTCGCGATTCACAGCAATCTCACACGGCTTTGTTGTCCTGTCCTACGCTTTGATGTCCTTGTCCCAAAAGAAGCCGTTACTTGTATTCGGCCTACCAGGCCTTGGTTTCTTGACTGCTGCTGTTGCTTTGGGGATGAGAACTGTCAGTGATATTGCTGATTTCACACCTCTGCAATTCACACCTGGCCTTACCGCTGTGTGGATTGGTGTGTTCGGCATCGCCTTGATGTTCACTGGCTTGGTTCTACAAGGTGCGAGGGGATTGATTCATCGGCTGATCGTCCGCGAGTTCGGCATTGAATAAGGAAATTGAGTGTAGTATTTCATGTCGTATCAATCGAAGGTCCTACTGTGAGTGTCAGGGATCAGGTTGAATCGGCTGCCCGGGCAGTACACGGAACTGTAGCAAGATCGCCAGCTGGCGTCTTGGGGTTGATGCTGGCCATAGGCGCTCTAGCAAGCCTTGCTGCTGTGGATTTTTCAGATCAGATCGAGGATGGAGTGGAGATTTATCTCCCAGATGGTGCCGAATCAACCAAGCTTCTCTCTGAGGTTCGCACAGAATGGACGACAGATGTGGTCATAGTCTATCTGACTACAACTAACAAGGAGCTTGGTGGGGGGGCCGGAGAGAACGTCACAGATGTCAGAGTTCTCGAAGAAATGAGCCTCATTGAGGGTGACGACCACTCCTCTAACAATGGCATGGATTTTGATCGCACAGACAGAGGGAGGAAGGATGGCATTATCTGGACCCTTTCTCTCTCTCAGGTCATAAAAGAAGCTAATTCTTCCCAGGTCCGCTTCAGAGAAGCAAGTTGTGAGCATGTCGCAGAGGATAGGATGCCACTGTTTGACTGTGGTATTGTTGAGTTGGAGAATGATGCGTACACCATTCCGGATCAGGATAGGGTAGACGACATCGTGGAGCAACTTTCAGATTCATTACGCGGTCTTGCTGTCGATACTAATGCCGATGGGGTCTGGGACACTGCCTCCATCAATTTCGGTGTCATTAGTGATTGGGATTGCGAGGGCTGTCTGACGCCATATCCTGATGACCGGGCATTCGTTTCTGAATTGGAAAACCGTCTGACTACTCGCAGTGACACCTCAAGCATTCCCATGGAAGTGACTGGTTTGAACACCATCTTACAGGATATCTCGGACCGAATCTATCTTGATTTGGAGAAGTTGATTCCTATCTCTCTCCTCTTCGTCTGCATTACCATCGCCTTGTTGCATAGGGACGTACGAATCGTTCTGATATGTGGGGTTCCTGTCGTCCTCAGTCTAGTGGTCACGCTTGGAATGGCAGTGGCGCTAGATATTCTTCTAACTCCCATGATCATTGCAGCAGCTCCGCTTCTAATTGGGTTGGGAGTAGATTATGCTCTCCACCTAGCCAATCGGGTTGATGAAACGCGGAATGAATGGATTGCTGAAGGCAGGCTTGAAGATCCTTGGGATGTTGATGGTTTAGTTGAGGCAAGTGTGCACGCCACTATGACTACTGGAAGAGCTATTGCGATCTCTGCTTTCACGACCTCAATAGGTTTCGGCGTCCTCATTCTTCCAATGATTACTCCTGTGAGACCGATGCGCACAGTCGGGTTAACATTGGTCGTTGGCATTCTGCTCGACCTCGTCTTCACCATTCTTCTTGTTCCACTATTGATGCGCCTTCTGAAGTATCAGCGCGGTGCTCATGATACCAAGTGGACGTTATTGGGTGAGACCTCTCGGCGAGGTTGGATTCCTGTCTTGGTTGGAGTCTCCCTTGTGAGTCTGTGGGGAGCGGGGATGATCGGCGAGCAACTCTCCAAACCGATCACTGCTGCTGATGAGACTCCCGATAATATTCCTTCAATGGAGGCCATGATCAACTATTCTCGTGAATTCCAGTCTGGCCAGATCTCGATGTACATCATGGATGCAGATGAGAGGGGAAGTACGAATGGAACCACTGCAATTCGAGATATCGCAGTTCTTGATGCCATGGATGCGCTTGCGATAGACGTAGGTGATGTCCCTGCTACTAATACGACCTCTGCAGTTGATTTTCTGAAAAGCATCAATGTGGAATTGGATCTTCAGGTGCAGAAAGTCAACATGAGTCTCTGGGAACTGATTCACCATGAATGCTGGGAATCGAACGCGCCTCTATGTGCTCCCTGGCTCATCTTTGATGTGACTGATTCACAAGGTCGTGCCGGGTGGCGCAGTGCGTTTGTTGATATTGCGTTCGACACTTTATCCGAGGAAGTACAAGCTCTTCTGTTCAATGATGAGGAGACCAAGGCCTTGGTCTATGTGAATCAGAGGTACATGAATCTTGACACTGCTTCTGGACTGCGTGATCAGATTGACGTGTTGCTGAACTCAGGTGTCGATCTTCACGGAGTAGAAGTGTCCAATCTCACAGGAGGACTCCCTGTGTCGCTTGATGTCAACAAGGGCGTTCATGATGCACAGAGTCGGACGACTCTCCTGACGTTGCTCGTTCTGACGATTGCTCTTATCGCCCTGTATAGGTCTCTTCGTCTGGGATTGATGATCATGGCACCTGTTGGTCTGATCGTCCTTTGGCAGCCTTTGCTTATGTGGCAAGGCGATGTGAATGTGAATGTATTCACTGCTATGACTGCGACGATTGTCTTTGGCATCGGTGTGGATGATGCGATTCACATTGCTGATAGGATACGTGAGGAAGGTGAAACCCCCGAGGGCCTGCAGCGAGCTGTTGAGCGCACTGGTCAGACAGTCTTTGAGACATCTGTGACAACGATTGTTGGATTGTCTGCTGGGGTGATGTTCCTCTCTTTCCCAGGATTGCAGAACTTCTTCGGATTGATGATGGCACTCATAGGGTTGGCATTCTTTGCTAGTGTAATTGTCCTTCCATCACTTATCATCGCCGAAAGGAATCTCATCTCTCTGATTCGTCATAAGCGGCCCTGGGAGACAGACGAGGATGAGATTCTTCTTGCAGGTGGCGAATCCATGGATGCTGAACTCATGAACGGGTAATTCAAGACCTCAAGGCCACCGTGGGTGGTGGGGAGCAGGAGGACCACCTACGGAGCATGCTCTGAGGAAAGTCCCCTCTTCACGTGCAGGCGGCCTGATGAATGACGGGATCGGAGACGGTCGTATCTGCTGCAGACACGGACCGACACGCAGTCAATGCGGTGAACCCATCTGGGGGAGTTCTCTGCGTGGGCGTTGAGACGAGCAGACCCGCTGAAGCGAGCCGAAGCAGTCCCGTGGAATGGCACGGTGAGGGACGGGTACGGCGCTGAGTTGAATGTGGTCACCCGGTGACGGGTAACAGAAAGGGGCTTACTCCCTGCACCCCACCCAGCTTCTCAGCGTAGCCTATGGCGTGACGCGCCGGGAATCTCGTGGGAAAGGTATGACTTCCCGAATGTGGTCTGCTCCTGAAAGCCAGGCACAGACTCGTTCCACCCCCAGTCCAAAACCTCCGTGTGGTACTCCCCCGTATCGGCGGACATCGATGTAGAATTCGTAGGGTTCACGAGGTGTGCCTTCGTCATCAATACGTTCCAATATTTCTGGTTCCGACCATGTGCGTTCACCACCTCCAATGATCTCGCCATAACCTTCGGGGGCGAGCAGGTCGTGACATAGCACATATTCGCCATCGTCAGGGTCTGGGCGGTGGTAGAAGGGTTTGGCGATACGTGGGTAATGTGTGAGGAAATGGGGGACGTCGAAATCCTGAGTCAGAATCTTTTCCTTGGAATAATCGAGATCATCGCCCCATTCGACATCCACTCCCTTCGCTTTCAGACGCTCGATGGCCTCATCATAACGCATGCGTGGATAGGGTTGACTCGCGAATCGCTCGATCAGTTTGAGATCTCGGCCCACTGATGCCAATTCTTCACTTCGCTCACTCAGTAGTGCGCCTGCAATGTGCTGAACTAATCCCTCTCCATGTTCCATGATATCCTCATTCCCTGCCCATGCTACTTCCATCTCGGCATGCCAAAATTCTGTTAGATGCCGGCGGGTGCGACTCTTTTCAGCTCGAAAAGATGGAGCGATGGTGTATAGGCGTTCAAGGGCAGGCATCGCAGCTTCAGCGTACAACTGCCATGACTGCGTCAAGTAGGCCTTGCGTCCGAAATACGGAACTTCAAACAAAGTGCTCCCTCCTTCAACGGCCCCTGCAACGAAGGATGGAGCTTGGTATTCAAGGAACTCTTTGTCTCGAAAATAGGCATGTATCGCACCAAACACTGTGGAGCGAATTTTGAGCATCGTCGTCATTCGCCTGGTGCGAAGATAGAGATGGCGATGGTCTAGTAAGAACTCGGTTTCCCCTCCTTCGGCAGCCTTCATGGCTGATTCTGTGATGGGGAATAGGCGGTCTGGATCAACGGGCCCGATGATTTCTGCGTGAGTGATATGGATTTCACGTCCGTGCTCCCTATCGGTTGAAACAACTGCGCCTTTGATGACAAGACTGGTCTCTATCAAAGCCCCTGCGAGTGCATTGAACATCTCTGAGTCTAATGAGTTTTGTTTGGCGACGCATTGGATAGTGCCTGTCGAATCACGAAGTACGATGAAAAGGATCTTGCTCGAACCTCGAGTGCGATGAATCCACCCTCTGAGTTCGACTTCATCACCATCATGTTCGCCCGCTAGGAAGCTTGCGATGTAGTGTTCCTTCGACATCTAACTTGGTCTCCAGTAGTGGTCAGGGGCTGGAGCATTTCAAGCGCACCGGTGCGCCAAGTAACGGGTCTGACGGGGTTCGAACCCGCGGCCGCCCGGTTAAGAGCCGGGTGCTCTACCTGACTAAGCTACAGACCCAACTGTGCGATTCCTAAGGGTCTTTTAGCGATGACGGCGGTCGAAATTGACGATTGTGGCTGTGCCATCAGGTAGCCCTAGGATGGCAGCATCAGCTATATCTATGAAGAGTCCAACATCGACAACGCCAGCGATATCGAGCAGAGTAGCTCGAGTTGATGTAGGATCCCTGATGGAAGGTCCAAAATGTGCGTCAACGATCATTAGGCCGTGTTCATCGATGCTTGGCTTGGGCGGTACACGCAGCCCTACATCGCCGGGACAAATTTCTGCGATGCGGGCAATCGTCACTTCGTAGGCATGCGGTAGCACGAAGAGAGGTAGGGGGAATGAACCTAGGACTTCGACCTGCTTGTCAGGTGTAGCGATGACGATGTAACGCTTGGCGGCCATCGCAACGATTAGTTCGCGGACGGCAGCTCCACCACCTCCTTTGATCAAATGTCCATGGGTATCTATTTCGTCAGCACCATCAATAACAAGGTCGAGTTCATCCACCTCCTTGAGATCGAGAACACGCAATCCTCCTTGCAGTGCCTGCTTCTGCGTGACCTGACTCGTGGCGACACATATGATGTCGAGATGCCCTGACTTGGATCTCGTGATGAGTTCGTCGACGAGGTAAGCAGCAGTGGAGCCCGTTCCAAGCCCTACTCTCATCCCTGTTGCAATCATTTCAGCAGCAGCACGAGCCGCTGCCTCCTTGCCCGCACTCATGAGCCCGGCACATGATGCTGCCTAATGAGGTCAACCGACCAAAGAAGAAAAAGGACATCCGTCCTCCAGATGGCCATGGAGGGGAGGAATGTCAGCGTGACGTGCCTCGTGGTGCTCTTCTTTCTGCTCTCTGGCCTCGCGTCTTTGGCTGATGATGATGATGGTGCTGTCCCCCCCTTCCCGATAGCTCCCAAGGCATTGAGTGTTCCACAGACATCGGCAATGGTGACTGTTACTCTTGAGCATCCTCAGATAAGTGATGGATCTTCATTTGCTCCTATTGTACCTAGTGAGCACTGGATCAAGGTCACTTCGTCACATTCGCACTCTGAAGGTGAAACTCCTACAAGGGTACATGTGCGAATAGGGACGAACTTCAACATCGTCGATGTGTGGTGTCAAATTTCTGCTCAAAACAATTTGATGTCGACAGATCCATCGCTCATCATCTGGCCAGATACTGGGGCTTGTGAGGTCACTCTATTTGGTGACAATTCCCTTAGATCCATCCTTCGGTTCCAACTCAACGGCTCTTGGCAAGATGCAGATCAGATCAACATCTCTTCTTACCTTCACGTCGATGATGGTACCCCTAGTGGAGCCGACAGCACTCCTCGCACAACAGTCATTGGTTCCGGAAGCACTGTGCAAGGGTATGAAGGTGATGTCGTCCTTCTTCCTCAATCTTCAGGTTCGTCAATGATGCCTTGGTTGGTCGAGCGCGATGATGGGTCGCTCGTGCAACTCTCTCAAGCATATCTGCGCACAGGTGAATCAGTGAAAACGTTGGTCTCAATTGGCTTTGAGAATGACACTTTCATCCGCTCACCTAGGAACCATTCTGTCAAGGTAAGTGTCCTCATCGATGGCGAGGAAGTAGCGAATACGACTGAAATCACCACCGGTTTAGCAGTGGTTGAATGGGTTGTGCCTCCACGTCTTGGCCTCATCCAGGCACAAGTGCTGCTGGAGCCTCTATCTGGGGGCTCAATGCATGAGCCTGATTCTGGCCGTTTGGCCTTGATCGTCGATGGGAGTCGCCCCACCCTGATAGGTTGTGACATTCCTGCAGCCGGACACCTTGCTCGAGATACTCGTTCTGTTCGTTGTGAGGTGGCCGACCTTCCGATACTACCCGAGTCGCTATCTCTCAATCTATGGCAGGAATGGAAGGATGACCTTGACGAAAATTCTGAGCCCGATGCTGGAGAGTGGAGCGAAATAAGCATGGGCCTTGCAGTGGTTGAGAATTCCACTGTAGGGAATTATACTGCAGACTGGTCGGATCTTGGTGGTGACCTCGGAGAACTTGTTTTTGGATATGTGTCAGGGTCAGATATTGCTGGGAACCAAGTTCGCAATGGCGGTTCTAGTGATTTTGGAGATCACGTGTTTTCATACAAGATCGGTGGTGACCTAGATCCTGAAGTCGATGCCGATGCAGGTGTCTGGTCTGTGGTCAGTAGTGGAACTCCTGTGACCTTGACAGACCCGTGGATGCATCCCGATAGGCGCTATATCTTTGAGATTGAGTTGAAAGATGAGAATGGATTTGTCGATTTGAGGAACCTCACGCTGGGCTTGGATGATGACGTCGGGACGTCTGATATCGAGTGGGACCAAGAAGGAGGTTGCCAAGTTAATCGGGTCACGATCACTCTGCACAACTGCACGCTCAGTGCTCCCACTGGTGGGCTCAGTGTCTATGCTACTGACATGATTTTTTCACTTGAGATGTCATTCTCGCCATCATTTCTGAGCGATAGGTCTGGAAGTTCCATATATCCGTTCATTTCGGTGAGGGATGCTAGCGGGCGCGTGACCTATCAGGAACTTGATGCCGCAGCGTGGCGCGGTTCTGCGGAGGTCTTCATTGATTCCAACACCTTGGTGGTAGAGCAGATTGGAGGTTTGATCGAAGGTGATGAGATTTGGATGAGAAGCGGCCGCACGATCACTGCACACGGTTCTGTGCATTGGTTGGGTAGTGAGTTGCCTCCAGTTGAACCATTGCAGGTTAGAGGGACGCTTGGAAATGTGGAAACGATTGTCCAGACCTCGGACGGTGCGTTCATGCTCAATCTCACTGCACCTAGTATGGACGCGATGCTTCCCCTTCAGTTCGACCTAGTCAACCTCTCGGATGGAGTTGATGACCTCACAGTTGTCGAGCAGATGCGTTCGTGGGTCACGGTTGATGGGACTAGCCCCATCCCCACAGAGATTGTCAGTCCCAGGAGTTCAGCGATTCTTGTGCCTGAGGACCTTGAGGAGGGCCTTAACATTGCTTTTGAGATCGCTGAGGAAGGACGGATGGATCCTCAGTTGATTAATCTAAGATATCGGATATTCACAATGCGGGATGATTCTGTGGGGGCGCTGGTCGAAGAAGGGGTGATTCAATTGGCATCTACCACTTCAGCTCGGGTTGGTGGTAATCTCCCTCTTGTTGGCCTGCTTAATTTAGAGAAGGATCTCCCTCCAGATTTCAGGAAAGATCCAGCCCGTCTTGAGATATATTTCGAAGGCAAGGATGTTGCCGGTAATCCGGCAGTTTCGAATGAAGCAGGCCGGGGTCCAATGGTGTCGTGGATCATACAACATGATGTTCCAGACATAGGAGTTCCACTCGGTGGCCTCGATCTTTCACGGACTGGTGTCATCTCTGTGCTTGATCCAGTGACAATCGTTCTAAATTTCAAAAATGCTGGCTTGGCAGCGGGTCAAGGTAACTTCAGAGTGGTTGCTTCTCCCCAAGAAGGTGATCCTATCGATATCGAGGGCCTTTATCTTGTACTCAAACCGGGTGAATCCATTCAGAAACAGGTGAGTTGGTCCCCAAGTGCTGTAGGGACGTGGAGCATCCAGATTATTGATGATCAAGATGAGATTATTGCACAATCCATGCCTATCTTTGCAGAAGACTCATCTTCCGTCAGGGAGATTAGTGCTCTTTCTGAAGTTCACCCAGCTTACAGTATTGTGATTGTCATCCAATGGGTTCTCTTGGCAGTCATTCTCATCGCCATAGGATACGTGAGGATGCCCAAGGGCCCGAGTTGGTCTGAGGAAGAGGAAGATGATGATGAGTATGAGTACACTTGAGTTTACGCAAATTTGTTTGTTCGATTAACCCCACACCTGCCATTGCTGTGCTGAGTTTGGTGCTCTGTAGTACTGCTGTCCTTCGTGTTCAAGCCACTCGTATCCATCGTTGGCGACATTGCCGGTGGCTGAGATCGGTGGTCCGGACTGTCCATAGAGCTGTGATGCATCCATCTGTTGTGGTGGTGGAGAGAAGTTGTCTGCAGGTTCATCTGCAGCTGCCAGAGCGAACTCATGTTCTCCACCACGTCTTGAGGTAGCGACCACGAG
>PVBE012091656.1_pt1 | contig 33629 bp, 19 predicted proteins | sample 1631181 | NCBI WGS metagenome assembly PVBE01 (sample SAMN08397723, study PRJNA350692) | Marine metagenome, whole genome shotgun sequencing project. | isolation source: water | place: Pacific Ocean | collected 2012-04
AATAAAATACGAATAGAGTATATGATAAACAACTTCGGATTTTGAGTAATCTTTACGTTTTTTACAAGAATTAAATATATAACTAAAGTCTCTTTAAATGCTTAAAACAGATAAACTTTCATTGATTTTTAATATGTCATATTTCCTTATAAGGCCAACATATCACACCCGCAAACGAGCTACTACAACAACAAGATTATAGTTATAAGTACGGCAAATTTAAAAACGACCCGAATGTAATATCCAAAGAGTTAGCTTTAAAGTTTTTTAGCAAAATATTTTACTTTGATTAAATCAATAGTAAAATTTAACACGAAAGTCTTAAAAAACTATATCGAACATGGCAAGTAAAAATACGTACTCATATTTAAGTATAAATATGGTACGTTTAATGAAGCTGCAAAATTCAGATTAAACATATGCTTTAACAGACTTTAGTAGTTTGCAAAATATATCCTCAATTAGACTAATGTGACCATATTTCAATCCAAATTTTAATAAAGTTTCAATTCACATTTATCATTATTGCATGGTGAGAAAACACTACACAACAATTATCCACATTCCAATAAAAATTTATAGAAAACTTTCATTGTACAATGAGTTATAATTTACAATGAATATCATATCTAGTTACTAAGTTTCAAATGCCGACGAACTTAACGAAAAACATATAAAATAATTATAGTACTGATTAAACATAGATGCTACTGTTCAAGATACTAACATTAGTATAAATATTAATGCACTATAATTCCTCACTAATGATATACAAGATTAAAGAGGACATTTAATAATTAATATTATTATATTACCCAATCAAGATTTAAGAAAACAAAACCTTTTAAACGTAGTACCAAATACATATGAACAGGAAACAGAATTTTTGCATATTATTTAGATCTTATGGTTAAAACTAAAAAACATCGGCAAATTAAACATTTGTACCAATTGACAATCTGAGTAAAAATGTTACCTGATCTTTGCAAACTCTGATATCATACATTACAATCTTTTCAGTCTAGGACTTTATAACACCCATTGTTATATTCATAAACATATCGATGATTGTTACAAACGTTATCAAAAATCATTTAGAATTAGAAAATAACATTACAAATATTAATGTATTTATTTTTATCATAAAGGCATCAGCTAGATACAAAACATAAGTACAATCATTTCCGTACCTTTATATGCTACACTTAAGCCAATTATTATAAGACTCAACGAAATTTGAAACATAACGTTATGTTTCAAATTGACAGAACTTGCTTGTAAAATAACTCTAAATATAACTACAATACTTTGATAATACACAGTCATATTGCAATACAAAATAACCATTAGATACACGATATATAAGCACAATTTACTACACATCTTATGATAAAGTCGAAAATAGAATACTATTTTTTTAAAAGAGCAACTGTTATCGTAGTATGTATAGTATTTAGTCAACTGTGTTACTCACTCTGGAAAATTCAATATATATGGTATCACGAAAAAAAACATTGCATAATAAAAAATCTGATCTGCTAACATAATACTTCTTAAATGAAATTAGTATTAGTACTCAGAATTGCCGTACCTAGCACAAGGGAGTCTACAAACTTATTCTTATTTAAAAGCTTTGACACATCAGGATTACAACGATATTATAATAAATAAGATCTGTTGATTGCCATTAAACACACTCGTATTAATCTACTTTATCTGGCTAGAGAAACTCTAAATCTTGCTAGCAATTAGAAACCATAAGTACACAACTGAGTTGGGTACGCCTACGGTAGTTGTACAAGATTTTCACCTTGCTTTTTCGCTTAGAACTGCCGAACTGCAGCTACATACAGGAAAACTAGTAGCTCATCTACAGCTCTTCTTATTAAAGATGCATGTAGCCAAATACTTACGCATTATTTCCTATGATTAGCTCATACCAAAAGTGACACTTTGAGAATGTTACAGCTGCTTTAGTAACATCAGTTGCAAGTATATAATGCCAATATTATTTTTAGAAGCAAATTATTAAGGTTAAATTGATACAGAACTTAACTCAGATAGCCAAGTATTCTAAAAGGAGACAAACAATGTAAAGTATGTTAATAAAAAATAGTATTTAAACGAACAGTTAAAAAATCTTCCCATACAAAAAATTATGCAACGGTTAAATTCTACTGAGTTTAGTCCTAAAGTTTTATTTGTAATAATAATTTTTAAATAAGAGGCACCTACTATGGCTGTACAGAAACGGCGTAAATCACGTTCTGCGAGAAATATGCGAAGAGCTCATGATTTTTTAAAAAATCCATCACTTTCAGTAGACTCTAAAACGGGTGAAACTCATCGTAGGCATCATATTACCATGGATGGTTACTATCGTGGTCGTCATATTATTGAAAGGATTTCTAATGATATTGATGACGAAAATACAGAGTAATCATTTTGACTAACATTTGTATTGCAGTAGATGCCATGGGTGGTGATCATGGACCTAGTGTTGTCGTTCCCGCTACATTACAAGTTTTATCTGAAAACACAGATTTGCGTCTCATTTTAGTTGGTAAACAACCTCTAATTGAAGCAGAGCTTGCTGCTACAGAAATTACACGAGATAATGCTAGATTATTGATTAAAAATGCTTCTCAAGTAGTGGACATGGATGAGTTGCCTTCATATGCATTAAGAGGGAAAAAAGATTCTTCTATGCGTATAGCTTTAAATCTTATGCAAGAAGGCGTAGCTCAAGCTTGTGTAAGTGCTGGTAATACTGGAGCTCTCATGGCCACAGCTCGTTTTGTACTAAAAATGCTACCAGGTGTTGAACGTCCCGCGATTATGTTCCCTTTACCCTCCATGCAAAGATCTGTATATGTCTTAGATCTAGGTGCAAATGTAGAATGCCAAGCAGTTCATTTATTTCAATTTGCCGTAATGGGATCAGTTTCTATAGAAGCTATTCAGAATATACCTAGCCCAAGAGTAGGACTTTTAAATGTTGGTTCAGAAGCAATAAAAGGTACGGAACAAGTTAAAAAAGCTTCACAATTACTTGCTGCAACACAAGGCATCAATTACGTTGGATATGTAGAAGGTGATGATATTTACAAGGGAACTGTTGATTTAATTGTTTGTGATGGTTTCGTAGGCAATGTAGCATTGAAAGCAAGTGAGGGACTTGCTGCAATGATGCTGTACTACGCAAAACAAGAATTCACAAAAAATTGGTATGCAAAGCTACTATCTATTTTTGCCAAACCTGTTCTAAAATCCTTGTTTGAACGCTTTAATACAAATCATTACAATGGCGGTAGCTTATTAGGATTACGAGGTGTGGTGTTAAAAAGTCATGGAAATGCCAGTATTAATGCATTTGCAACAGCTATTCGAGTAGCTATAAAAGAAGTAGAACAAAACGTACCTGAAAAAATACGCCAATCTGTATTAACTAAACTTGAAGATTGTGAGTTCGCATGACATTTGCAAAAATTGTTTCTACAGGTTCTTATTTACCTGAAAAAATTTTATCAAATGCAGACTTAGAAGAAAAAGTAAGAACTACTAATGAATGGATAATACAACGAACAGGCATTCGAAGACGTCGCATTGCTTCTAAAGAAGAGACTGCGTCTGCTATGGGTATAGCTGCTGCTAGCATAGCTCTAAAATCAGCTGATCTTCAACCAAAAGATATTGAAGCGGTTATTGTTGCTACATGTACGCATCATCAAATATTCCCATCAACTGCCTGCTTAATACAAGAAGCTTTAGATATACCAGATTGTATGGCTTTTGATATCCAAGCTGCATGCGGTGGTTTTCTATATGCTTTGAGTATTGCGACACAATACCTCGAAAATCATCAAGTTCAGAGGATTTTGATTGTTGGAACAGAAACAATGTCCTGTGTAGTAGACTGGCAAGAACGGTCTACTTGTGTGCTTTTTGGAGATGGGGCCGGTGCTGTTATTTTAGAAAACTCTGAAACACCTGGTATATTAAATGTACAACTATCTGCTAATGGTCGGTATAAAAATTTACTATATTTAAATAATGCAAAAATGTCAAAAGATAGTTATATTCGCATGGAAGGCAATCCAATTTTCAGATTAGCGGTTAAATACCTAAGTGAAATAGCAATTAAAGTTATAGAAAATTCCCACTTAATTCCTAATGACATAGATTGGATCGTACCGCATCAAGCAAATATCAGGATTATAAAAGCAACTGCCAAAAAACTAGGAATCCCTATGGGCAAGGTAATAGTTACGATTGACGAACAAGCTAATACATCTAGTGCATCTATACCAATAGCTTTGGATGTTGCAATTCGTGATGGCGATATTTTACGAGGTCAATATCTATTGCTTGAAGCATTTGGTGGAGGTCTGACCTGGGGCGCAGCCTTAGTGAGGTTCTAAGTGTTATTAAACATAGGGTTAATTTAGTATGTTTTCGAAATTTGCATTTGTCTTTCCCGGTCAAGGTTCTCAGTATATGCATATGCTAGATAAATTGTTCACTGTTTATCCTTTTGCTCAGGAAACATTGAATGAAGCATCTGAAATCTTGGGTTATGATGTTGCTAACCTTATTAAAACGAATCCAAAGGACAAGCTTAATCAAACGACTTTTACACAACCTATTTTATTAGCAGCAAGTGTTACAATTTGGCGTATTTGGAAACAAATAACTTCAATATTACCAATAATACTAGCTGGACACAGCCTTGGAGAATATAGTGCACTTGTGTGTGCTGAAGCTTTGACTTTTTCAGATGGTTTAAAACTTGTTACAGAACGTGCCAGTTTAATGCAAAAAGCTGTTCCTAACAAACAAGGTGCGATGGCAGCCATATTGGGTTTATCAGATAAAAAAGTACTAGCATTGTGTGAAGCAGAAAAGCTGAAGAAACAAATTATTCAGGTAGCAAATTTCAATGCACCAGGGCAAGTGGTTATTGCAGGACACAGAGTAGCTGTGGAACAATTCAATAAAACAGCTAAAGCTGCTGGCGCTAGAAGAACCATATTATTACCGATTAGTGTCCCTGCACATTGTAATTTAATGATACCAGCTGCAGATGCTTTTCGCGACAAATTACAAAAAGTTACCTGGCAAATACCAAAGATCAATGTAATACATAACGTAAATGTTCAGACGCATCAGAATGTGCAATCAATTATCAATGCTTTAATAAAACAACTTTCTCACCCAGTTCGTTGGGTTGAAACAATCCAATACATTACAAAACTTGGTATTCAGGATATAATAGAATGCGGGCCAGGTAATGTATTAACTAACTTGAATAAGCGTATAACTTCTAAAATTAGCGCAATAACCATTGGAGAAAAACCAGATACCATTGGCCAAATATTTCAAAAGTTTCACAATAAAAATATATAAGATTACTGAATGACGGAGAGTGTTTTATGTCATTGCATGGGAAAATTGCGCTAGTTACTGGAGCCAGTCGTGGTATTGGTAAAGCAATAGCACAAATGCTAGCTGAGAATGGCGCAAAAGTTATCGGAACAGCGACAACTGAACAAGGTACAGAACGGATCGTTGAACATTTGCAAGCACATGGATATGGACTTGGAGTTACCTTAAACGTCACCCAGACAAAAAGCATAGAAAATGCATTCGCTACAATAATAAATAAAGTTGGTCATCCAAGTATTTTAATTAACAATGCTGGGGTGACTTCTGATAAACTATTACTTAGAATGCAAGAAGCTGATTGGTTTAGTATTTTGAATGCCAACTTAACGGGTGTTTTTCGCTTGATAAAAACATGTTTAAGACCTATGGTAAAGGCACGTTGGGGTCGAATTGTTAATATCAGTTCCATTGTAGCTTTTATGGGTAATTCTGGTCAGACCAATTATGCTGCTGCAAAAGCCGGGTTAATTGGTTTTTCCAAATCATTAGCTAGAGAAGTTGCATCTAGGGGAATTACAGTGAATCTTGTTGCTCCTGGATTTATCCTTACCGATATGACACGAGATTTAACTGAAGAACAACATCTAAGCTTGATCTCAAAGATCCCAGTTGGCAGAATAGGTAATACTACGGATATTGCACATGCAGTTAATTTTTTAGTCTCAGAGGCTGCTGGTTATATTACAGGAGAAACAATTCATGTAAATGGTGGAATGTTAATGGATTAATTGTTATTTTATTAATATTGTTGGAGAGTCATAAGTTATGAGTAATGTCGATGAACAGGTAAACAAAATCATCGCAGAGCAATTGGGTGTAGAAGAAGGTAAAGTGATTCCACCTGCTTCTTTTGTTGAAGATCTTGGAGCAGATTCTCTGGATACTGTAGAATTAGTAATGGCACTTGAAGAGCAATTCGATATAGAAATTCCAGATGAAGATGCTCAAAATATCTTAACTGTCAATGATGCTATAAAATATATTACAGAGCATGCGGTAAAGAAACACTAATTTGCTATATTAAAAGCTTGATGTGTCTAAAAACGGATAATTGTATACTGAAGCGTAATTATTTCTATGCTACATATAAATTAAAACCACTTATTGATAAACATTAAAATAAGAAACGTGGTATACAGCTAGGTAAATTTTTTGAACACATCAACTAGCACAAAATTGTAAACTGTATTTTAGCGTTTGCATTACAATTAGTATTATCACGTTATATCTTCAATCACTTGGTATCGCCATACCTTATATTAAATTCAAGTAAAATGATACTATTCAACTTTAATGAACACATTGTAATACAACAGTTATTGTCAGAGGTCAGATATTTATACCTTATAGTGTAACCCTTAAACGAGTTCTTTCAAACTCATCGCAACAAAAATATTATGACTACTAGATGTTGAATTTTCATAATATTGAGTTAATATGATTGCAATTAGCCAAAATTAAGTATAATAATAGTATGCGTAATAATTACTAAGATATCTGTCATTATAATAATATGCTTCATATTTTTTAAAAATTCGATTAAATGTAGTATTGAATCATATTTCAATGCTGTAAACAAAAAAGAGCAAATTACTTTTCTTTTTAGTAAACATTCCAAACAAATTAACCTAGTTCAAACTGAAGATTTAATCTTAAATTAAGAATACAACTAATCTAGTAATAATAAAATATAAAATTTACCTGCCAATAATCCACTATTCATGATCTATTTATTATCTTACAATTAACATTTAAGTTTAAATATATAGCAATAATATGAGTTCACGTTAATTGTTAGAATACTTCTAATGACAACGATATCTAAAAATTAAAAAACATATAAATTTCACATACAAAATAAGTTGTTAAATTATTTGCATCTAAAAATATAGCTATCAATGAAGTATAAACCGCATAGAATGCGTAACAGAAATATTACTATTGATAATGAAAGAAAATAGTTAAGTTGAAAGACTAATACCGTATATAACAATTGTAAATACATTATAATATTCAAGCTTTGATTTGAATAGCTTATTAAACGAGGTTTCATGATAAAAAAAAGACTTTTAAAGTTCATTAAATAATAGAATTTATGTGATTTTGCTACAAATCATACTCAATTACAGAATGTGAGCTACATAATGTGTAGCAGAACAAAACAGGAATTAACAAAAGCATACACATAATAATGTGCTTAAATGGTACTGTTAATTGCATGAATATTACTAATACAATATATAATCCTTTAAGTGAGACTGTATTATGTTTTTGAACTGATTTTATATGACTATAAGAATTGAGAATTTTTTATTTAACTACGAAAAAGATATAAAATTAAATGACATTTATTGATACAACACGTTGGCAAAATAACGTTTTGCTATTAATAATGATTAACTGCCATTACTAAGTTTTTAAATACATATATTTGTAAAATAAACAAAGTTTAAAAATATAATTTTACTTCCTACATTTATCCTTACCTTACTTCAATTTACACCTTCATAATGAATAGTATTACAAGCACTATAAATAAATGCAATAATATGATATGATACCATTCGTGTACGGCTAGTTCGCGAATTTGCATTCCACCGTTCTATGCTTAAAATAGGTATTGAATAGATAGCAAATATCTTCCAATTAACCAAGTACAAAGCTATTATACGCAATAATATGGAGAACGAATAATGGGTAGACCTGTAAATCTATCACCTACAATCAGTGTACAGTATATAGGCATTAACAAAGTTATTAAGAATACTTATATGTTGCTATCTGCAACATTACTTTTTAGTTCATTTACTGCAACAATAGCTGTAATAACAAACGCTAAACCAATAGGCCTTTTTACGTTACTAGTTTATTTCGGACTATTTTATGTTGTTAATTCATTACGCAATAGCGTATATGGCATTCCTGCTATCTTTACCCTAACGGGGTTCATGGGATATACACTAGGTCCCATACTTAATTCAGTCATGCAGGTACTGAGCAATGGAGGTGAGATTGTTGCTGCCTCTTTAGGATTGACTGGTGCTATTTTTTTTACTCTATCTTGGTATGCTATGACCACAAAAAAGGACTTCAGCTACCTTGGTGGTTTTTTGTTTGCAGGGATAACAATCGCTTTTATAGCGAGCTTAATTGGAATGTTTTTTCAAATTCCCGCCCTACATTTAGTAATTTCTTCTGCTTTCATCTTAATTTCAGCTGGATATATTTTATTTGAAACAAGCCGTATTATTCATGGTGGAGAGAGAAATTATGTGATGGCAACATTAGCTCTTTATATCCATATCTTTAATTTATTTATTAGTTTATTGCATTTGTTAAGTATTTTTGCGGGTAAAAGAAGATAACAAAATAGGTTATGTAGCAATTAAAGTTACTGCTCTACTTTTTTATTCATTAATTGCTAAAATACATTCAAACTACCAAGTGACATACAAATATATTACCGCTATTTGTGTTTGTTATAAATAAAAAATTTGTGGTATTTTTATATATTTCTAGTAGAAATCATCATCATTCTTATACAATATATATGAATGATGCTATACTGCATTGATATGTAAATTTTTACTGTTCTATAAATTTAGAGACTTAACAATTTCTACTAAAATATTTAAAACAAAACGTGACTTTACAAATATTATCTTGTTTATAAGATCATTGAATTTTATTTAGTGTAGCTTTTTGCGTGTTAAAAAAGATTGTTAATCGTCATAACTGCAACAAAACCAACCTAAAACTTATATTACAGTCTTACTATTTAGGTATGTTGTTCATCACAGTAAGACTCACGCAATTAACAGTATAGTATCTAAATTAAAATATACATATGCTTTTACTAATACCTGTTGCGATTTCTACTACAATGTGTTCGCTAACAATCTATAGATAACTGTCTGATTTAACAAAATTACACAATTTTTGCTATCTTGCTATCTAAAGACTTCTAAAATCTTTTTTATCATCGTAGAACCTCAATCACAACAACCTATTCAAATCAATGCCTTATATATTTTATCTACAATTATTATATTCACCGTTAGTTTTTATAAATAACTATTTTTTTCTCATCACCGACAACAAACTACCCTATTTTACACTTTTATATAAAAAATGCCTATTCATACTCTTATTTACAATTCTGAACAATACAAATACATACCAACTTACTATGTAGTAAAATTTGTACATAGCGCATATTACATCGTATAAAAATTTTAGAAAACGTTGTACTCCGAAGAATACGAAAATTTACTTAACTCAGAACTTTCAATAATGTTATGAATATATCTAAAAAAATTAAAATTTCACTTCAATTCTATAATTAGTAATTATATCATTATAATACCGAATTTTATTTACCATTATGTGATATATCATTACAAAAGCACATGTTGTCTTGCATTGTAGATTAGTTGAATCTTTTTATGCAATATTAGAACCGCATTTTTTAGTTTAAAAAACTTATTTAAATACGTACATAATAAATAAATATAAATGTGCCTCTATATGAACATTTAGAACAAATTGTGATGCAACATTATACTCAATCTCTATTAATTACTAGCACAATCAAGAATGTCGTATGACTTATAAAATAATCAAACAGCTAGTCTATAAATAACAAGATATGTTATAAACAAATTCATTAATTAACATCACAAATGTGACATTTAACATCATCCAAACTATTTTCTACAAAAGGCCTGTTAAATGTAGCTTTAATACGAATGTACATGAATTGATTTATAATTCATCATTTCATTCGTAATTCTATTATTGTTGTAAGTTAAAATATCTAGTTATAAAGAGCATTATTATCGAAAAATACTCTATAAATACTACCAAATAAATCAAGTTTGAATAAAGCCTAGCTAATAAAATGCAACATAAAGAATAAAAACTAATCATACTTAGTCATAGTATTTAGGTATATATAATTACACATCAAAAATTAGATTATGCCTATTGTGCTACTAATGTAAGTAAAATATGTTCAACATTTAGCTAAAATCACTTAAATTATCCTGTTATACCAGTTAGCCATTGATATTTTTCAAGGATTTAAGCGATAAAATTCAAACTTTTATACTAGCAAGTTTTGCCTTATACATCATTTATTCACCGGTAAAAAGACTAATTTCTCTACGAGACTGTTTCGCTAAGACTTTTTTAATCATTACTTTCAGAATATCAGATAAGGGAAACTGCTCAACAGCCCCTTTAAAAAAAGGTGCGATGATTATATATATAAATTCATCAAAAATTTTAACCACATCTTTCTTCGGTACATACGTTCTCATTGCTAATTCAGTATAAAATTCTGATTTTATATATGCCTTAGTAATTCTAACTAAACGTTTTACTATAGATTTTTTTTACAGTAGTTAGTTTTTTAGGTTTAGGTTTAGTCTTAACTTTTATCGAAACTTTCCCCTTTTTAGCATTAGTTTTTTAAATCGCCTTCTTGAGGGCTTTACTTACAGTTAACTTTTTTTTAACTACCATATGTGTTCTCCAAAATTACATTAAAAGGTCCATCTTTCTTATAGTGAAAACAGTAACATAAGTTAAGCATATACACAGAGATAAATGACAGATATATTCAAAAACTATTACTATGTAACATTTATTTTCACTGTAAATACAACACTTTACAGATCTTGCAATTTCTATTATATTTTCAAACTTATGATTTACTCAAATTTTATCAGCTCCATTCTTAGCTAGCTAAATATAAACATGGATTGTAACATATTCATATTCACTAAAACTTTATGTGTTTACATCATATAGTAAATTTAGAACTTTAATTCATGACCATTGGCTATTTTTACACTTAACAAGTTTGCTTAATGAAATGTTCTTTATTCATGAAAGCCAATCTTCTAAAAAAAACTAGTTACATGTAAATGTTGAATCGTAATAATCACAGCTCAATCTGACAATTAGCTCAATACTATATAATTTAACACCTCAAATATAATAACATTTATAAAACAAATCTTCACTAAAAATGCTAACTTATGTATCATATTCTAAATTCAATCACTATTACAACAAACAAGTAAAATTTTTAATAAAATAATATTAAGCTTTCAAAAAATACAGAGTATACGACATTACACTAATATAGTATGTATAATGTGCATGCAATAGCCACATATAAATATTTTATATGATTTTACAAAATCTTCCTTCGTAGTCAATCAAACATTACACTATTTTAATGAAAGGCAACAAATAAATTTTATCTTTATTGTAATTATGATTCACATTGCTAAAATAATGATGGATATGATTTACACTTTATCATAACATTAACACATTCGCTTAAAATGTTAACCATGCCCCTAAAATCACATCATACACAACAATCACCATAGCATTCAAATAATATGAATCTGTAACGCTACTTTCCAAGTATCTAAATTGATAACAGCTAATATATAACCATCATCAATAAATATTGCCAGATAAATCTACCAACTATTTTAAAGCTGTCAATATAAAATAACTTTAAAGCCAATAATCTCCTTCTATTTTACAAAGTACTTCATTAACCAAACTTATTTTTAGCACTTATAGCTGTTCATAAATCATAAAAACACTAAGACAAGAGCCAATTAGCTTCAAATGCTATAAATCACTTCCTAATGTTTTTAAAAGCATCTTATCTAACATAACACTAATATTACTACCAGAAACACTTACATACTACACATTCAACTAATTCAAAATCCATTACTAACACAAAACTAAACTGTTCCTATTGCAAGAACACACAACTACTCAACATTGATAAACACTTTATTTTAAACCTATACATACTATATCATATTAATTAAAGAATGCAGTCTCATACATGTTGAATATATACATTGAATATCATACAATACAATGTAATTCATAATATCTGATAGTGTATAAAACATTTATATCCTATAACTAAAGCCAAATATCACTGAAACACTGCAATCAGTACACCTTTTAAAGTAAACTAGTTATTAATTTAATCTATAAAAGAAACCATTACCACTTTACATTAACTGTTATCTAATAACTCTAAACTATTGTAATTTATAACAATTTTACAAGTGTCACTCAATAACTCAATCAAATATTTCCCGTTACATTATTCACATATAAATATATTATATTTATCACCTCTGATTTCATCACATAAAATTACTCAGTTTACCATTATATTTATCATTATACGCAAATTAACATTTTATTATTTTAACTACACAAAATCAAATTAAAATCACATCAACAACATTCATATAGTGTATAATAATCATATTCATGATAGTTTTACACACTAAACTAATTTAGTTTAATCACCATTATTTTCATTTAAAATTAAACTTTTCTCATAATTTACAATTTTACCATTTACATTGACTATAGTTGATCACAATTAATTTTATATAAAAATCTCAGCAAACTAACTATACTATCATAAAACAATAAGATAACGTTACTTCATATAAATATTACATTATTAGCTCTTCTACCATATTATGTTCTATATTATACATATAGGAAGCAACAACACTATATACCTATATAGTATATAACCTTCAAATTCTAATTTATTTTAAACATACACATCTTTTTCTAAAAATATGCTATTACAATTCAATGATATAATCATTAAAATTTATATCAAATTGCCAATAAATATTCGCACAAATTGTGATAACCATTGTCAAGTTTAAGTACAGATAACAAACTATAACTCAATTAATACTACCGTTTATTACTTCATCAAACAATTTTCTTTTTATAAAGTCGATAAAGCAAACCTACTATTAATTTTAAAAACATATCGTTAGATATAGATTTAGTATAATGTATAGGCATTTTCAATGAATACAATCATTCTATCGCAGCTCTCACTTTTAAATTTCATAAAAGTTTAGCATACCTATATTTTATTACGATCTAATTTCAGATAAAACACATGTAAACTCAAAATACAATAATACAAAAATAAACGACTAGGAACAATCAAAACATATAACATTCATACAAAAAAAAACAAAAAACATCTGTATAGATTTTTATTCACAAAATAACAAAGCATCTAGAAAGATATCTCTGATCCTTTCACACAACATCTACAATTAAAAAACCAAAAGAAAAACATACAGGCAACACAAATCCTCTATCCAATTGCAGATAAGACTTTTCCAGAACAACCCCTCTAGATACTTACTAAAAATACATGCCACTTAGGTTAACATTGTAATTTGTTGTAACATTATCAGAACAAAAAACTGATTTAAAATACTAACGTTAAACATATTATAACATTTTAACTACACATAACTGTTAAAATTATGATATCAGTAGTATCTGTCTAAATTAAAAACAAACAAAACAGTTTACTAAACATTATTATAGTAATAAATCGACAAAATTCACAGTATGAAGTTCAATACTAAAGGTTATAAACGATAACAACATATCAATTAAACTGAACACACATTTACCATTAAGGCCATTATAAGGAGTAATAATAGATATTAAAACAATAAAAATAACTATTTGAAACAGCACACAACGATAGCCATTCTACAATCCATACAGTCATATGTTTAATGAAAAGCATATTTTCCTATATCACTACTACAATAATGAAATTGGCAACTTACTCTTTTAAAACAGCCAGCGAACACAGCAAATGTATTAAATAATTACAGCAGATACACACATACCCGTCTTACTAAATACTAATGAAAGTATAAAATGATTAAGTTTACAATATTTATCTCTAACAGTCTAACTCTTCCCACCGCTTGTAAGCGTTCTCCAATTCAATTTCTACTTCTTTCAATTTACTCAATTTTTTATTAACAACATCCTTAGATTGCATATAAAAGCTTGATTCTACAATTTCATTCTGCAATTTCTTAATAAATTTCTCTAACATCTCAATTTTTTTTAATAAACTTTCTAATTCACGCTGTAGAGCATAACTCAATTTCTTAGAACCACGCCCAAATGTAACCTTCCTATCACTTCCTACAATGGAATTTTCACATAACCTAGATCGACTTTGTTTCTCATATGACAACCAATCCGTATAACTACCAACATATTCAGAAATTTTACCCTGTCCTTCAAATGCTAAAACTTGCGTAATCACATTATCCATAAAACACCTGTCATGACTAACCAACAATAATGTACCAGTATAATTAATTAACAACTCCTCTAATAATTCTAACGTTTCAATATCTAAATCATTAGTAGGCTCATCTAGTACTAAAAGATTAGTAGAATAACTAAATAACCGTGCCAATAATAAGCGATTACACTCACCACCAGATAACTGATGAACCGGCACTCTAGCACGATCAGGTGTAAATAAAAAATCTCGCAAATAAGATATTATATGCTTAGTTTTACCATTCAATGTAATAAATGTGCGCCCATGTCCGACATTATCTTCTACAGAAGATTCCAGATCAATTTGCTCACGCAACTGATCAAAATATGCCACTTTTAGCTGAGTACCTTGCTTAACTACTCCTGTTTGTGGTAACAATTGACCTAATAAAAGTCGCAGCAATGTAGATTTCCCACACCCATTGGGTCCTAAAATACCGATTTGATCACCTCGAAATATCCGAACTGAAAAATTATCAATAATCTTTAATCTTCCATATACAAAATCAACTCCTATCGCCTCCACAACCAATCTACCGGAAAGCTCAGATTGCGTTAATTCAAATGATGGTTTTTCCATCAACGAACGCCTTTGATCACGTTCATGTCTTAACTGCATTAAAGCTCGAACACGCCCTTCATTACGAGTTCTTCTTGCCTTTATGCCTTGTCGGATCCAAGATTCCTCTTTAGTTAATTTCTTATCAAGTTCAATTGTACGCTGTGCCTCAACCTCCAGTCGTTTTAATTTTGCCAACTGAAAAGCTTGGAAATTCCCTTCTATTGAATATAAAGTTCCTCTATCTAACTCTACAATTCGTGTTGCTAATTTATCTATTAACGCTCGATCATGACTAATACATAAAATAGTCCCGGGAAATTGCAATAATTGTTGTTCCATCCATAAAATACTATCAATATCCAAGTGATTCGTTGGTTCATCAAGTAAAAGTAAATCAGGCTCTGATACTAAAACAGCGCCCAAAGCTACTCTCCTTCGACATCCACCTGACAAAACTTTCAATTTAGTATTTTCAACTAAATTTAGCTTAGTTAACATTTTTTTAATTTTTTGTTCAAAATCCCAACCATCTTGTACTTCAATTGCTTTTTGTACAGTTTCAAGTTTTAGCAACCAAGATTCATCATCTTTATCTAATCCCTCATCTAAAAGCTGATGGTATTCTTTTAACAATTTTCCAATTTCTGCTAATCCTCCTGCAATAACCTCATAAACTGTTTCCTCAGTACTAGCAGGTAAAATTTGATTTAACTTAGCAATTTTTAACTTAGGGCTCTTCCAGATAGAACCAGAATCTGGTAAAATTTCTTCCGTTAGCAACTTTAATAGACTAGTTTTACCCGTACCATTACGGCCAACCAAACAAATACGCTCCTTTGAGTTAATCTGAAATTGAACCATATCAAGCAATGGGGCATGACGATAATCTAATGATACACCATCAAATCGTAATATTTGCATAACAAAAGTATCTTCCTTAATAGAAGTTTAAAGGTACTTTTAAGCTTAGTAAACTTACAAAATTCTCACATAACAGAGAACAACGCACCTTAACTCTCAACCTAAAAATTTATAAACTACACGAAACTAGATTACACTATATAACAATTGGATACAAAAGTAATGCAACACTATAGCAAAAAGGCAAATTTTATCAGCAGAAACACTTAGCAGTATTTTATTATATTTTAGTTTTAAAAACCGTAATTTTCTAAAAATTGATATTACTAATCTTTAATAACTATTTTTTATACTAAAATCCACATTATTGTGTATCATATACTTAAAACAAGTTGCAACTTAACTTATAATGATACCTCATCTTGTACAGCTCTTAGGTCTACATCATGCCTCATATATTAAAAAAAGCACATTGCAAAATTACCGGGTAATCAGAGTATTATGAAACTTCAAAAAACCGTATCACTAATAGTCATTGAAAGCACAACCAAAATATTTAAACCACCTCTTCAATGTACCTCATTATTCAATGACATAAATCCTAATATACATTGTTAAACTCATCAATACATTGATCGATATTCCTGGCTAAGTCTTTACACGAGCAAAAACAACAAAAACTTTACAATAAAAGTTATTAATTAGGTATTTAAATATTCTGTAATATTCGAGTCTTAATCTTAATATTGCATTTAAATCTCTACAACAATGTAGGATTCAATCTAACATGAAGACTAATGCTCCAAAGCTTCAATAACTACTTAGTATAGTTTCCACAATCACTAATGTAAACAAATAATTTCCACCTATTTTTAAACAATTCTGACTTAAATTTTTATATAGTGCTTTTTCTTCTGACTATTTGCTTAATATGTGCATTCACTCATATTTCTATTTATTCTAACAATTGTCATTGAACTTAACAATTTATTACTTATCAACAAACACATATTATTACTGCATTATTAAATATAATGCGATTTACAGAAGAATACATTCTTTTATCGTCAATTAAATTTAGAGATAAAAGTTGATTATTCTAAACTCTATTCCTAAAAACCATTATAAATAGTGAGATTATAAGTAAAGTTACATCTTTACAAAAAAAAATATATAACATGATATTGAAAATAACATTACATGTATGATGACAGGCCCAAAAGACATTGATCATTAACTCTAAAACGCATATTAAAGTTATTGAACATATTCACTTGTTAGTTTTAGAGCAGAATAATAGACAATTTAATATTAAGAAAATACGAGGACACAAACCTAGTATTAATTATGACAGTTCATGTATTATTTAAGGATATTGATATGATCAATGTAATTTATATTAAAACAATATACAAAAAAGATATACTTATCTAAAGGCCTTCAATTTCTTATATCTGCTGTCATCATGGCAAAATATATTTTTTACCTACTCAAGCATGCTCAACATTAAAACTATAAATTCATTTAGTAATCATGACTATTACAATAAATGGCATATTTAATAAAGTAAACTCCTGACATTGATAGCATTCTGTATTAGCTAATACAATAAAACATACAAATGTAGATTTTAATGAATAAGTAATAAGTAGGAAATCATATTAATATAGTAGTGTTTGTTAATTACATAAATAGCGATTTACAAAAAACAAAAAGAAATTAAAAATCCTAAAGGCCAAATAATACTCAAGATGCTCATATTTTGACCGTAGAACAGCTACTGGGGGTAAAAAAAATAAGCAAGACAAAACACTGATAAAATGTAACCTTTCATTCAAAGTATATTAACTCTCAAAATACCAATTATATTTATATTATACAAGAAGTTGTTGTCAGCATTGATAATGCAAACATTTATTGAATATCTATATCAAACTTTATAACAATCAAAAAGCAATCACGACAGTACCCTAGAAAAATTATTGTCCCTCCCTGGTACTGGTATAAGAGACATAAAAAAACTATCATAGTTTAAAACTGACTATTCTAAAATAGAAAATCATGCTTAGCACTTAGTTGTGTATTGAGATATTGAACAAAACGAGACTGTAGTTCATTTTTCTTTAACTATTGCTATTTATAAAATTTTTCAACTATGACAAAAGGAATTATTAATATAATTCCTCCGATTTATACATTAATTCATTTGATGCTAATTAATTTACATTACACAATAATAGTGTTAAAACACTATATTTTTACGAAAAATAACAACACACCTGATGATATTCAAGACATTTTAACATTGAAAAAAATTTACCTAACATTTATTATAAAAAATTAAGAACAAATAGTACAAATAATTTAAATCAGTAAAACAGATATAAAAATGTTTTATATGTGAGATAATAGGTTAATATCAATTTTAGTTAGTTGTTAATGTTAATCACATTCTACTGCCAAATAGTATGCAATAACAAACTCATTCTAATGCGGTGATAAAATCTACTCTAGATCTAAAAATTTACAATTAATATGATACCATCACAAATGAAAAACATATAAAACATGTTAGGTATGTGAGTAACGCAAACCTAATTAAATTCTTCTCAATTTTATAAATTTCTGGATATTACGTGACAAATTGACAATATTGGCATTAAATGTTTATCGAGTTCTACAAATGCTTACTCCTGCAGCTTGGGCATATTTTAAAGCACCTGGTTTAGTGACAGTTAGCTTAATCTTATCAATCTGAAATTTTTGAATAAGCTGGTTAGCAACTTGCTCTGCTAATGTCTCAATGAGAGAAAATGTATTTGATTTAACATATGAAATGACATAATCATGAATAGTTTGGTAGTCAATGGTATCCGTTACCTGTTCGCTATAAGCAGAATACTGAATGTTTGTGCTCAGTGACAAATCTAGGACAACGGTTTGTCGGATCATTTTTTCCCAGTGGCAGTTCCCAATTTGAGTATCAATTCTAAGTCCTTGAATGAAAATTATATCTTTATTGGACAATTAAGGTTTCCTTTTAACACATGATTATTATCATTGGTACAGTATTACTTGCATACCTATTAGGCTCCATTTCTACAGCAATAATTGTATGTAAACTGTTTGGCATCCTTGATCCAAGACAACATGGATCATGTAATCCAGGTGCCACTAATGTATTAAGAATTTCTGGAAAAATACCAGCTATCATAACGCTATTTGGAGATATTATAAAAGGTATGCTTGCAATATGGATAGCACGCTCAATTAAAATTGAGTCTATAGAGCTTTCCTGTGTCATGCTCTCAATTTTCATTGGTCATCTATTCCCTATATTTTTCCGTTTTCAAGGAGGTAAAGGGGTTGCAACAGCACTTGGCATTATAACAGCGTTATCGTGGACATTGGGCGGATTATCAGTGATAACTTGGATATTGGTCGTTGCCGCCACTAGAATTTCATCTTTAGGTGCTATCGTTACTGCGTTAGCAGCCCCTTTTTATACATGGTGGTTACTAGATTCGCTGAGCACTTATACAGTCATGCTCATTTCAATGTTGTTATTGATCCGCCATAAAGATAATATTGTACGAATGATACAAAACTCGAAAACTAAAGTTAATCGTTAACTAAATTATCTATAGATTTTAGATCAGATATCGACCATCTTGGAAAGACCCTAACTTTTAAATCTAAATCACGTTGTCCTTGTTTCAGCCTCAAAAAACCTGCATAAGCAATCATGGCACCATTATCTGTACATAGCTCAGGTCTTGGATAATAAATAGTGGCATTTTGTAATTCAATAGTTTTCTTTAAAGCTAACCTTAATGTTTGATTAACGCAAACGCCACCTGCCACAATAACTCGTGTCAACTTTGTTTGAGATAAAGCCCATTGACACTTAATTGATAAGGTTTCAATAACGGCATCTTGAAAAGCTCTAGCAATATCAGCTTTAATATAGTCATCTTGTTTAGAATTTTTAAACGTATTTGACGCAAAAGTTTTTAATCCGCTAAAACTAAAATCTAAATTTTGTATTTCTGTTAATGGACGAGGAAACTTATATCGTTCTGGATTACCTTGTTTTGCTAATTTTTCAATTTCAGGGCCACCTGGATATGTCATATGAAGTAATTTAGCGGTTTTATCAAAAGCTTCACCAACAGCATCATCTAAGGTATCCCCTAAAACCTTATAGTCACCCAATTTTTGTACTTTTATAAGTAATGAATGCCCACCTGAAATCAAAAGTGCGATAAAAGGAAATTGTAAAGCAGGTTTATCTAACAGAGCAGCAAGTAGATGACCTTCCATGTGATGTATACCTAAAATTGGAATTTGCCATGCATATGATAACGCTTTAGCAAACGTACTGCCAACGAGTAAAGCACCCACAAGGCCTGGACCTTGCGTATAAGCAATTCCTTGAATACTAGATGTAGTGATATTAGCTTCTTTTAATGTCAATTTAAGCAATGGAATCAACTGTTGAACATGATCACGTGAAGCTAATTCCGGCACAATACCACCATATTTTGCATGGAGCAAAACTTGGCTATGTATCTGATGTGCCATTAATCCCTGGTACTCATCGTAAATAGCGATACTTGTTTCATCACAGGATGTTTCAATACCAAGTACTCGCATACCTTCTACCTACATAAGGATTAATATTTTAATATTTCAGGATAAATCCACTACACCTGCTCATTATAACCTCAATCGTAGGTAAAGTATCAATAGTAAATAATTTTAGTATTGTGATATTTATAGTTTATACGTTCACCTTCTTTCCTAGTTATCTTGCTAAGCATTAGCAAAACCTAGACTTTATTGTATAATATAAACCCAAACATCGCTTAATTTCTAGATTGTGCTTGCGTAATAAATTTATCAAAAATTTCAAAATGAATTTTTTATGATATAAAATTGACTCCTTGTTAAATTTATTTTCTATATGACTTGCATTTTTTTTTAATTATCTTAAAATAATAAATAAGTTATGTTATAATGTTTATTAGTTTTATTATATTAAAGGAACTTCATACTACAATGCCTAGTGTCCGTATTAGAGAAGGTGAATCTTTTGACTCCGCCATTCGTCGGTTTAAACGTGCTGTTGAGAAATCTGGTATCCCTAAAGAATTGCGTCAGCGAGAATTTCACCTAAAAGAATCTACATTGCGTCAACGTCGTACAGCTGCTGCGAAAAAACGTTTAATAAAAAAATTAGCTCGTGAAAAAGCAGGATTGCTTGGACATCAAAATATTCATCGCCACTAATTGCTTTGAACGTAGTTAAAAAAAATGAATAGTAAGTGAGAAATAAACTGTTTGTCATGTGATATATGATGTTATACAATATCGGGATTCTCCTAAGCAATTATAAAAATATAAAGTTTAGTTTAAAACAACCCTTTTAGAGTTGGGTTTTATACAGCAAAATTCAATATAGACATGCAAAACAATTTTTCAAGGAGTACGATAACAATATGTCAAACTCATATTATGCAGAATATGTAACTGAAAATTGGTATCTTGCCCCAAAGTGATATAACTGAAGAGTAAGCACATTAGTCACATCAACAGTTATCTTATGGAACCGTATTGCCACATTCAAAATTACTTTTTTATTAAATGATAACTCGAATCCCTGAGAGTTTTATCAGCATGTTGCTCAACCGTACAGATATTGTTGAGCTTATTTGTACTCGTGTACTATTACGCAAAACAGGGACTAATTTCATGGGCCAATGTCCATTTCACACTGAAAAGACACCTTCTTTCTCTGTGAGCATGGTAAAGCAATTTTATCATTGCTTTGGATGTAGGGCAAATGGTAATGCTATTCAATTCTTAATGGAGATTGATAAATTAACTTTTATTGAAGCTGTTGAAAGTCTAGCTTTACGTCAAGGACTTAAGATACCACGTAAGCAAAAAGCTACCAGAAAAACTTCAACTATCTACGATGTATTATCAGAAGCTTCAAATTATTATGGCCAACAGTTACGGCAGCATGATTCTGCTGGACAAGCAATTAACTATCTTAAAAAAAGGGGATTGCAGGGAATAACAGCTAAACGTTTTCACTTAGGCTATGCACCTCCTGGGTGGGAAAATTTAAAACAGCATATCCTAAATAGTACACAATTTACGGAGCAACATTTAGAACAAGCTGGGTTAATAACTCGCAAAGAAGGTGGAGGGACTTACGATAGATTTCGAGATCGTATTATTTTTCCTATTCGTGATCATCGAGGAAGAGTCATTGGCTTTGGAGGAAGAGTTATTGAAGAAAGTGAACCTAAGTATCTAAATTCTCCTGAAACATCAGTCTTTCAAAAAGGGAATGCATTATATGGGCTATATGAAGCATACGCAGAAACAAAATTAAATCGTTTAATTCTTGTTGAAGGCTATATGGACGTATTAGCATTAACACAAGCAAAGATCCCAGGCGTTGTTGCTGCACTTGGAACAGCGTTGACATTGGAGCATGTCAAACTGTTATTTCGCATTGTACCGGAAATTATATTTTGTTTTGATTCTGACAAAGCAGGTAATAGAGCAGCATGGAGTACATTAGAGACTTGCTTACCTAAATTGGAGCCACCATACAAAATCCGGTTCTTATTTTTACCAGAAGGGGAAGATCCAGATTCATTTGTAAATTGCTATGGACAAAAAGCTTTTTTAAAAAAATTGACTGAATCGACAACATTAGCAGATTTTTGTTTTATGCAATTATCGAAACATGTCGATTTAGAAATACTTGAGGATCGTTCAAATTTAGCGGTTAAAGCTCAAGGATTATTGCAACAATTACCAGAGGGAATATTCAAACAAATGATGTTTGATAAATTAGCTCAACTTGTTAATTTTGATCGAAATTTTTTACAATCAGTTAATACTCAGAAAAGATTATTTAAACGTGATATGAATAATACGTTTACTAAAGGAAAATTCTTTCACACAAAAAAACCACCACAGCCACCCAGATCACCAGCAATGATGGCTTTAGCCTTATTGCTAATTAATCCAAATTTCACTACACTAGTAGATGTGAAAGAGAAAACTTTGAGAGAATGTAATTTGCCAGGTTCACAACTATTTATTGCGGTTGCTACAATTCTGATGTCCATACCTCAAGCATCTGCTGCTGAGATTGCATATGAATTACCAGCATCACATGCTACACATTTCATATATGACGAATTGCGTAGAATTGCACGTCTTGTACCAGAATATGGCGCAAAACAAGAATTTCAAGGAGCTATTGCAAAAATGCAAGCTCATTACCATGAGCAAGAACTTGAAAAATTACTATCAAAATCAGAAACAATAATGCTATCAAGCCATGAAAAGGCAACGTTACAGCAATTATTACTAAAAAAAAGTGTTACAAAGTAGTATTTAAGTGATATTCTATTATTTCAAATGGAAATAATTTTTACTTATGAGACTTTATAGCAAAGTTAAACTATATTGACAACGTACAGAGAGAAGATGTTGATTATGAGCAATGCTTATCGAGAACAACAAACTACGCAAATAAAATTATTAATTGCTTTAGGTAAGGAGAAAGGATTTCTTACTTATGCTGAAATTAACGATTATCTACCTGACAACATAGCTAATTCTGAGCAAGTTATTGACATTATTCAAATGATAAATGACATGGGAATTGCTGTTTATGAAATTAATCCTGATATTGATTCCGACATATCGAGGATTGAAAAAGAGGACACCATCTCAAATGTTGCTGATGATGCTGTTGAAGAGACTGTTGTAGCAATTGCTAATGTAGAGAATGAACTTGGTCGAACAACTGACCCTGTACGCATATATATGCGAGAAATGGGAACAGTTGAATTACTCACACGTCAAGGTGAGATTGAAATTGCTAAACGTATTGAGGAAGGAAGTAAGGAAGTTACAAAATTGTTTGCGCTATTTCCTAAATTGCTCAATATATTGCTAAGAGAATTTTACTTAGTAGACAGAGGTGAGTTGCGTTTAAATGATGTTGTAAATGGCTTTATTCCTGACAATGACGATATCAATGTCGCTCCTGAAGTATTTACTAAAACAGCAAATAACACTGAGTCAGACAACAAAATTATTAATTTAGATGAAAAAATTAATATACTTGATAATGCTAAGGCAAATGAAAATGCAGGTCTTCTACGTCTTAAAGCATTACGAAAATTAATTTGTAAAGCACAGAATATTGACTGGAAAAGTGGCAAAAATTCTCCAAAAGCACAAAAAACTTTTTCAAATTTGGCAAAAGATTTGGTTACTTTTAAGCTTGTCCCCAGAATTTTCGATGCATTAACCATAGCTATGCGAAAGATGCTAATCAATATACGGTTAGATGAACGGACAATTATGTCAATTTGTTTAAAAAAAAGCGGCATGCCTAAACAACTATTTATTAGAACTTTTCCCGGCAATGAAACTAATTTACAATGGATAGACAATCATATTGCTGTAAGAGCATTTTACTCTCATAGATTATCCATTGTAAGAGATGACATTTTACTTATTCAAAAACGCTTGTTATCGCAAGAAAATTTGCACGGCATTACAGTGAATGAAATTAAAATTTTAAACCGCCGCATGTCTATGAGCGAAGCGAAAGCACGCACTGCAAAAAAAGAAATGGTGAAAGCTAATTTACGATTAGTGATTTCTATTGCAAAAAAATATACAAATCGTGGACTTCAATTTTTAGATCTTATACAAGAAGGTAATATTGGATTAATGAAAGCGGTAGATAAATTTGAATATCGCCGCGGATATAAATTTTCAACCTATGCAACATGGTGGATTCGACAAGCAATCACCCGTTCTATTGCAGATCAAGCACGAACAATTCGGATCCCTGTCCATATGATTGAAACCATTAATAAACTCAACCGAGTTTGTAGACAAATGGTACAAGATTATGGCCGTGAGCCTACTCCTGAAGAACTAGCTATACACATGGGGCTTCCGGAGGAAAAAATCCGAAAAGTAATGAAAATTGCAAAAGAGCCAATTTCAATGGAAACTCCAATCGGCGATGACGAAGATTCACACCTAGGTGATTTTATAGAGGATGTTTCTATTTCATCACCAATTGATTCTGCTACATCAGAAGGGTTACGAGAATCCACGAAACGAATTTTAGCTGGATTAACTCCACGTGAGGCAAAAGTATTAAGAATGCGATTTGGTATCGATATGAACACAGATCATACTTTAGAAGAAGTTGGCAAGCAATTTGATGTAACTCGTGAACGAATTCGACAAATTGAAGCAAAAGCACTTCGCAAATTACGACAACCCAGCAGAGCTGAACAATTGAAGAGCTTTTTGGACAACGAAATTTAATGTTTAAAATGACTGTTTAATTTATCTTCTTCATCTTTATAAATATAGATAAACTAGTGCCAAGGGCCCATAGCTCAGTTGGTTAGAGCAGGGGACTCATAATCCCTTGGTCCTAGGTTCGAATCCTAGTGGGCCCATCATCTACTTCACTGATAAGCAGTTTTATTATTTTAAATTGTATCTAATACTCTTGTTTTACTTGGTATATTAACTGATATGCATAACTCAAATTAAATCATACAAATTACTGCTGTAATAGCATAATATGTGCTCTTAGTAAGGATAGTTATATAATATGCGCTCTTATATTAAAACTATAAACACAGACACTATCAGCACACGCGTTAACAATATATCCACTAATAGTTTACACACTAAGGGTCAAATGTGCTAATCTGCAAATTCTAATAATCAAAAATATTAAACGATATGCCAGCGAATTTAACAATGGAGATTAGGAAGCCATAAGTTGCCGGATAAGGAAAGTATCAATCTACTTCGACTATTCATGCTGAATTCAATCCATATCAATGGTGATTTTCTTTTATAGTAAAATTGTTAGCTTTAATATAGTACTATTCGTATGCACATATTATACAGCTATTACAAATAATCGATAATACATTTTATTCATAGATATCATACATATATTTTCTACTATTAGACTTGACATTACAAAAAAATAACCTTGATAATCATAGCAAAGTCAGCGTCACATCTAAGCAGCAAAAACGACACCTGCTTAATATAAACAAATTCAATTTATTTCAAAATGAAAACTCTAATACTTAGCTCTATTTCTTTTCATACCAAAACCAAACGTGCAATCAATAATAGCGTTTTCATGTATGTTTTTTATATTATTGACCTTTATCTAACATATTCATATTTAGATTGCCATGACTGGCACGTTGAAGTCGATCGGCTATTGCTAACCATCCTGTATGTTTAGGTACATCTTCTACTAAAATAACATGGGATTGTGGAAGATCGAGCTTTCGTAATACCCCATATAGTAATTTTGCATATTGTTTTGGATCACTTGGCGCTTGTATCCAATGCAAATTATTAAAATTAAATGGGGGAGGTGAAAAGCTAAGTACACTGTAAGTTTCCACTTTATTTATAAGTGATTGAATCAAAGGCAAAAAATCCAATTTATTGACTAAATATAGCGGGCATTTCGGCGCATAATGTGAACTTAATGATCCGGGTACTCTTGAAGAATTGGTTAGTGATTTGTAAAAAATAGGGTAACCTAGAATACGAGAGACATCAGTCAAAGTAATGCTACCTTGTCGTAACATAGATGGTTTATTATCCGAAAAACAAAAAATTGAAGACTCAATACCCAGTTCACAATGACCACCATCTAAGATATAATCTATGTGATGATTGAAATCATGTATAACATGTTCAGCTGTTGTTGGACTAATATGACCATAAGTATTAGCTGATGGACCAACAATACCAGAGCCAAATTGTCTTAATAATTCTAATGCAATTGGATGTCTTGGAATTCGCAAAGCAATGGTTGGTTGATAACCTGTTACTTCAGGTGCTACATTATGGTGTTTTTGTAAAATTAAAGTACAAGGGCCAGGCCAAAAATGTTGTGCCAATATATATGCCTCATTTGGAATATTGATAGCCCATTGGTCAAGCTCAGCAATATTGGAGATATGAACAATTAGCGGATGATTAGATGGCCGACCTTTTACAGTAAATACTTTGTTAATTGCTATAACATTTTGTGCATCTGCACCTAATCCATAGACAGTTTCAGTTGGAAAAGCAACAAGCTTCCCTGCTCTAAGATAAACTACTGCTTGTTGTATATTAGCATTTATTGATTTGTTGCCCATTTTAAATATAATGAAACAAATGGCGCACCCGAGAGGACTTGAACCTCTGACCTTTGGCTCCGGAGGCCAATACTCTATCCAACTGAGCTACGGGCGCTTTAAAACAAATTATCGCATTATATCTTATTCACATTACGTAAATTTGGTATGTATACAATAATAAATTAAGATGAATTATCACCTTTTTTACTCCAATGTTCTACATCATACCTTACAAATTTAAACATTCAATCTGTATAAATTTAACAAATGCTTTATAAAATCCAAACTAGTCAAAATATTATGAGGCTTCAAAACCGAAACACTATCTTTTCTAGTTAATAATCTTAAAGTAATAGGACATACATAGTGTGTGTATATTCAAGAATATAATACATTACGTGATAATTACGTGATAGACAGTTAAAACACCCAAAATTCTTTTGTTTAGATAATAGTATTACTCACCGCCATATGATTATCGTTCTTTGATTAAAATAACAGTATAAACAAGTATTATCATTCACACACTCCAACATAAAATGGATACATAGTACACATTAAAATAGGAGACTATAACACTTTGACAATATAGTAGCAGATTTTATAAAGCTAATAAACATATGTAAGGAGCAAAGTTCAATGGAAATATTTTTTTAAAAAAAACGCTTTTCCTCTAAAGTTAATACATCTAATTAGATATTAACAAAATAAAAAATAGCTAAAAGCTTTCCAAAAAATTACAGGAGAACAAGAACTGACTACTATGAGTATAACTAAACGTTGATGAAGCTAAAATATTTCCAGCAACATTTATAAAACTAAAAATATTATTTTAACTACAATACACAGCTTTTCGTCACAAATATATGTACATTATCCATAAGATTTATCATTTCACTAAAAGATCAAGTGAAAAACAATGTACAATTGGTGTTATAAGACAAATAGAATTTATTTATCCTTATTTAAAATAGGCTATTAATCGCGACAATGTTGCAAAATATTTACTCCAACACAAAGTGACACGAAGCACTATATCAACTTAAACTAGGCAATTGTAAAAGACGTAATGAAAAATAACGAACAAATTAAAAAAAAATCTAACAGCATAACAAAAATCACATGTCACTCACATGTCATCCGATTTTCAGGAGATTCTGGTGATGGAATTCAAATTGTTGGAGCTCAAATGACAGAAACATCTGCTATTTTGGGAAATGATGTAAAAACTTTTCCAAACTTCCCAGCAGAAATTCGAGCACCTGCAGGTTCACTTAGAGGAATATCTAGTTTTCAATTATGTTTTTCAAAAAAAATCATTTATACAGCCGGTGATAGTTTAAATACCTTAGTAGCATTAAATCCAGCTGCTTTAAAAACAAATATATTAGATCTGAAATCAGGTGGCATTTTATTAACTGATGTCAATCGTTTTACAAAAAAAGAACTGCGTAAAGCTGGATTTAAGCAGAACCCATTAGTTACTCAAGAATTAGACAATTATCGCATTTTTTCGATCCCAATGACAACATTAGTTTTAAAAGCTGTAAAAAAATTTAAATTATCTCATTCCAAGGCTTGTAGATGTAAAACTTTATTCGCATTAGGCGTAATTTATTGGATATACGAACGGACTTTAGACAGAACAATAGCCTGGCTAGAAAAAAAATTTAAAAATTCACCTATTTTAGAACCAAATAAAATAGCCCTGAAAACTGGCTATAATTTTGCAGAAACCACAGATTTATTCTCTGAACAATACCAGATACCACAAGCACATCTACTACCTGGACGTTACCGACATCTTACAGGAAATCAAACACTTGCATTAGGTATTGTTAGTGCAGCCTCTCAAGTAGGTAAAATTTTTGTAGCAGGTTATCCCATTACACCAGCCTCTGATATCTTACATCAATTAACACATTATCTTGACCAAAATGTAATAATATTTCAGGCAGAAGATGAAATTTCTGCTGTTACTTCAGCATTAGGTGCTTCATTTGGTGGTACTTTAAGTGTTTGCTGTACCAGTGGACCTGGTTTAGATCTCAAAGAAGAAGGAATAGGATTAGGGGTAATGGCAGAGCTACCTTTAGTAGTAGTAAACGTAACACGAGCAGGCCCTTCAACCGGTATGCCAACTAAAACTGAACAAAGCGATTTACTAGCAGCTATTATGGGTCGCCATGGTGAGTGTCCTGTTGTTGTTTTAGCACCAGCAACACCATCTGATTGTTTTACAACGATCCTTGAAGCTCTTTATCTTGCAGTTAAATATATGACGCCAGTAATTGTGCTAAGTGATGCAACATTAGCAAATAGTGCTGAACCGTGGTCTATTCCAGATCCTGCTGATATCACAAAAATACCTATAAAATTTTTGCAAGAAGGCACACATTTTGATCCATATCGAAGAGATGCAAAAACTTTATCAAGATCCTGGGTTCGCCCTGGTACACAAAATTTAATGCATAGAATCGGTGGACTAGAAAAACAAGCAATAACAGGTGAAATTAGCTATGATCTAGATAACCATCAATCTATGGTACATGTAAGAGCTGACAAAATAAAGCATATAGCAAATGAATATTCAAAATTAAAAGTATTTGGCAATAAAAATGCAAATCTTTTATTAATAAGTTGGGGCAGCTTATTTGGTCCAGTTCGTGCAGCAACTAAAAATATTCTTCAAGAAGGGTATGTAATTGCGCATATCCATTTGCGTCATTTATATCCACTACCAAAAGATTTAGGTGAAATAATCATTAAATTTTCTCAAATTTTAGTACCATAGCATAATTTAGGACAATTAGCTGATAGACTACGAGCAATTTATTTAGTAGATGCAACACCCATTTCCAAAGTCACCGGTAATCCTTTTTTAATTCGAGAACTGGTAGAAGCAACTTTAATACATCTTAAGGAAACTTGATGACCATACAAACATTTGCATCTGATCAAGAAGTGCGTTGGTGCCCTGGCTGTGGAAACTATGCTGTATTAGCAGCAGTTCAACGTTTGTTACCAAAATTAGGCCTAATGAAAGAAAATATTGTTTTTATTTCTGGGATCGGGTGTGCCAGTCGGTTTCCTTATTATATGGACACATATGGTTTTCATACCATCCATGGGCGAGCAACTTCTATTGCAACTGGCTTAAAACTTACGCGTCCGGAATTATCAGTTTGGGTTGTGATAGGCGATGGTGATGGACTAAGTATTGGTTTAGGACATTTATTACACTTAATTCGTCGCAACATTGATGTCAATATATTACTACTGAATAATCAAATATATGGGTTAACAAAAGGGCAATTCTCTCCAACAACTAACATAGATCAAGTGACAGTAACGTCACCATATGGCACATTAGACGAACCTTTTAATCCATTATCACTTGCATTAGTTGCTAACTGTGGATTTGTAGCCAGAGCTATTGATATTGACACTAAAAGATTAACGCAAGTGCTTACTCAAGCATATGCATATCCCGGTACAACATTTATTGAAATTTTACAAAATTGCCATATTTATCACGATAATGCTTTCAGTATCTATACAAATAAGTCAGTTCAAAATGAACGTTGTATTTTCTTAGAATGTGACAAATCACTTCGCTTTGGAAAAAAGAAAGATAAAGGGCTTACTTGGGATCATCAAAATCTTCAAATTACTAAGAATATTACGGATCAAAACCAACATAAATTAATTCAACATCGTCCTTCAGAGCAGCTATCAACTCTCCAATTGCTGTTGGCGAAAATGTCATACCCAGAGTATCCTGTTGGAATAGGAGTATTTCGTTGCGCTGAACGAAATACTCATGAAGCACTAAGCACCAAACAAAAGAATAAACATTCTCTTAGATCATTAAAAGAAATTTTAAACAGTGGACAAAGTTGGAAAGTATATTAATTGAACGGCATTATCATCGATCTAATTAATACGAACTTTACTTGTCTACCTCTGAATGAGAACAAGTTTTTAAAATATAGCTTATGCCACTATCCATCATTCCTTGATATTATAGACTCAAGATACATTAATGCTTCCATATTTTCCTAATGACAACCAACATACTTATCAATATGCTAATCATTTGCGTAAATTCGCGCAAGTTTTCATACAAAAAATAAATTAACACTTCTTGTATTAAGGCATCATAAAATCAAAGTCAACCATTCGGTAGTTAGTTAATACTTTCAATTTAAAACCAGCTATCGAGTTTTTTAAAATGACTATAAAATAAAAGTTATCTTTATTACAACTACAATCATAAGAAGGTAAAGTAAATGAGCATGCACCCAGCTCTAAAAAACATAGACTTTTATAAGGTGATGTGTTCTATGTGAAATCAACAATATATAAAAATAACTTCACCGGATACAGTAGACTTTGAAGTTCATACATTTAATTCAATGTTAATTAGAAAAATCAAAAAGTCTCTTAATATTATTAAATACACAATAAATAATACGACCATCGCAAATTAACAAAATAGACATACAGCACTATCAAGTATACATTATAAAAACACACTATAAACATAACAGGTTTATCTTTAATAAGTTCTGAAGACAACACAGTCAACCACTTAATCATAATTACCAAATGAATGCTAGCAAAAACTGCTATAATTTCTCAAGGTAATCATTAACAACACTATATCAATCACAAACTACCCACAAAGAGGAATATCAAAAATTAACTATATCTATTCTCTAAAATAAATAGCACCACGTATATATTAAAAGCATTAAAAGTACAATTGTTGTATGATAGCAAATTCCACGTACCTACAATATTTACTTAAAAGCGTAGATAGAAATATTCATTAGAACAACTAGCTCCTAGAATACAATCTTTTTCTTCAACTAATATTCTACTGCATACTACAGAAGATAAAACATTCATTATGTTAAAAAAACAATTGACTGAAAATTATCATATTGATAAACACAAAAATAACAATCGCATCTTGCTAATTTATTTTAATAAACAACACTTTAACTATTCCACCACTACAAAAAACTCACTAGTACATTAATTTCATGATGACATACTTTGAGCCATTCGTACATTAATGTGAGCAAAAACATAATAATCCTTTTCACATACATACCATCTTTTACTTATTCATTACTCTAATGGCTCAAAATACATCAAAGTAACCTACACAAAGCAATAAAAAATTTAAATATATGCCATCGCTAATTCATACTTCAACTGAACTTTCAGGCTTTATAAAAGCTATACCATAAATTCAAAACTAAGACCTTTAAACTAATTATTTAAACCTAAATCATATAATATATAAATATACATAGATAACCATAACTGACTTAATTACTCATCTGATCACATTTTTACCAAAGATAACTTAAATAAGGTACAAGACTTATACTTGGAAAATTTTAAAACTTTTTATCCATTTAAGTACTCAGTATACTTTTCAATTTTATTTTTTATTGACTAAATTTCTCTCTCTATTATTCTCTCAGTCGATGTGTGCATGTTTTCCTTATTATACATCACTCATATTTGACTTAAAGAAATAAATGATGGAAGCTTATATAGTTGTAGGTAAAACGATCGGAGTGGGAGGATTTGAACCTCCGACCACATGCACCCCATGCATGTGCGCTACCAAGCTGCGCTACACCCCGTACTTCAGCTTATCAAGAAACATCGATTAAAAAATAAAAAAGAACTAGAGATAACTACATCGTATCAAGTTATTACGTGAAAACTATAACTGCTGAATTTACCGAGTTAGTCAGCATATGTACTTTAAATCATTTTATTTAACTATGTCCGAAAATATTTGCTTAAAAATGCAATACATACTATCTGTAAATAAGATATTCTAAATTTAATGCCTAGAATATAATAATGTTTTAATCATAAAACAAAGTCCACTATTAGAATATCCTTAGACATGACGCTGTCTTGAAATGTACAGAAAATGCAAAACAATTTATTAAAACGTCTAATATAATTAAATATTCAAATTTCAAAAATATTTTAACTAAAGATTTAGCTATCAATAACCACTACTCGCATAAAACATATAACAAAAGCTTAGCTTACTGATAATATTATTTCAAAAGTACCAGAACACGAATATAGATGATTTTCACTGATGAAGCAAAAAAATAGTATAATATTATGAACTCATTATTACAACTAAGGATAATTAAGTACTGTAATAATAACTAATTCAAATTATCAACATTAGTATCAAGATAATAAAAACAAGGAGCAAATTGATATTACAAAGTAGCAGAAAAAGCTAGTATAGTCTCACTAAAAATTTACACAATTCG
>PVBE010544382.1_pt1 | contig 33616 bp, 30 predicted proteins | sample 1631181 | NCBI WGS metagenome assembly PVBE01 (sample SAMN08397723, study PRJNA350692) | Marine metagenome, whole genome shotgun sequencing project. | isolation source: water | place: Pacific Ocean | collected 2012-04
CGGGCTAGCGGCGGCGATCGCGGACCGCATTCCGGCAGATGCGAGAGCAGTACCTGGCGTCGCTACGAGCTGTCGATGGGATGACGTTGTCGCAGTGGGCGCATCGTCGAACCTCCTGAACTTCCTGCAGTTTCTGGGCGGCTCTGGCCCGGCGGCTGCTGAGGTCGTACCACTGCGCACAGCACTGGAGGGTGCAGAACTTGTGCGGCCAGCCGGCCAATGGGGCGTCGACGTCGATCGACACTCCGCATTGCTCGCAGCGCCGGTCCATGGCTTCGATGACCGCTCGCGCTTCGCTCCTCAGCCGAGCCACCTTTGCGACGTCCTTGCAGTCACGGTTGCAGTGTTTGGCGCCCAGCCGCTGCTCCGTTGGGAGGGCGGCGCCGCAGGCCTCACACCTGCGATCCAGGATCTCCTTCACGGCCCAGCGATCCGCATGCTCCCTGGCGTTTCGAGCAGCCAGGGTGCACTGCATGTTGCAGAAGCTTGCGCGGGCAGTCATGGTCGACGGCAACGGTTCGCCGCAGTGCTCGCACTTGCGGTCCAGCGCCTCGAGCTCTGCGACCCGTGCGTCCGAGATGCGGGCGTTGCTGGCGGTGGACCTGCAGGCATCGCTGCAGTACTTGGCCCTTTTCGTCCTACCTGCCCCGAGGGGCCGCCCACAGTGAGCGCAGTCTCGGTCCATTACTCCTCGTCCAGGGAGGCCGGGTAGTAGAGGCCCCTGGCCGCCCTGAACACCTGGCCCCGGTTGACCATGGATTTCAACCTCTGGTCGATCGTGTTGGGTTCGACCTCAGGGAGCGCCTCCTTGATATCGGCTGGGCTCATCGGCTCATGGCTGCTGGCGCCCGCCTCCACCATGACGGCGACGATCTGCTGGGACAGCTCGCCACCCTGGAGTGCTGCTGCGGCTCCGAGCAGCGTGAAGGTGCCACCGTCCTTCGACTGGAGCGCCATTGGTTCCCCGTCCCCCACGTGGCGACTACGGCGGTGGAACGTCCGCGAGGTCCCGTCCCCTCGCTCGAGGACGAGTATCTGCTGGGCCGTTCCCAGGAGACCTTGCGTGCCGTAGATGACGGCGAAGGGGTCGCTGCCTTTGACGTGGGCCTTGGTGGTGTGCGTGATGAGGACGATCCCGACGTCGTGAGTCTTCCGGCAGAGGTGGGCCAGCTTGGCGAGTTCGGCCACCTCAGCGCGGTAGTCGGTAGTGGCGGCACTCTGGACCCTGCCCAGGGTGTCGATGATGATCAGCTTGTATCCGTCGGCGATGTGGGCCGTGAGGATGTCCTCCAAGTCGACCCCGAGTTGCGGACCGATCTCGACGTCATCCTGCTCCACGTCGACGAAGAAGAGGTCGTCAGGGAGAGTGCCATCGTCACCGGCGAGCTCTTCGAGGCGCTTCTTTCCCATCGGGCCCTGACCCGTTCCCTCCTCAAGCGACATGTAGAGGACCCGGGCCTGCGTGCAGGAGCGGCCCAGTGCCGTACCCCCGCTGGCCACGGCGACAGCGAACTGCAGGGCCAACCAGGACTTGCCGACCTTCGGGGGGCCGCCAAAGACGGTCAGGCCGGCCGGTAGCAGCTCGTCGATGAACCAGGTCGGCTCGGGATAGTCGGTCTCGAGGATCTCCTGGGCGGAGATGACGGGATACGCCCTTGAGGGCACCGAGTCGGGGTCCGGGACGGTGTATCCGTGGAGAGGTCGCACGTTCTCTGCTTCTGCGTTGTCCATCGCGCTACTCCCCCGCCTGGTCGGTCGGTCGAAGGTGGGTCTTGAGGCCCTTCTCGGTGGGGCTCCAGGTGCCGTTGCGGTGCATCTTCACGAGGCGGTCCTTCTTGAGGGCCTTCAGGCAACGCGCGACCTGCGCCTTCCTGGTCGCCGGCCAGGCCGGCCCACCCGTCGACGGCGCCATGAGGATGGGTTCGTCCTCGCACAGGCCGGCGATGGCCGCTGGCGTTAGCGCCCGACCTTCCCCGTGAAGGGCGTCGAGGAACGGTGCGACGACGAGAGCCTCGTAGGCCCGCTCCACCTCGCCTCGGTCGAAGCGCCGATGGGGCTTCGAGTACGGCTCCGGTAGGACCTCGATGAAGCCGCCGTCGATCAGCCGCTTCAGCACCTCGTGGCCACGGGTGTACTCGCTCGTCTGCTTGGGACTGGGACCCTGGCAGAGGCCGAGCCGACCGAAGACGTCCTCGGTGGACGCTGACTCCAGGTAGGTCCGGACCATGTCCAGAACCTCAACCCGCCAGGCAGCCATTGGCCGGTGGACCTGCCAGCTGTCCGCTCCCTCGTCTACAACGGGGCATCCAACCTCGTCACGCGTCCGGTGCGCCCACACGTCCACTGTCTCCGGCCGGGCCCCCAGGACGTTGTGCAGCCAGTTTTTCGGTTGCGCCAGGTTGTCAAGCTGCACCACGTCTATGTCGTGTTCCCGCGCGTAGAGCCGGTAGGCCCGCCAGCCGTCCTCTCCGTCGAGGCGGAACTCATCGAACTGCGGCACCGGGAGCGTCCACGTCCCCACACCCACCCAGGGCTCCTTGTCTGCGATCCACTTGTCGAACCGCGCCACGAACGTGAGCCAGTCCGCCGTCGCCTCCCGAGCCCCGAGAGCGGTGATCGACGGGTTGTAGACGTCGAGGGTGACAGCCGCCGCTCCCAGGGGGTCGTTGGCGTCCGCCCGGGTCTCATGCCCGAGCCAGCTGCTCGCGTTCACCGCCGGAACCTGTAGCCCGAGCTGGAGGAGGCTGTCCTTGGTGACACCCAGGGCCTCCAGGTGCTCTTTGGGCATGGAGGAGTGCTTGCCCGCAGTCGGCTGGGCTTTGAGGATCAGGGCCGAGCAACTCTTCCGCAGGTGGTGAGGGGTCAGGGCGTAGCCCAGGTCCTCATAGCGCGTTCGGCACTCTTCGAAGGTGGCCCTGAAGGCCCTGGTCCACTCCGCCCGGTTCTCGATCTTCCGGGTCGGAGACAGCACGAGCAATGAGGACGGGTCTGGTGGGTTCTGGTCGCCCATCAGGTCCCAGCCGTGCAGCTTGCGGCAGTAGCCGACAAGAGCCCCCACCATCACCTCGGGGACCGGGAGTGTCCGATAGGAGGCTCTGGACTTCGCCCAGGGGAGGATCTCGAGTTGGTGACGCTGGGAGTCGATCTGGATGTAGAGCCGGTCTTCCTTACGGGAGATCTTGTCCAGGGTGAGCCCGAAGGTCTCGCCGATCCGCAGACCCATGAGGGCCATCAGGTAGACGGCAAGCCCGCGCTCGGGGCCCATCTCCTCGGCGATGGCGAACGCCTTGTGCAGGGGTAGGGCCGGCAGGTCGTCCCCGTAGTTGCCTCCCCACTTGGACGGATCCGGCGGCGTCTTGAGCGGGTTCTTCGGCTTGAGCGCCCGGACCTTCCTGTGGTCGTTGGGGAAGCCCTCCGGCTGCTCTCCAGCGTCGAGGTGTTCCAGGGCCTTGTACACGTGGATGAGCTGGCTCTGCTGCGTGGCCACCGCAAGGCCACGGTCGCGCATCTCCTCGCGGACTGCTCTGAGCTTGTCCGCCGTCAGCTCGTCTGCGAACTGGATGCCACAGACCTCGTCGATGAGACGCCGCACGAGGCCCACGTGCGTGCGGTAGCCGTCCTGCGTTGTCGGACGGCGGGTCTCCGCCGAACCGTTACGTGGTGCGGGGTCCTTGTGGTCCCCTCCTTGGCTTTCGAGCTTGTCCCCGTGATCGAGGTACTTCTTGAACATCTCGTCGATGAACACTCGACGCACCCGGGTGCCGTCGATGCCCCTGATCGAGTTCCAGGCCAGCTTGACGGACCGGCCCTCCTTGCGGGCCTCCTCGGCTGCGGCGCGCATGAGGCGCGCCTCATCAAGGGTGCGAACGGTCACCTTCACCCGCTTCTGCGACCCCTTGGAGGCCACCACCCGAACCTGGTACTTCCCGCCGGGGGCTTGCCAGATTGATCGCTCAATTTGCTTGAACGTTGTCTTGCCCATCAGGCAGCCCTTTCGAGAGGCATCTCTGGAACTTCTGTGGCTGTTTCGGCCCGAGCGGTGGCCTTGATGACGGACAGGTACGCCTCCGCCTGGGCTGCCAGGGCCGCCCCACGCACGTCGGCTGCTCGCTCCGCTTCGGCGTACTGCAGCCGCAGCGTCTCCAGTTCATCCTCGAGTTCCTGGTTCCGGGCTGTCGCCTCGTCCAGACGGGATCGCAGGGTCTTGACGTCGTCGACGTTCTTGAGGAGGTCGGCTCCCCGCTGACCGCTGGGCCGTAGGCCCGCCTCCAACAGGTTCGACAATGGGATCTCCCAGTCGTGCCCGTTGGCGGCACGCTTGGCCATCGGGAACTTGCCTGCCTGGAGACGGCGACGGACCGTCGCGTGGGACGTGCCGCACAGCCGGGCAGCAGCCTTGATGTTGAAGACTGGATCCTCTGTATCGAGGTCGGCAAGGTCTTGTTCGCGGGTAGGGCCACGGTCCTCTGTTCTGGTCATGTTTGAAAGATGACGACAAACCAATCTGTCGCACACCTTTCTGATGCGAAGGACCCGTCAGAAGCGTCAGAAACGTCAGAAAGCCGGTCGAGATGCCTGCAACGGTGGGCTTCTGGGACTTCTGACGCCCATAAGAAATATTTTTCGGGGCGTCAGGAGGGTTGAGGTCCGCCAGGGGCAACGAAATGGAATCTCTCAGGTTCCGGGAGTTTCCACCGATGGCCGTGGAGCGGATAATCACTTCCGTTTCGGGTGTTTTCAGGAGCAACGGCGAGGGGGCCACGCAGGGGGCCATTTTCTCCAAAAGGGGGCCATTTCCGGCCTTCAAACGCCGAAATGGAAACTCCTCAACGGGAAACGGCCTTCGCCTAGAAACCAAAGGGCCAGCCCATGATTGGGCCGACCACTTGGTACCCCGTACGGGATTCGAACCCGTGTTACCAGATTGAGAATCTGGCGTCCTGGGCCTCTAGACGAACGGGGCCTGTACCTGTTGACATCCATGCGGGTGCACGATGTCAACCTCTGGAGCAGCGCATTGTAGCGACGCTCAGAGGCTGCGCCTCTTGCTCGGGGGGGAGGACTCGAACCCCCAACGACTGGACCAGAACCAGCTGTGTTGCCAATTACACCACCCCCGAAAGGTGGGCCCCTGAGGGCCACGACAGCGTAACGGTCAGATGGCGGCGACCCGCATTTCAGAAGCTACAGGCGGGCCCTTGCCCGGGCGATCCGGCGCAGCACCTCGGCCCTGTCCATATAATCGGCCATGGTCTCAAACAGTGGAGGCCCGACGGTACGGCCCGTGACTGCGACCCGCACAGGTGCCTGGGCCTTGCCCAACTTGAGGCCGACTGCCTCGCCGACGTGCATCACCGTGTCCTTAAGCACCTCGGCATCCCATGAGCATTCAGCGAAGGCCTCTGCGGTTCTGTCAAGGATCTCGGCGGCACACTTCCCCTTGACCATTGCCTTGTGCCATGAGTCAGGGTCGTCGACAGGGTCATCCAGGAAGAGGAAGTCCACGAACCTGGGGGTGTCGCTGAAGGTCCGCAACTTCTCCTGGATCAGGTCGACCATTGTTTCAAACAGTCCCTGGTCGAACTTCTCGGCTGGCCACGGCGCCACCTCGCCGATCCACGGCGCGACCCGCTCGATGAACTCGGCCTTGGGTAACGCCCTCAGGTAGGTGGCGTTGATGTGCTCCAACTTCTTGAGGTCAAAGAAGGCCGCTGCCTTGTTTACGTCCTCAATGCGGAACACGTCGACAATCTCCGACAGTGGCCTTATCTCGACGTCGTCCGGCGGGCCCCATCCGAGGAGCGCCAGGTAGTTGACCATTGCCTCGGCCAGGTAGCCGCTCTCTCGGTAGTCGGCGATCGAGACGTCGTCGCGACGCTTGGAGAGCTTCTTTCGCTGTTCGTTGACCAGGAGGGGAAGGTGGGCGTAGGTCGGGTGTGGGGCGCCGATGGCATCGAGCATCAGGAGCACCTTGGGTACCCCGGAAAGCAGGTCCTCGCCCCGGATTGCGTGGGTGATTCCCATGTCGGCGTCGTCGACCGCATTGGCAAGGAGGAACATGGGTGAGCCGTTTGAGCGCCAGATGACGAAGTCCTCGAGGTCATCGGTGGAGAACGAGACCTCACCGCGCACGATGTCCTCGAACTGCACGGTCCGGCCCGGAGGCATCCGGAACCGGACAGCCATGCCATCAGTTATCGAGGAGCCCTCCACCTCGGCGTTGTCAGCGTCACACAGGTAGGCGAGGCCCCGGACGAGGAGATCCTCGACGACCTCGCGGTGGCGGTCACGGCGCTCGGACTGGTAGAGGGGCCCTTCGTCCCAGTCGAGGCCCAGCCACTCAAGTTCGGCCAGGAGGCTCTCGGTCAGCTCGGGACGGTTGCGTTCGGCATCGGTGTCCTCGACCCGCAGAACGTAGGTGCCGCCCGTAGAGCGGGCGAACAACCAGTTGAACAGGGCGGTCCGTGCGCTTCCAACATGTAGGAAGCCGGTGGGAGATGGCGCAAACCTAACTCGGTGGGTCACCGGGCCGAGGCTACCGGCGGCGGCACGGCGCTCGGGGCGACCTCTGCGCTGCCAGCAGCTATCGAGGAGCCAGCAGGCGGCTCATGGCTGAGCTCATGCCACTGAGGCGAATGTGGAGGGCCTCGTAGATGGAGCGATCCATTCCATAGGGGTCACCCACCTCGTCGGCAGTACGGCCGGCTGTCATGTGCCCTCCTCGAGCACCATGGAGGAGCGCCACCCATTCCCTGAGGTCCATGCCCGGCTGTAGTGGACCAACTGTCCCACCCAGCCGCGGCACCTCGCCCGCAAGAAAGGTCCGTGCCCGGGCGTCCTGGTCGACGGTGGCGACAGCTGATTCGTGCACGCGGGTCATCGCCACGATCAGGTCAGACTCGGCGAGCAGGTAGTCGGTCAGCAGGCTGCTGCGGTGGCTGGAGATGTCGATCCCCTGCTCGGCCAGCACATCGACCGAGTGGCTGGTGGCCGGTCCACCCGTCATTGCGTGGGTGCCTGCCGATGCCACCACGAGATCCGAACCTGCCTGGAAGAGGTCGTGTGCCAACAGTCCTTCGGCCATTGCCGACCGGCAGATATTGCCTGTGCAGATGAAGAGGATCACGTGCAGTCAGGCATTTCAGGCTGTAGCTGCATCAGCGGCGGCACGGTCGGATTCATACTGGTACTGGGGTTCGTCGACGCGTGGGCTGCGGCTGTCGCCGTCGGCCTGGCGGATTCCGTTGTCGAGTCCGCTTGTGGCGGCGTTCTTCCAGGACTGGTCGTCGGACCAGCGGACTCCGAGGTCAACAATGGTGCCAGGTTCGGTGATTGACCATGCTGCAGTCAGGGCCCGGTTGAGCAGGTCGGTCTGGAAGCCGGGTTCGTGTGGGCGGCCGACTGTGTAGCCGAGCGGCAGGTCAACGAACGCGGCTCTGGGTGGGTTGGCGGCTTCGGTGATGCTCCGTGCTGCTGTGAGGCACACGGTCGGCGTGCCGGCTGCCTCGATTGCCCTCGCTACCAGACCCACGGTCTGGTGGCATACCGGTCAAACGGGTACGAGGACCACCAGGTCGATGTCGGTCGGCATCTGCTGCACCGCATCGACGATTGCCGGGGCAAGTTCCTCTTCGGCGCGCCTGACCGAGTAGATGCCCCCCATGCAGGCCAGTGCCTCCGGAGCGAGGCCACCGATGGTGCCTGCAGCCACCATTTCGTTCAGGCGGTCAACCGGGAAGACGATGTTGGGGTCGCTGCGGGCGGGTTCCAGGTCGTAGGCAAAGTGGGTGACCCTGACGTCGCTAGCCGGTTGATCAGTTGGGATGTAGCGGATGCCGGTGTCGTCCTTCCAGTGGAAGGCCACCTGGCCCTCCCGGTAGGCGCCACCGGATCCGACGAGCAGAACGGTTGACTCGGAGAGCGGCTTGTCGAGGGGTGCCCATGCTGATGGGTCTGGGCGGTGCGCCCACTGGTAGGGCTCGAAGCCGAGAGCCGAGTACTGGTCGGTTGTACGTGCGATGTAGTCAACAGGCCGGCTGAGATCCACGCCCGCATCTTCTCATGTGCGGAAGCTCCGGTAGATACCAGCAGACGATTTGAGGTGGATTCGACACGAGCATCGACTCTGTGAGCATTTACTCCTACAATCCTCGTATGGACTCCACTGCCCGGGAACTCTCGGTTGAACAGGTGGCAGCCAAAGTCGACCTCAACGTCGACACCATCCGCTACTACCAGCGGTTGGGCCTCTTGAAGCCACCAGACCGTCAGGGCCGTCGGGCCGTCTACAGGCCCGACCACGTGAATCGCCTAATCGAAATCAGACGCCTTGCCAGCGCCGGTTTCACACTCGCTCAGATCGGACGCCTGTCGGAAACGACCGACGGAACCGACAACCTCGGTGGCCTCGCAGCCGAAGCTGCCAAGGCCCGCCGCCTGACGCGCTCCGAGGTGGCCAGCCAGGCCGAGGTACCAGAAGGCCTCGTTGCACTGCTGTGTGACAACGGCCTTCTTGAGGCCACCCTCGTCGACGGCGAACAGTTCTTCGACCAGGGTGCCGTCTCCATGGTCAGAGCCGGACTGGCGGTAAGCGCCGCCGGCGTGCCGCTTGACGAACTCGTCAACCTTGCCGTCGACCATGCAGGCAACGTCGACGAAATCGTGCGCAGGGCAATCGCCCTGTTTGAGGATCACGTAGACGACGATGCCGACGGTGAGGCTGGCGATGACGACCTCGTCGAAGTGGTCCATGCACTTCTGCCAGCCGTGACCCGACTCGTCGCACAGCACTTCCACCGGTCTCTCGTGTCACGTGCCCTTGAAAGGGTGGCCGAGGGCAAGAGGCCAGCCGTCGCCAACGCCCTGATCGCTGCCGACACTGAACACCTCGTGGTTACCTGCGAATGGCGCTGACCGAGCCCACAGCCGCCGGCCTACCCGTCGCCACCACAATCGAGGTGGTCGAGGGGCCGGGCCGCGACCCTCTGGCCTGGCTGGACAGCTCCCCGGCCGGTGTCGAGCGCTGGTTCTGGGAGATCCCCGACGATGACTCCTCGTGGGTAGGTATCGGGTCGGTCTCCACCGCCTCCGTCGCTGGACCCGACCGCTTCAGCGATGCTGCCGAGGTGGCGGCCGACATGCTGGACGGGCTCGTCGTCGACGCCCCCGATGAGGCTCCCCTACCTCGCCTCGCCGCCGGCTTCGCATTTGAAACTGGTGGAGGTGAGAAATCCTGGAGGGAGTTGGGGGGTGGTCGCCTGGTACTGCCGGCCCTCCAGGTTCTGCGACAACATGGCCGGACCTGGGTAACCAGCATCGGTGACCAGACGGTTCCCATTCCCCACAAAAAGACCAGCTCCGCCGACTATGCAGACGGGGCTGATGCGTCCAGGTGGGCCACCGACGAGGAACGGTCGATGTACCGGCACCTGGTTGCTACGGCCCTGAAGGCCATTGCCGGTGGCGAGATCACCAAGGCGGTCCCCTGCCGCTCCATTCGCGTCGACCGCAGCCCGGACCTCCCGCGTCTGCTGGCCACTCTCAGGGAAACCTTCCCAGCATGCGCCACGTTCTGTGTGGACACAGGTCGGACCGTCTTCGCCGGAGCCACCCCCGAGAGGCTGGCCGCCGTTCACAACGGCCACCTGGATACGGCAGCCCTCGCCGGGTCGGCACCCAGGCACGCTGACACCACTATCGACGATGCCCTCGGCCAGGGGCTCATGACCAGTCCCAAGGAACAAAACGAGCATGCCGTGGTAGTCGATGCCGTGGTGGATTCGCTTGAATGCCTGCATCTCACACCGTTGCTTCCGAATGGGCCTGCCCTGTTGCGCCTCCACGGCATCCAACACCTGCACACCCCGATCAGCTGTGAGCTACCTGACGGCGTTGGCATCCTCGATGTCGTCGGCGCACTCCACCCCACGCCAGCGGTTTCAGGGGCTCCAATCAGACGGGCGATCGAGTTGAGGGGCCTCCATGAGCACCTGGACCGGGGCTGGTTCGCCGGTCCTGTCGGCTGGCTTGATGCGGACGGCAACGGTGAGTTTCGGGTGGCCCTGCGCTCGGCTCTTATCGACGACCTGGGCACCACCCTGTTTGCGGGCGCCGGGGTGGTCGCCGGCTCCGACCCCGAGCGTGAGCTGCTTGAGACCGAGGTCAAGCTGGGTGCCATGTTGGGCCCGGTGCTGGCCACCTCGGGCGTTCCAGAAGGTATAGACCGGTGAGAATCACCACACCGACCGCCGATCCGATCCGGGTGCAGGCCGCGTGCCGGGCCCTGTTCGCACAACTGGTGGCATCGGGCGTGTCCCACGTGGCCATCTCTCCGGGGTCACGGTCCACGCCGCTCACCGTTGCCGCCGACCGGACCCCTGACCTCACGGTTTCAGTACACCTTGATGAACGGTCTGCCGGCTTTTTCGCGATGGGCCTGTCCAGGTCCAGCCGTCGGCCGGTTGCCCTGGTGTGCACTTCGGGAAGTGCCACTGCCAACTACCTGCCGGCTGTGGTCGAGGCGTTTCACTCCGGCGTGCCACTCATCGTGATAACTGCTGACCGGCCACCAGAACTTCAGGGCCGTGGTGCCCCTCAGACCATTGACCAGACCGGGCTCTACGGCTCCCACGTCCGTTGGGAGCACCAGGCAGACGTCATCGGTACAGAACCTCCCGAAGAGGCGGTACGTCTGGCAGCCCTCGCCGTTGAGCGTTCACTCAACCCTGTGCCGGGGCCTGTACATCTCAACTGTCCATTCAGAGAGCCACTTGAACCTCCTGTCGGCGACCCACCCCAGGTCACCCTCTTGCCAGCGCCGGCAGCAACACGTCAGCCTGAATCGAACGACGTCAAGACCCTCAGCGAGCTGCTGTCGCTGGAGAAGGGCCTGATCGTGGCAGGCCCGATGGACCTTGACGACCGAGGTAGAGCCGCAGTTTCAGATCTCGCAACTGCCAGCGGCTGGCCGATCATCGCCGACCCGGCCTCGGGGCTCCGCCGGGGTCCACACACCATCCACTCCCCTGTCATGGCCTGTGGCGATCACCTCCTGGCAGCCGGCATGGCCGATGTTCATCAACCCGACGTTGTCCTGCAGCTGGGCGGCATGCCAACGAGCCGGGCCTACAGGCTCTGGCTTGAGCGTTGCGAGGCGGAGCGGGTCGTCGCTGTCGACCACACAGGCCGCTTCCCGGACCCCTCCTTCGCTGTCACCGACAGGATTGCCGCAGATCCCGGTGAGCTGGCTGCCGCCATTATCCCCGCCACTGTCGCTGAACAACGGCACAACACCGCATGGACGCGCCTCTGGCTCGACACCGAGGCGGCTGCGGCCACGACTGTCGCCAGCCTGGTCGCCAGTGCCCCATTCGATGAGCCCGGTGTCGCCGTTGCCCTCTGTCAGGCAATGCCCGGTGGATCCAACCTGATCGTGTCCAACTCCATGCCGATAAGAGATCTGGATGCCTTCATGCCGGTCAACCAGCAGCCGCTGGCCGTCTATGCGAACCGGGGCGCAAACGGAATCGACGGACAGGTCTCCACCGCACTCGGCGTCGCCGCAGGCTCAGACACCCCGACGCTTCTCTTCACTGGCGACCTGGCCCTGCTCCACGATCTCGCCGGCCTCGTGGCTGGCGTGCGCCTCGGGGTGGACCTCACAGTGGTGGTCGTCGACAATGACGGCGGTGGAATCTTCTCCTTCCTTCCCATTGCAGCGGAGTCCGGCGTTGACCATGACCGCCTGTTCCACACACCGCACGGCCTTGACCTGGGCCATGCTGCCTCCCTCGCCGGTGCAACCCTCGACCGCGTCTCTGACCGAGCCGACTTGGATCTTGCGTTGGCAACATCACTCGGGCACCCCGGAATCCACCTGGTGCACGTGCGAACGACTGCATCCACAAACGTGGGGCTCCACCGGGCCGCCGCTTCTGGCGTCGCTGAGTCACTTGGTGGGGTGAACCCGTGAGCACCCGCCTGCACACCGAGGTTGAGGGCCGGGGCCACCCCCTCATACTTCTGCACGGATTCACCGGCGACACATCGACCATGTGGCCGCTCGGCCACGAGATCACAGGCATCCGGACCGTGGTTGCCGTGGACCTACCGGGCCACGGTGCAACGGGCGTGCTCGACGAGCATGCCGGCTACCGCTTCGAAAACACCGTCGATGCCCTGGCCGAGACGGCGAGGCAGTTGGGCCACGACAGCGTGGACGTGATCGGCTATTCCATGGGCGGCCGCATAGCCCTGGGCCTGGCAGTAAGGCACCCCGACCTGGTGAGGTCCAGCGTGCTCATCGGCGCGACGGCCGGGATCGTTAGCGACGTTGAGCGCGACATACGTCGCCGCACCGACGACGACCTTGCCGAGGAGATCCTCACCGACGGCCTTGAGTCATTCGTGGACTACTGGATGGACCTGCCTCTCTTTGAAACCCAGGTGCGCCTCGGAGAGGACGCACTGCACGATGCCCGCGAGCAACGGCTCAGGAACCATCCCGACGGTCTGGCCGGCAGCCTCCGCGGTTCAGGCAGCGGCAACCAACCGTCTCTGTGGCGCGAACTCCACCAGGTGACAGGACCGGTTCTTCTCATGGTCGGGGACGAGGACCCCAAGTTCAGGTCGTTGGCAATCCGAATGGCGTCAGGGCTGCCTCGGGTCGAAATTTCGGTACTTCCAGATGCCGGCCACGCTGCCCACCTAGAGAATCCGGCCGCCGCAGTGATTGCGATCCGGGCCTTCCTCGACGAGGTCACCACCCTGTGAGAATCGTCGAGGCAGGTGTGGCACGCCACACGCTCACCTACCGCACTTGCATCACCACAGCCCACGGGCAGATCGCCGAACGCCCGGTCCTCTTGTTGACCCTCACCGACGAGGATGGTCACACCGGCATCGGCGAGGCCGCTCCCCTCGACGGCTTCACCACAGACACGGTCGATCAGGCCGAGGCCGCCCTGTTGGGATGGGCCGCGGACGGCGACGAATCGCTCGTCGATTCTCCCACGGCGCAGGCCGCTGTAGATGCGGCTCTCCATGACCTGGCTGCGACTGCGGCTGGGATACCGCTGCACCACTACCTGAACCCGGACAGCCCGGCTTCGTTACCGGTGTCGGCACTCGTGGTCGGAGAAACACCCGCCCAATTGGTCGATTCCGCCGTCGCGGCGATAGCTGGTGGCCACCTCTCCCTGAAGGTGAAGGTGGGCGCCCTACCGATCACCGATGACCTGGAGCGGGTTGCAGCAGTCCGTCAGGCGGTCGGCCCTGAACCGACAATCAGGCTGGATGCCAACGGGGCCTGGAGCCCCGAAGAGGCGCCTGGGTGCCTGGAACGGCTGGCAGCGTTTGAAGTCGAGTTCATCGAGGAGCCAGTGTCGGGCATTTCGTCACTGGCCGACATCATGCACGTGTCACCGATTCCGGTGGCGGCCGACGAGTCTGTTCGTTCCCCATTTGACCTGGACAGGCTCATCGCAACAGGTGCTGCCGACTTGCTGGTCCTCAAACCGTCGGCCATTGGGGGCATCTCCGTTGCGGCACAGTGGGCCGCCAGGGCCCGCTCCGGCGGCCTGGGCGTCGTTGTCACCTCGCTGCTGGAGAGTTCGGTGGGAATTCGGGCTGCCGCACACCTGGCCTCGGCGATCGGCGCCCTCGACCCGGCCCCCGGACTGGCCACAGCCACCCTCCTGGAAGCGGACCTCAGAGCCCCGCTACTACCTAATGCCGGATTGTTGAACCTCGCATGAAGGCCTGTCGCCGGTCACAGCACACCTAAACAAAGTGTTGTAGAAATACCCGAGGTCGACGTCGACAGGGGGGGAACAACCGGTGCTCAAGGCGGTCCTCGGGGCACTCGTACCGCTACTTGCTGCGGTTGTCGCGTTCGCATTCGGAGCAATCATGCTGCTGGCACTCGGGGCGAGCCCCCTCGAGGGCCTCAACGCCATGCTCGACGGAGCATTTGGCAGCGGCTCCCGACTCGCAGCAACTGCTGTCAAGGCCACCCCCCTGATCCTCGTCGGTGCGGGAATCACAATCGCCTTCCGTACCAGCGTCATCAACATCGGTGGTGAGAGCCAGATCATCGCCGGAGCGCTCCTCTCTACCGTCGTGGCACTCACCCTCCCGGACCTACCGGCATTCATCCTTGTTCCACTGGTGCTGCTGGCTGGTGCGGCCGGTGGCGCGGTTCTCGGGGCGATCCCCGGGGCACTCAAGGCCTATGCCTCGGTCAACGAGATCCTCTCCACGATCATGTTGAACCTGGTGATGGTCCAGTTCATGAACTTCCTCCTCAGGGGGCCCCTCATCGACCCCTTCGAGTTGGAGGCAGGAACCCGCATTCCACAGACTCAACGTCTCTCCGACAATGCTGCGCTGCCCACCCTGATCGACGGCACGAGGCTCCACATCGGCGTACCGGTTGCGATCATTGCAGCAGTTGCCGCCTACCTGATCCTCTGGCGTACCCCGACGGGCTTTCGTCTTCGGGCTGTCGGCCACTCGCCTGAGGCCGCTCGCGCTGCCGGAATCAGCGTGAAACGAAACGTGACCCTGGCCATGGCGCTGTCTGGATCCCTGGCCGGAATTGCAGGCTCCATTTTGGTGTTTGGCAGCGAGGGCCAGCGCATGGTCACCGACGGTTCAGCGGCAGGTTTCACAGGTAGCGCCGGCTTCAACGGCATCGTTGCCGCACTCTTTGGTGGGCTGCACCCACTGTGGACTATCCCCTCGGCAATGCTGTTTGGCGCACTTCTCACCGGCGCCACCCAACTCCAGCGCGTGCTTCAGGTCCCGGCGGCATTGGCAGTAGCCCTGAACGGGATTGTCGTCATTTTCGTAATCAGCTCCACTCCGGTGCGCGGCTGGCTGCAGAGGTCTCTTGCCGACTCGGGGCTGTTCAGCCGTTCGAGTAACCGCGTTGAGGCCGACTGAACATGGGCGATTTCTTCACCCTGAGCGTGCTGGTCGCCACTGCTGCATCGGCGATCCGGCTCGCCACGCCATACCTGCTTGCCTCTCTCGGCGAGACCATCGGCCAGCGCAGTGGTGTGCTGAATCTCGGTGTCGACGGCGTGATGCTGTTGAGTGCCTTCTTCTCGTACTGGACCGTGCTGGGGACGGGCAACCTGTGGTTGGCCGTGCTGGTGGGTCTCGTCGTAGGACTTGCCATGGGTGTTCTCTACGGCGTCATCACGGTCAGGTTGAGCGCAACCCAGGGAATCAGCGGCATCGGTATCTTCATCTTCGGCCTCGGCCTCAGCGATCTGTTGTTCCGTCAGCTGGTGGGAACCCCGAAACCGGTCCGACGCCTACCGAACGTTGACGTTCCGATCCTGTCAGACATCCCCCATCTCGGCGAGGCCCTGTTCCAACGCAACCTGTTGACCTACCTGGCGTTCCTTCTGGTGCCGGCAACTGCGCTCCTGCTATCCAGAACGACCTTCGGCCTCAACATCCGTTCTGTGGGTGAGAACCCCCAGGCGGCCGACAGCCTCGGCGTGTCGGTCGAGCGAACCAGGTTCGTTGCCATCCTCATTGGCAACGCCATGGCCGGCCTTGCCGGGGCGGCACTGGTACTACAACTAGGGATCTTCCAGCCGAACCTCACCCAGGGGCTCGGATTCATCGCCGTGGCACTTGTCTACTTCGGTGCCTGGCGACCAGTTGGCGTAATGGGTGGTGCGCTGCTCTACGGGCTTGTCAATGCAACCGTGCTGCAATGGAAAGCTCTGGGCATTATTCCCGTGAGTGGCTCGGACCTTGCCAACATGGCTCCGGCAGTCCTCACGATTCTGGCGCTTATTGTGCTGGCACGCCGGGTACACGCCCCGGCTGCACTCACCAAGCCCTTCACTAGACACTGACCTGACGCAAACACAAGGTGGGGAGAACCCCAAGAAAGGAAAGGAACAGAGATGAAGAAACAATGGAGACTTAGCTCTTCCGTTCTGGTGCTCCTGGGAGCGCTTGCGCTCGTCGGTGCTGCCTGTGGCGGCGACGATGCCCCTGCCTCAGGCAGCGGTGAAGGAGGGGCACTGCGGGTGGCGATCGTGGCGCCAAGTGCATCTGATGACCTTGCGTTCAGCCAGAGCATGGTTGATTCGGTCAACGCCCTTGAGCGTGCCGTCGAGTTGTCAGTTACCGATGGGACGTTCATCGTCGAGGATGCTGCTGCGGCTATCCGTGGTTACGCCGAGGACGGCAACGACGTCGTCATAGCGCACGGCACCCAGTTTGGTGGGTCTCTTGTGGAGATAGCACCCGACTTCCCGGACGTGACGTTCGTGTGGGGAACGGCTTCTGACACCCAGGGCCTCGACAACGTGTTCGCTTACGCTCCGGCCGCCGGTGAGGGTGGCTACGTGAACGGCTCCATCGCTGCCTCCCTCACCGAGTCCGGCGTAATCGGCGTGGTCGGCCCCATCGAGGCTGGTGACGCTGTCGCCTACATAAACGGCTTTGAAGCCGGTGCCCTCGCTGGTGGTGCGTCCGAGGTGAACATCACCTACACGGGTTCGTTCGGCGACGTGGCCCTGGCGGCCGAGGCAGCCGAGGCCCATCTGGCCAACAAGGTTGACGTGTTGACCGGTACCGCCCAGATGGTCGTTGGTGCTGTCGGTGTGGCTGCTGATGCTGGTGTGCCGTGGTTCGGCACACAGGCCAACCAGACGTCGCTTGCTCCGGACCTGGTCGTGGCTTCACAGGTTTACCACTGGGAGGTCGTGCTCGAGGAGATGCTTGCACTTCGTGACAGCGGCGTCATCGGAGGCCAGGCCTTTGAGATCAACCTCGCAAATGGTGGCCTGGTAATCGAGTTCAACGATGCCTTCGAACTGCCCGCAGGAGTACGCGACGCAGCCGACGCCATGATCGAAGGCATAACCAACGGAACGGTGAACACCGGGTCGTAGCCCACAGGAAGACGACTACTTCATTAAGTGAAGGTGCTCAACCCCTGCCGATACGCCTTTCTGGTGGACGGCAGGGGTTGAGGTCTTCAACCTGACAGGACAGACACACCCAATGGGACCTGAGACGAACATCCTGGAGATGCGGGGGATCACCAAGGCCTTCCCCGGCGTCATCGCCAACGAGGGAATTGACCTTGACGTCCGCTACGGCGAGGTCCACACGCTCCTGGGTGAGAATGGTGCCGGCAAGAGCACCCTGGTGAAGATTCTCTTCGGCCTCTACCAGGCCGACGAGGGCAGCATCCTCCTGCGCGGCGAACCCATTGCCGTCGGGTCCCCATCTGAGGCGATTGCCTCGAAGATCGGGATGATCCACCAGCACTTCATGCTGGTACCGACCCTCACGGTCGCCGAGAACGTCGCCCTCGGCACAGCGTCGACCAGACGGCCGTTCACCGACCTGGACGTGGTTTCCAGGCGCGTCTCTGAGATCTCCGAGGAACATGGTCTTGCGGTTGACCCGTCGGTAGAGGTCCGTCGACTCGCCGTTGGCGAGCGCCAGAGAGTCGAGATCATCAAGGCCCTCTACAGGGATGCAGAGTTGTTGGTCCTCGATGAGCCGACCGCTGTCTTGACCCCAGGAGAGGTCGACGACCTGTTCGTGATCCTGCGGCGCATGGCCGACGCAGGACGTGGCCTGATCTTCATATCCCACAAGCTCCGCGAGGTGATGAGCCTCAGCGACCGGATCACGATTCTGCGGAACGGGAAGGTGGTTGGGACCACCACGCCGGACGAGACCAGCCGCGAGGAGTTGGCACAGATGATGGTCGGTCGGGCAGTCCGCCTAACCCCTGAAAAGCCCGATATGGACGTAGGTCCAGCCCGCCTGGAGGTGGAGAGTCTGACCATCCACGGCGACCGTGAGACCGTCGCTGTGAACGACATCTCCTTTGAGGTGCGATCCGGTGAGATCCTCGGAATCGCCGGAGTGTCCGGAAACGGTCAGCGTGAGTTGGCCGAGGCCATAGCCGGCCTTCGAGTGGGGGAACCGGGTGGATCGATAAGGCTCGATGGCGTCGAGGTCACTGATAAAGACACCCGTTCACGGCGCGACCGGGGTCTCGGCTTCATTCCTGAGGAGCGGATGCGCGACGGAGCCATCGCCGAGTTCACGGTTAGCGAGAACATGGTTCTCGTGGACCACGCTTCTAGGCAGTTCACCAGCCGCGGAATGCTCGCCTTCGATGCGATCCGGCGCCATAGCCGGAAACTGGTCGACGACTTCGCGGTGAAGACCCCGGGGATCGAGACCCCCACCTCCAGCCTCTCTGGAGGCAACATCCAGAAGGTGATCCTGGCAAGAGAGCTCTCGGCATCCCCGACCGTGCTGCTGGCGTGTCAACCGACCCGCGGAGTCGACATAGGCGCGGCCGAGTACATCCACACGCGTCTCATCGAACAGCGCAACCTGGGTACTGCCACGATCCTCATTTCCGAGGACCTGGACGAGGTCATGGGCCTGGCGGATCGGATAGCTGTCATGTACGAGGGAGAGATCGTCGCTGTCCTCCCGGCTGAAGGCGCTACAAGGGAAGGCATCGGACTCCTGATGGCCGGCGTGGTCGAACCTACCGCCCAGACCGTGGGCTAGCCGAGGGCCTTCCCGAGGCTCTCCCCCAGCGGATCGGCCACGACCTTTTCACCAACCTCGGCCTCGGACTCGCGGGCGGCAGCGGCAAAGATGCCCTTGGACATGAGCGACCTGGTGGCCTTTCGTCGCTGCCAGTAGATGGCTGCCCTGGCCCTGTGGGCTCCCTCGTGGTGTGGTTCGGCCGCCACGGCCATCTCGACGAGGTGACAGGCCAGCCGCAGTTCGCCGGCCTCGGCCAGTTCCCGGGCACGGTCGGTAAGCGCTTCAACAGACCCGGCCAGGGAAACCACCTCGGCGGCCAGGGCCGACTCGGGTGCGGGCTTCAGATTTGCCGCGTTTCCGTCCCACCAGCCGCCGAACTGCCGGTAGACGTTGCGAACCACGAACTCCGGTTCGTCGTACTGGGGTGCTAGCCACGGCCTGTCCTGCAGGTGGTTGGGCACGGTCACCTCGTGGATGATCGTGTCCAGGGTGGCGCCCTCGTTCATCAGTTCGAGGGTGCGGCCGCTGAGGTGTTCGAGCGCCTCGGCAAGGTCACCCAGTACCAACTCGACACGCTGGCGGCCCACGATGGGTAGCCCGTGGGCTGGAAACACCTGTTCGGCACCGGCAGCGAGCATTTCCCGCAGAGCTGCGGCCCATTCGATCGGATAGCGCTGGACCTTCTGGGGGTTACCTGCGTTTGGGAACACCCACGACATGAAGTCGCCGGTGTAGGCGGTCAGGTTCAAGGCGTCCCAGCCCCAGGCGTGGTCGTCGGTCTCTCCTCTGGCGTGGTGCAGTTCGATGCTTCGGTCGCCGACGCTGAACGCGAGGGTGGAGCGAAATGTCTCATCGGGTTCGGCAACGGAGTCAGGCAGGAAGGTTCTCCCTGACCCTCCGATACCCATGGCATCGGGCTTCACAACGCCGCCGAACTGCCGCAGGTTGATGACGATGTTCCAGCCGTTAGTGGTTCGGTACCTGTCGAAGCGGGCTGGCACCGCCTCGTGGGCCAACACCTTCGGGCGGGGCTCACCTCGGGCCTCGGCATCGGCGATGAATGCGCCGCTGCCGCCCACGTGGTCGAGGTGGCCATGGGTGTAGACGAGGCTGTGGAAGGGGGCGTCGGTCCAGTTCCTGATCGATTCGACGACCCCTGCACCGGACCGGGCTCCGCTGGTGTCAAAGCAGACAAGACCCTCGTCGGTGCGGATCACCCAGCAGTGCGAGAACGACTCCACGACGGCAATGTCGTCGTCGACCTGGGTCAACTCTCCGGTTACTCGATTGTGCGGGGGTTCGGCTGTACCGGTGTCGATGATCCGGCTGGAGAGCTCAACTGGGTCTGGATGGGTGCTCACCGGATACTCCTGTCAGGTGTTGGGGTGGCGGGCTGAAAGCGTAGACACCGTGTGTGGTGGTGGCCGGATCGGACACTCACCCGAGATGCCTGAGGATGAGCGATGCTCCCCTGTCGAGGTCCTCGAATAGGAAGAAGTGGGTGCCGTCAACGAGGACCAACTCGACCCCCAGGCGATCGGCCTGGGCCTCGAACCACCCCATGTCGAGGTCGGTGTCGGTGCCAGCCAGCACGGTGGACGGACAGGCCACGTCGACCATGTGGTCGAATGCCTCGCCGGGTCCGTAGCGCGTGGTCGAGCCGAAGAAGGTGGCCTCTGTCTCGGGTGCACATGCCAACTCCACCTGGCCGTCGGGACGGTCCACGAACCCCCAGTTGACGTATGCCTCGAGGATCTCGGGTTCCAGCACACGGAGAGGTTGGCGGGTTCCGTAGGAGGCGACGACGGTGGCACGATCCGGCCAGACGGGCCTGCGACGACGCGCCGCCACGGCCATCGGGTGTTGGCCTTCCTCGTGTGCGAGGCGGATGTGCTTCCTGGCGGAGACATCGATGGCGATCGCCTCGCAGAGCATCAGTCCAGTAACCCTCCCAGGGGCGGCGGTGGCCACCTCTATCCCAACAGCGCCGCCGAGGGAGACACCGAGGATGGAGAATCCCTCCAGCCCCAGGTGGTCAGCGACCGCCAGGATGTCCAGAGCCAGTGCGTCGTTGCCGAGTTGGCCTGCATCGGTCACGGTGCTGCTCCGGCCGTGGCCCCTCAGGTCGACCCCTATGAAGCGGAAGCGGTGTCCGAGCCTCCTGGCGAAGGGGTCAAAGGTGCCAGCACAGAACCCGCTCGGATGCAGGACCACGAGCGGCTCGGTGCCGGCATCGTCTGGACCACCACCCCAGTCCAGGTAGGCGATTGTCAGGCCCTCACGCTCTATGTGCCCACCGCTGGGCCCGATCCCACTCACGTCACTACCCTTCCATACCGTGTGCCAACAACGCCTACACAGGCGCCGTCCCGTGAACCTGAGCAGTGGCTACTCCCACATGTTGGCACTGGTGGTCACCCTCATCATGGTGGCGGCATGTGGAGGCATCGGTGTCGAGCCCGAATCCGTGTCTCTGTCAGGACCTGCTGGCCCTTCTGCCCCTGACCCTGCCACGGGTGAGATGCACGTCGAGGTACTGACCGAGTACCCCCACGATCCGACCGCTTTCACGCAGGGCCTGGAGTTGGTCGATGGCCGCCTCTTTGAGAGCACGGGTCGCTACGGAATATCAACGGTACGTGAAGTTGACCTCGCCACCGGTGGGATCCTGGCCTCAACCGGACTTGACGACACCATGTTCGGTGAGGGGCTCACGGCAATCGGCGGTAATCGCCTGCTGCAGCTCACCTGGAAGGCCGAGACCGCGACGGTGTGGAACCTCGACAGCCTTGAGCGGGTCGACACATGGTCCTACGAGGGTGAGGGGTGGGGTGTGTGCCTACTTGACCCGGAGACCCTGGTCGTCTCCGACGGATCGGCGACCCTGACCTTCAGGTCAGCGACTGACTTCCACGAGCTGGGCAGCGTGGTGGTCGCGCGAGAGGAACTGCCTCAGGAACTCCTGAACGAACTCGAGTGCGTCAACGGCACTGTCTGGGCGAACGTCTGGAAGACTGACACGATCCTCGGTATCGACCCTGCCACGGGAATCGTGTTCGCCAGAGTGGATGCCTCCTCGCTACCGGTGGAACGGTCTTCGCTGTCTCCCGGTTCGGTGCTGAACGGCATCGCACACGACCCCGCCACAGGACGGTTCCTTCTGACAGGCAAGTACTGGCCATCCCTCTACGAAGTGGAGTTCGTGGCCGGTTAAGTGCAGCGCTCAGGCAAACCTGTTTGAGATCTCGTCTTGGTCCCAGAACCCTGGAAGCGGTCGATCGGGAGCACTCTCGGCATAGTGACGTAGACGTTCCACTGCCTCATCGTCGAACATCTCGACGGCATCAAAGAATCCCGTTCCACCGACTGCCCTCATGGCACGGTCACCTTCGCTTCCGCTGCGTGGCAGCCGGGGTGTGAGCACCAGTAGCCGGGGGCGGTCCCGGGCTGAATCGCCGGCGTGTCCGCTGGCCAGCACGTGGGCCCGCCCAAGGGTCTTCCAGAGGGCGTCGGTTCGTCGCATACCCGGCCTTGCGGTGGTGAACGCTCCAGAGACCTCCACGTACCACTGGCGGCCGACCGCCTTGTCGGTTACGAGAAACGAGAAGTGTGCGCCGAGATCGCGACGGACGACACCGGCTTTGACTATGTCAAAGCCCGCCTCGACCAGCACGGCCTCGGCGATGTCGGCTGCCTTCTTGCCCGATTCTGCAGCGCGTTCAAGCAGGTGCTCGGTGTCGTCGTGGCCGTTCAGGTCGGGAAACAGCCCGTCCTGTGGCCCGGCCCGGCCAGCCAGGTCGCTGCGGCGCCACTGGGCGACGGCACCCGCCTCAATGCGTTCCTTTTCGGTCCTGAGGCGTTCGCGTGCAAGGTCGATGTACTCGGATTCGAGGTCGTAGCCGGCACCGCGCCGTCCGGCCCGTAGTGCCGCAACGAGTGTGGAGCCGGAACCCAGGAACGGGTCAAGGACTAGGTCGTCGCGGTAGGTGTATAGGTCGATCAAACGCCTGGGCAGCTCAACAGGAAACGGGGCCGGATGGCCGACCCTGCTGGCCTGCTCCGGGTCGATGCGCCAGAGGTCGAGGGTGGCCTCCATGAACTCGTCTGTTGTGACGGTGCTCTCGTGGGGAAGGCCGTCCTCCTGGCGCTTCTTCGGCACACGTGCCCTGTCGAAGCGACCCTTGCTGGCGATGACGACCCGTTCGGTCATGTCACGGAGCACCGGATTCGCTGCCCTGCGAAATGACCCCCAAGCGACCGATCCCGTTGCGCCCTCGGCCTTCTGCCAGACGACCTCGCCCCTGAGGAGCAGTCCCAGATCGTCCTGGAGGATGCGGATGATGTCGGCCGAGAGGCTGCGGTAGGGCTTGCGACCCAGGTTGGCCACGTTGACGGCGATGCGGCCACCGGGTTCAAGCACCCTCACACATTCGGCGAACACCTCAGAGAGCATCTCCAGGTACTCGAGGTATGAGGTCGGAATGCCGGGTGAGCCGTTACCGGCCACAGCCAGCTCGTACTCCTTGCCGACGAAGTAGGGCGGCGAGGTGACCACGAGGGCGACCGACGAGTCGGGCAGGTGGTGCATGTCGCGGGCATCACCCAGGATGCAGCCGTCGCCCAGGTCTGGGGCATCGGCGATGGTGTCGTCATCAGACACCTCTGGTGGCCGGAATCGGGCGTAGAAGGCCGACGAGTCGTGGTTCTCACGGCGGCCCACCCCGAAGGCCGTCGTTGCGGTTGGCTGGCGCTTCTCGCTCACGTGGACCCCCTTTCGGCTGGACCGGCCACGAAATGCCCGGTACTCAAGGCTACGCGACCCGCGCGCGCGGGCCACCTGGGGCCTTCACCAGCGCCTCTCAAAGCCTGTCGCACCCCTCTGGGATGATCCCCTCACGCCTTGCGGCCGGCTACCGGCCGCCTCCCACACCTCATCAAGGGAGGCCCCAGTGGCCCTGCATCCGGTACCTTCAACAGCCGAGTTGGCTACTCGACTCGTCACGCTCGTCAACCCGGACCTGCCCCTCCTTGTCGGCGTTGTCAGACATCGCCGTGCCATCCAGGTCCTGAGAGAGCCCATCATCGACATGGCTGACCTCATCGGGCGCAGTGCTCCAGACTGCTGGGCTGCCGTGGGTCTGCATGTGTCAGGACAGGTCTCACGAAATGGCGAGCCCGAGACGCCGCGTGCCGGGGTTCTCTACCTGCTGGGTCGTAAGGGCCCACCGGCTACAGCCATCGATTGGGGCAGTCGCGTCGAATTGCTCGAAGGTGGCAGGGGGCTGCTCACAGACCTTCTTCGCCGGTTGCTCGACCAGCCGATGCCTCCGCCGGCAGTCGACCCGATGCGCTTCCTCAGCCACATCTGGATCAACCGCGTTCTGACTACTGTCCTGGACCGTCCTCTCGGGTCTCCATCCCCCACCCCGGGAGACGTCTCCCGGATGTGCCCCGATCCGGTCGACGACTGGGCTCAGGTCCGCCGCGTTGCTCCAACGGTTCTCTGGGAATTCCCGGGGTTGACCCGGCGGACGCTGGCTGGCTCGGTGACGGCTCGCTCTACCGTCTCGTCGAGTCGGGGCTCTCCGACCCGGTCGAGATCGTCGCTGACCTGACGGAGTTGCTGTCGCACGAGACCCTTGAGCACATGGGCCTCGGCTGATGCACCCCGTTGCTATCCGATTCGCTACTCAACGAAGAGTTCGGCCAGGCGTCTTCTGGCTGCATCTCCGGTGGTGGCCCAGTCGTAGATTGAGCCACCCACCGCCCCCGTCTCCGACAGCGACTGAACAAACAGTTCCATGTCGTCCAGCCCCGCCAGAGGTTCGTCGGCGCCGTACACGTCGCCACTCTCGGCACCCACACCCCCGATGCCGTGCACCACCGCGCTCTCATTGCGCAGGTTCTGGCGCAGCAACCTGATGTTCTCGCCGCTGTAGTAGAGCGGATCAGCGTGTTCCTCGGTGCGGAACGACCAGTAGTTCATGGGAAGCCACACGTCGTAGACACCTGCAACGCCAGACCAGGGAAAGCCCGGCCAGAAGTCGGGGTTGATCTGGTCGGTCACTATCGGTGGCATCACGATGCCGCCGAGGACCGCGCTGCCAACCGCCTCACGCAGTCCCAGCGACAACAGGGTCAGGCGACGGCTGCGCTCCTCGGGGTCGTCTTCGAGTTCGCCCCTGTTCCACTCGATGTCGACAGCGAGGCCGTCAAAGCGGTGGCCCAGCACCTCAAACCGGTGAATCGCAAGGAGACGCTCGAGGTCCTCGTCGTCGGCGCTCCACTTGGGCAGGTACCAGCCGACCACGTCCAGGCCGTCTGCGTGGGCGTTCATCAGAAACTCTGCCAGAACCCACGGGTCGGTGGTTGGCCCGGTTGCCCGGTCGTCAGAGCGTGCAGCCTGCATGAACAGGGTCTGAACCCCGGCGGCCACCATCTCGGCTGTGTCACCAGGTGGCACCGACGGCCTCCCCGACGTGTAGGCAGGATCTGCGTCATACGAATCGACCCAGGCGCCAAGGCCGTAGTAGGGGCCTACGCCGACGGTGTACTGCTCGGCCACGACAAGGTTCGGCGACACCTCGGACAGCGGCTCGGCCGACACCCTGGTCATCGACAGGTCACCTGACCCGCCAATTGCTATGGCAGCCACAAGCGCCGCCAGGCCCACGACAGCCAGGACGGCAAGTGCACCGGGGTGACGGATTTCCACGATCCAACGCTAGCCAGTTGCCGGTGACCGGTGGCCGCGCCAGAAGCGGCCCGGTGCCGTGTACGCGGTCGGCTCCACCGGTAACGTCGCCCTGATGGAGGACCAGCCACCCGACGACGGGAGCACGCCTGTCGAGTCGGGACCTGCCGCTATTGCACGTCGCAGGGTGCTGTTCGGCCTGGGCTTCGGTGCAGCCAACCTTGCCCTTCTGCGGCGTTTGAGCACCCGGCCTACGCGGCTCTCGGCCACACCGGTCACAGCACCTTCATCGGTCCCGGCTACCCCGTCAACGACCGGCGCGCCGGCAGCCACCACGCCCACAGTTCCACCAGTTCTCGATGATTCAATCGGGGTAGTCACCGACGACCATGTCTATGACACGGTGATCGTAGGCGGCCGGGTAATCGACCCCGACTCGGGGTTTGATGCGGTGGCCCACGTGGGTATCGACGGAGAAACGATCACGCGGATCAGCCTCGAACCCCTTTCCGCCTCGGGAACCATCGACGCCACCGGCCTCGTCGTGTCGCCGGGCTTTATCGACATCCTCTCGTACCCACCCAACGGATACGGCGAGTGGTTCAAGGTCGCCGACGGTGTCACCACCAATTTGAATCTCCACGGCATCGATGATCCGATGACCGACTTCCTCAACAAGGCAGCAGACAACGATCCTCCGGTCAACTACGGAGGCGCCGCCGACCAGTATGAGCACCGCAAGATCATGGAGTTGGGAATCGGCAGGGCCCGCGGAGACGATCTCGACGAGCTGGTCAGCCGGGCCGAGGCCGACGTCCTGGCCGGTGCGCTGGGCATCCACGAGCAGCCCGAGTACACCGTCGACGTCAGCTTCGACGAGATGCTCCGCCACGGTGAGGTGGCTGCCCGTTACTCGGTGCCACTGTGCCTGCACGTCCGGTACTCGGAGAACCTCACGCCGGGCACCCAGGAGGAGGCCCTCGACGAGGCCATCAGGGTCGCCACCCAGACGGGTTGTCGACTCCACATCGAGCACATCAACTCCACCGGCGGTACCGGTCGGATGGCCGAGGCCATCGCACAGTTGGAGGCGGCACGCTCTTCGGGAATCCTGATTTCGGCCTGCACCTATCCATACACTTTCTGGGCTACCAGCGCAGCTACCGCCCGCTACGACAATTTTCGGGAAAAGTACGGCATCTCGTGGGGTGACCTCCAGATTGCGGGCACCAACGAACGCCTTACCGAGGAGACCTTCAACGCCGCCCGCAGGGAATACAAGTTGACGGCAGCCTTTGCAATGAGCGACGACGACATCGACACCTCGCTGCTCACCCCATGGGTGATGATCGGCTCCGATGCAATTCTGGAACGGCCACATAACAACCACCCCCGCTCCACGGGTTGTTTCAGCCGGGTGCTCGGCCACTACGTACGCGAGCGTGGTCTGCTCTCCCTGCCCGACGCTCTGGCCAGAATGACGATCCTCCCGGCCCGGATGCTGGGCGACATCAGTTCCGACATGGCACGGCGGGGTCGCATCCAGTCGGGTGCTGTCGCCGACATCACCGTCTTTGACCCGGTGACCATCATCGACAGGTCGACCATTGCCGACCCGGCCCGTGAGGCCGAAGGTGTGCGCCACGTGCTGGTCGCTGGTCGGGCCGTTCGGACCAACGGTGTCAACAACCGGGACGTGAGGCCAGGCGTACCGATCCTGCGCGACCTGACATGAGCGACCCCACCGGTATCGACCCAGAACACGACGTCATGTCCGAGACAGAGCGTCGGGTGGCATGGCATCTGACCAGGATGCTCATGGCCTTCTTCGCCGTTGCACTCGTGATGATCTGGGCGGACCTGTCGATTGACCTGACAACGCTCACCGGGGTCAGCCACGACGAGAATGGTCCGACTCCTGCCGCCACAACAGCACCTTCCGAGTCGCCAGCCGACGGCGGGTCCGAAGCCACCCTCCCCCCGGAAGTTCCCACCACCACGACACTCCCGTTCGAGGCACGCACCTTCACAATGGTGGCTACCGGCGACCTGCTCGTCCACGAGTACGTGGCCGACATGGCCGGCTTCTACGGCAACGACGGTGGCTACGACTTCAACCCCATGTTCAGACGTGTCCAGCCCGTGCTGGCGGGTGCCGACCTCGCCATCTGCCACCTGGAGACGCCGCTGTCTGAGGACAACAGCGACCTCGTCTACTACCCGAACTTCCGGGTGCCGTTCGAGCTGGCAGATGCCATCGGTGCGGCTGGCTACGACGGCTGCTCGGTGGCATCCAACCACAGCCTGGATGCCGGTGTCTCAGGTGTGCGTGCCACCCTGAGCCATCTGGACCGGGCGGGTGTGGCCCATGCCGGCATGGCCCTCGACGAAACCGGAGCAGGGCCGGCCTGGTTCGCCCCAGGCAGCATCTCTGTGGCTCACCTGTCCTACACCGACATCATGAACGGGGCCTCACTTCCAACCGACCCGCCATGGCTGGTCGGAAGCCTCGATCCGGTGAAGGTTGTGGCCGACGCCGAGGCGGCGGTGGCCGAGGGTGCCGAGTTCGTCGTGGTCAGCATCCACTGGGGCGTTGAGTACCAGAGCGAACCCACGGACAGGCAGGCTGAGGTGTCGGCAAAGCTCCTCGCATCTCCGGCGATCGACCTGCTGATCGGCCACCAGGCACACGTGATCCAGCCCGTGTTGCGGTTCTCAGACAAGTACGCGGTAATCGGGTTGGGCAACTTCCTCTCGAACCAACCGGGTGATGAGCGCAGGAACTGTCGCCCGGAGTGCCCTGACTCCACCCAGGACGGTGTGGTCGCATGGTTCGCCGTAGCCGACCGGCCCGATGGTTCGGTTGCCGTGGTAGATGCCGGCTACGTGCCCACGTGGGTCGACCGCGCCACCTACGAGATAGTGCCGCTCGGCATTGACAACCCGCCCGGCGCTGATCCAGCGGTACTGGCCGAGTCGGAGGGGCGTACGGCATCGGTGCTCGAGCCCACCCTTCGCCGCATCACCTTCGACTGAGCCGTACCGGCCCATCCGTCACCGCCGCTAGCCTTGCGGGGTCAGCGACCACGACCCTGTATCCCGCCTCGGCCGGACCGGGCTCGACCAAGGGAGCAATCCATGACCACCTCCACCCGGGTCCACAACTTCTGTGCGGGCCCCTGCACCCTCCCGGTGAGCGTCCTCGAAGAGGTTCGTGACGAAATGCTCGACTTCGGCGGCACCGGCATGTCGATAGTTGAGGCCAGCCACCGTGCAGGTGCATACGACGCCGTGCACATGGGTGCCCTTGCCGACTTCAGGGAACTGGCCTCGGTGCCGGACGAGTTCACCATCTTGTTTCTTCAGGGCGGGGCAAGCCTCCAGTTCGGGCTGGTTCCCATGAACCTCCTGGCCCCTGATGACACCGCCGGGTATGTGGACACGGGGACGTGGGGCGGAAAGGCACTGTCCGAGGCCCGTCTGGTTGCCGACGTCTACGACGCATGGAGTGGCGTCGACGACGACTTCTCCCGGATGCCCGGGGCCGATGAGATTCAGGTCCGGGAGGGCGCCAGGTTCGTGCACCTGGCAAGCAACGAGACGATCGGCGGAATCCGCTTTCCGGACTTCCCCGAGGTGGGCCTGCCGCTGGTTGCAGACATGAGCTCCGACTTCCTAAGCCGCCCGATCGACTGGGGTCGCTTCGACCTCGTTTACGGGGGAGCCCAGAAGAACCTTGGCCCGGCCGGTCTGGCAGTTGTCGTGGTCCGCACCGACCTGCTGGGCCGCAGCGGTCGTGATCTTGTCTCCTATCTCGACTACCGAACACATGCCTCTGCTGACTCAATGGCCAACACGCCTCCGATGTTTCCCGTCTACGTGATGGGCAAGGTCCTCGCCTGGATGAAGGCCTCTGGCGGTCTCGGCGAGTTCGAGCGACGTGCAGCCCGGCGTGCGGACCTCGTCTACGGGGCGATCGACGGTAGTGACGGCTGGTACCGGTCGCCTGTGGATGTGGCCTCCAGGTCGCACATGAACATCGTGTTCCGGCTGCCCGACGAGGACCTTGAGCAGCGCTTTGTGGCTGAGGCCGCCGCTGCCGGAATGGTGAACCTGAAGGGTCACCGCAGCGTCGGCGGCATCAGGGCAAGTGTCTACAACGCAATGCCCGTCGAGAGTGTCGAGACACTCGTTGGGTTCATGGCCGACTTCAGGTCGGCCAATGCCTGAGTGGTTCAGTCCGGGAGCAGGGTCACGGTGCCCGCAGCTCCGTCGACCTCAACTAGGGCTCCGTCGGGTATCGACAGGGATGCACCCGTGGCGCTGACCACGCACGGAAGGCCCAGTTCGCGCGACACGATCACGGCGTGGCTCAACTGGCCTCCGACGTCGACGACCACCGCCTCAACCGGCACGAACAGGGGTGTCCAACTGGGGTCGGTGAGGGGTGCGATCAGGATGTCACCGGGCCCCAGATCGCCCGGATCTGAAGGGTCGGTGACTACGCAGGCACGACCCCGCACGACACCGCTGCAGCCGGGAATACCGGTCAGCACCGTTCCAGCAGTGGCGGCTTCGGTTGTGTGTTCCGCCCGCCTCTCCCAGGTCTCGATGGGAGGCATCTCTCCGGAAAAGCAGAACGGCGGAACCAGCTGCGAAAGGGCACCGCGTGTTGCTCTTCTCGATGCCACCAGGTCTGCAAATGCGCCTGGATCCCGCCGGTAGTTGTCCAACTCCGCGTAGGTCACGTACCAGAGGTCATCGGGTCTGCCCTCGGGTGTCAGTTTGGCCATCCTGCGCCCCAGTTCGCGTGCGGCCAGCCGGACATCGTGGATGACCTTGACCAACATGGCCTTTCCCTGTTCCCTGGCACGGCTGTGGACCACGGCTGAGGTGAGCGCACGATCAAACAACCATCTGGTGACACCGTTCAGACGGGATCTGGCTGCGCGCACTGACGCCTCACGCTCACCGACACGTGCGGTCGACCGCGTGGCAGGTGCGTGGTCCTCGCCTGCATGGCGCATCCGGTCGATGATCGCCAGGGGCATGGCAGGCTCGGTTCCCCAGACCTCGCACGCCATCTCCCATTCGTTCGGGCCGCGGCTCCCATAGTTATCGAGGAACGTGTCGAACTCCGTGAGAAAGCCCTCGACAGCTGTCGTGCCCCTGGCGCTCGACAGCCTGTCGTACAGGCCGGCGCCACCGTCGTCGAAGAGCGATGTCAGAGTCGTGTCGGCGGCGACCAGCCGGCTCAGGTCCCAGAGGGCGAATGACGGCTCAGCCGAGGCGACCTCGCCTATTCCAGACACCAGGCTCAGGGCAACGGATCCATTGCCCAGTTTCCGGGAGCAGATGTCGCGGAGTATGTAGAAAGCGGCTCCGGCACCTCCTGAGACCAGCAGGTGACCGGTGAACATCCGAGCCAGCATCGGTGCGGAATCTGTCATCACGGCAACAAGGTCGTCGTCTGATGCGTTCTGTGGATTTGGCAGCGATGCACGCCACATTGCCGACTCGGCAAGGTCAGCGGACAGGTGTGGAATCTCATCGGCCAACAGCACCTTCAGCCCGTGCAGCACCCCGCGTAGCATCGCCACGGGGTAACGGTCGCCACGCCGGGCCAGATGCGGTGGGGCTATGCCTTCGGCTCCGAGGAATGTCGCATCGGTCTCGGCGATTGTGGCACCGGGTGTGCGCACAGCGATCACCCGCGATACCGAGAGGTTCAGGTAGGAGTAGCCACCGAAGATTCCCATGTGGACGTCGGCGTCCTCGTCACACTCGGCACGGGTGATCACCCCGGTTGAAAGCAGGGCATCGCTGAACGGATCACCGCCCAGATCTCTGGCCATGGTGGTGCTCAGCGGAAACACTACCTCCGGGTAGACCTCTCCGGCGTTGCCGCGGGTGTAGACCGGGAAGCGCCTGCTGGGGGTGGTCTGTACATACGGGCCGAGACCAAAGTCGACCAGTTTCATAAGCCGTCCTCTTGTCGCAGGCTCAGCTCTGGGCCAGACGGGCCACGTACCCACCCTGGGCCCAGTAACCGTCTAACGCCGGGTACGGGATTGTGATGGACAAGGTGTTGGTTCCGGATCCGCCCACGCTGAAGGGGGCGAACGACAGGACCAGGCCGCCATGTGTCAGGTTGAAGCGTTCGAAATTGGCGGCCTCGCTGCCAGCACCGACTACCCGGCGCTGGTCGGTCCAGGGCTCGAGTTCAAGCCTGGCCTGAGCCTCGGTCGACACCGCCTCGACCCAGTCCGTGGTCGGGTCAAAGAGGTCGGTCACCTGAATTGGCTGCCCGGTGGAGAGGTTGAAGGTCTCAGTCAGGATTTCTGATGTCTCACCGGCGACCCCCGGCAGCAGATGCCTGACGGTGTTACGCAGGCTGAGAACCTCATCTGTGGCGAGGAGCACCTCGTACTGGTGCTGGAGCCACATGCACCTGCCCTCGACCGAATCCAGGCAGGCGTAGCCGTTTCGCTCAATGGCCGTGGTCGTTTCGTCAAGGAACTTCTGTACCGCTCCCTGGGTGATTCCCAGGAGGCGACCGTTGACCTTGGGTGAATCGCGGGGACCTTCGATGCGCGGCCATCGTGCGAACACCTGAATGAAGCCGGGTCGGTTCAGGGCTGTTCCGTCCGGACCGAAGGCCATGACACGGGTATCGATTACACACACAAGGTCGGCGAACCTGATGAGCGGCCCACCGGGCACGTCAAGTTCCTTTGAACTCTCACGGGGGATCAACAGGACCTGCCCGATCTTCAGCATGTTCGGATCGCTCAGGCCGTTTGCCCGCAGGAACTGCTCGACCGTGCGTTCGTGGTGCTTGGCGATCTTGCCCAGGGTGTCGCCGGATTCGACCGTGACGGTCTCGGGGCCTTCCTCAACGATCTGGATGCTTTCGGGTTGGGCGTCCCGGACGCAATCGTCGTTGGCGGCCCGCAGGTCAGGCAGGTCTACCGTGACCCAACCGTCAACCTTCAGTGGAGCGACGGTTGTGATGGCTGCGCTGTTACCGAAGAGGTCCGGTGTGGTGACTGGTGTGGACACCTCTTCTGCAACGCCACATGCAGTTGCGGTCACCGCAACGAGGGCCGCTATGGCAAGAGTGACACGCACGCTGACAGGATCGCACGCCTGAGGCGACTCTGGGGGCCACCGCCAGCCGGATCGGCGTTGCCGACCCGGTGAGAAGACTTTCCTGACCCGTTGGCGAGGGCCGCTGATACCCGGTCAGGTCTCAAGGGGTTCGACAACGGTTCGGCGACGGTGTTCGAAAACCAGAGATGTGCGCTCATCAACGACGCCGTCGATGCTGGAGATGCGGTCCAGGACCAGGTGTCGCAGGGCGTCGGTGTCCTGGACGCTCAGGTGGGTGAGGATGTCATCGATGCCCGAAAGCATGAACACCGAAAGCGTCTCGGGAAGTGACCAGAGTTGTTCGACGACCCTGTCGACTATGGCGGCAGTCTTGGGGTGCAGGCGTATTGCGACCATTGCCTGGATCGGTCGGCCGAGGGCCTTCAGGTCAGTGGTGGCGTGATAACCGGTGATGACACCCCGCTCCTCTAGTGAGCGCACCCTGTCGAGCGTGGTGGATGGTGCCAGGCCGACGCCGGCGGCAAGGGCCCGATTGGTCTGCCGTGCATCTGACTGAAGTTCAGCGAGAATTTGAGCATCTGTCCGGTCAATTTGCGTCACTTCAGTTTCCTTTCCGATATTTATTCGGTTCTGTTGAGCAACAAGCGTACCCATGCAAATCTGGTACGTCAGTATCACTGTGATCCGGGGGACCATCAATGACCGTGCTCGACGACTATCAACTTGATGATCGCTACCGAAGTAGCGAAGGTCGCGTCTATCTGACGGGTATTCAGGCCCTGGCCCGGATACCGATCCAGCAACTGCTGGCCGACCGGGCCGCAGGCCTCAACACGGCTGTGTTCACCTCGGGCTACCCGGGCTCCCCGGTTGGTGGGTTCGACCTGGAGATGGCCCGTGTCGCCTCCCTGCTCCCCGACCTTCCCATCGTCAACCGTCCAGCTGTGAACGAGGAACTGGGTGCCACCGCGGTGATGGGTAGCCAGTTGGCCTCCGAACAGCCCGACTGCCGCTACGACGGGATCCTCGGCATCTGGTACGGGAAGGCCCCCGGTCTGGACCGTGCCGGTGATGCGCTGCGCCATGCAGTGTTCGCCGGAACCTCCAGGTACGGGGGAGCCGTAGCGATCGTGGGTGACGACCCGGTCGCCAAGAGTTCCACGCTGCCCAGCAGTTCCGATGCCACGTTCGTCGACCTGCACATGCCGATCCTCTACCCCGGCGACGTCCAAGAGACCCTTGACCTCGGCA
>PVBE012890860.1_pt1 | contig 33612 bp, 29 predicted proteins | sample 1631181 | NCBI WGS metagenome assembly PVBE01 (sample SAMN08397723, study PRJNA350692) | Marine metagenome, whole genome shotgun sequencing project. | isolation source: water | place: Pacific Ocean | collected 2012-04
GCATAGCACAGTCGTCGGCGGTCATGAACTGCGTGCGACCCACAAGACGACAAGAGACCATCCGGTCGCCATCCCGGCTGCTGGGCACGACATCGGGAAGCTGCTCGCGTGGGCCCGAGCTCAGCCGATCCATCCGAGTAACCTCTTGCCCTGGCACAGTGCTGGGCGCAGCCACCTCTCGCGCGACCCGGGACGTCTCCGCCAGCGCAGCAGGCTGGACGCGTTCGAGAGACGGGGTGTCCGCCTCGGCGCGACTCGGCGCCAGCGATACGATTCGAATGCCAACCACGGCACCCACGAAAGCAAAACCCAGAGCGATCTTGAGGCCCGCCTTCATCCAGGCGGTCTTCATTTCCGATTCCATGGGAACCGAATCGGCGCGCTGAGAAGATCCCTTGAGCGCGAGCGACTCGCCGGGGAGCCGCTCGACGGCGGACCTTCCGGCCGGGCCTCTAGCTCGTTTTATGGAGGTCTCGCGGCAGGCCGTAGCCCCGCTCGCCGATGATATTGAGCTGAATGTTGCTCGCGCCGCCGGCGATCGCAGGGCCCAGAGAGAACATGTATTGCAGGACCCAGCCGGTTTCCGTCGTCTTGCGACTCCAGGTATCGAGCTCATCCTCGAGTGGCGCAAGCACCCCATCGCCGCCCAACAGGTCATATGCGCATTCCATGATGCGCTGCATGGTGTCCGTCGAGAAGATCTTGTTCATCATCATCGGCCGCATCGCCTTCTGCATCTCGCCCCGCCGGGCCGCGGTGCTCTGACGCATGCTCGACGTTTCGCTGGTCCGGACGTAGCCCTCGATCTCCGCCAGCCGCTGACGGATGGCCGGATCCTCGATCGCCGGTCGCCCACCCCGAGTCTTGGCTCGTGCCAGCTCCACCAGGTTATTGAAGGATTCGCGCATCATGAAGGGATTCCCGATCAGGTTTCGCTCGTGAACGAGAGTGGCGCGGGAGACCTGCCATCCCTGGCCTCGCTTTCCGACGATGTTCTCCACAGGAATCCGCACATCCGTAAAGAAGACCTCGTTGAATTCAAAGCCTCCACTCATCTCGCGCAACGGCCGCACCTCGATCCCGGACGCGTCCATGGGAACCAGCAGATACGAGATGCCATGATGCTTCTTGGCGTCGGGCTCGGTGCGAAAGAGCCCGAACATCATCTGCGCACGCTGTGCGCCGCTCGTCCAGATCTTCTGACCGTTGATCACCCACTCCTCGCCCTCGACACGAGCCTGGCACTGGAGCGAGGCGAGGTCGCTGCCGGAACCCGGCTCGCTGTAGCCCTGGCACCAATTCTCCTCCCCGGAGAGGGCTGGCGGGATATAACGGCTCTTCTGCGCTTCGGTACCGAACTCCATCAGCGTCGGCGCCATCATGCCCGCGCCCTGGGTCGACAGATCTCGCGGCGCCCCCGCCTTGTGGTACTCCTCGACGATGATCTGGTCCTTGAGCGAATCGGACGGCTGGCCGGATCCACCGTACGCAGTCGGGATCCCGCGATAGACGAATCCAGCTTCGATGCCACGCTTGCGAAAGATCGCCTCTTGTTCGTCGAGGGGTCGCTTCGCCTCATCGCCCTGCAGCGGCCAACCCTTCAGGAACACGCGAACCGACTCGCGAAAGACCTCGTACTCTTCGCCGTATTCCAGATCCATGACTACCAGCCTCCCAATTCCGCGCAGCGCCCTCGATGGTCTTCCGGTGTTCCCAGATACGAGCGATCGAACATGATCCGCTTGAACCACATCTGGACCTCGCATTCCCAGGTAAAGCCGTAGCCACCGTGCAACTCGACAGATTGCCGAGCCGCATGCATCGCCCGATCCGTGATGTGGGCCTTGGTCAGCGACGCCGATCGCGCTGCATCCTCGGGCAGGTGATCGAGCGCGTGCGCCGCGTACCACCAGAGCGCTCGTGTGGGCTCGAGATCGGTCGCGAGGCGTGCGATCTGATGCTTGATCGATTGAAATAGCGCAATCGGCTGGCCGAACTGCTCGCGGGACAGTGAGTAGGCGACGTCGAGATCGATCAGCTTGCTCGCAGCTCCGAAGGCATCGGCGGCCAACAACACGGACGCCGCGTCGGTCAGCTTTCCGCTCTCCCCCGTGCCGCCGGAGAGAAGCGTGGCGGGAACGGCCTCGAAGTGCAGCGTCGCAAAAGGACGTGTCCGGTCGATGCTGCTGACCGGCTCGATGCGGACTTGCTCCGCACGGGCATCCACCCAGGCCAGCTCGCCGCCCTGCAGTCCAACCAGGAAATGGTCGGCAATATTCGCGTGGCATACGATCGTTTTGGTGCCCGAGAGCCGATCTCCGTCGAGCTTGGCGGTCCAATCCCCGGACGCCCAACCCTCCGCACCTTCCTGGAGCGCAACCGTGGCGATTTGCGCGCCACTCGCCAGTCCAGGCAGGACCTCGGCCTGTTGCTCTGCGCTTCCCTCCAGGATCACGCCGAGACAAGCCAATGTGTGGCCGAGCAAGGGACTCGGCAGCGCCGCTTCGCCAAGGACCTCGGCCACCAACGCCAGATCGAGCAATTCCATGCCCGCCCCGCCGTACTCCTCGGGAACGATCAACCCCACCACCCCCATCTCAGCCAGCGCGTGCCAGAGAGCGGAATCGTGGCCAATCCCCTCGTCGAAGAGTTCTCGAAGTCGCGTCGTGGGGCATTCGTTCTGAACGAAGCCGCGCAACGTCTCCTGGAGCATTTCCTGCTCTTCGGTCAATCCAAAATCCATCTCAGCTCCTCGGGGCGAGTCGGTCCATGCCAGACCGACTGCCCTTGGCGAATTCCTCATCGTCGGAAAGCGTCGGCCTCGCGCTCAATCGTGCCACGCGGCGCGAACTGCCCCGCAAAGACCGAACCCGGCGGCTTCGCGATCATCTCGTCGGCCAGATCGGGATCGGCATCGAGACAGGCGATGGGAAGTCGCGCGGACATTCGCCATTGGGAACCAGCTGATCGAACCATCCTGGTGGGCCGGCTCCCCGAGAACGTCGATGATCGTCCCGGAACCCGCTTCGAGGCCACCTCTTCCTTCGGCACCACGATGAGGAAGAGACCCGATTCGACAGATGTTTCGACGCAGGGCCTGACCATCGTCAGCTCATCGGCCTCGGCATCGGCCTCGACCCGATCGAGGAGGCTGTGAGCCTTCGCGATCGGGTAGGCAGCGTGGGTCATGGTCGAGCACTCCTCGGGCGGAAATTCGGCGCGGGGAGACTGCGTGAAACACGTTCCACCGTCAAGCCTCGCCCCGTGCCTCCCAATTGTCTCGACGTTGCTTCTCGGCAGTGCGTCTCGACATTCCTGCCAGTCTTCCAGCCGGCTTACCACCGATAAAAGCCTTTCCAATATTATTGATTTTGACTTTCCTTTTCAATGCCTGCATCGTCCCGATCCGCACATCTGACTCGGTCCGACCCCGGGCCCGACCGCTCGCGAAATCCTGGCTTGCTGAGCTTCATCCCATCGCCCCCACGTTGATCGTGCGCCTCGAAGACGACCTGATGGCCAGGGCACAGAACCGGTGGCTGCTTCCGGCGGCCGGTGCTCTCGAGATGATCTGGGGAGAGGATCGACTGCACACGCTCACCCCGCTCGCTCGGCCAGCCCGGATTGCGGGGGGGGCGAAGGGGGATCGTTCCAAACGCCCCGCGGCGAAGGTCGATTCGAAACAGTCGAGTGTCTCGAGGCTGCAGCCGCCGCCGAACGTGGACGGCTTTCGAATCGACGCCGCCACCGAACCTACTGGCAGACGGACGAAGGCGCCGCTGCGCGGAGCGGCTTCGATTCAGCGCGCCTGGATTCCCGGCGCCTCGACGATCGGCGCATTCGTCCACTCGCCCGAGGCGGTTCGGTAGAAGCCACTCGCGGCGATCGCGCCGCCGTCGACGGGAATCGTGACACCGGTGATCCAGGACGAGAGCTCGGAAGCCAGAAAGAGCGCGACGCCCGCATGATCATCCGGACGACCAAAACGACCGAGCGGAATCATGTTCGGAATGCGGTCGCGATATTTCTCTGGAATCCAACGGCTGACGGGAACCTGACTGGTTTCCGTCGTCTCGGGTGCGATCGCATTGACACGCACGCCGGCCGGCGCCACCTCGAGCGCGAAGCTCCGTGTGAAAGCCGTAATCGCGGTCTTGAATGCCGAGTAGACGGCGTTGCCCGGAATCCCCCGGAGCGTTTCGATTGTCGACACGCTGATGATGCAACCCGATCCGCGCTCAACCATCGAGGGCGCAAAGGCCTTCGTGCAGCGAAGGATGTGCTTGAAGTTGATGCTGTAGAGGCCTTCCCAGTCCTCTTCCGAGGAGTTCAGGAAGGGCCCGGCTCCCGGCATGAAATTGCCGACGTTGTTCACGAGAATGTCGACCCCGCCAAAGCGACCTTTCGCTTCGGAAGTCAGCTTCTCGACGCCTTCGAGCGTCGTCACGTCGGCGCAGCAGGAAAGCGCCTCGCGGCCCTGCTTTTCGATCCCGTCCGCGACCTGCGAGGCCAGCTTCTCGTTCTTGTCGACGACCACGACCTGGGCACCGTGCGCGGACAGGGTCTCGACGATCGATTGGCCGATGCCGCTACCCGAGCCCGTCACCAGGGCCACCTTCCCATCCAACGAAGTGATGCTTCGATCCAGCATTCGCGTCCCCTCTTCATACCCGTCAGTGTGCGTCCGTGCCCGTCCTCGTCCGTCCCCGCTCGTCTTCGTCCGTCAAGGTCCGTCAAGGTCCGTCAAAGTTCGTCCTGGACGGGATGCAGCGGCCCTTGCGAGGGCTTCCGACGCAACAACCGGCCAGCGCCCAGGATCTCAGTGCGTCACGATCGGCCAGCCGACTTTCGGAAGGCCTCGACGAGCGGGCTCAAATAATCCTCGGCTGCCGCCTTCTCGGTCGGCAGAGGCAGCGTGACCCGTATGTCGGTGATGCCGCCCTCCGCCATGGGCCCGACCGGTGCGACCATCGCGTCGAGATCGAGCTCCCCGTCGTCGCGCTTCTTCAACGGGAGATAGCTCGTGCACTGAAAACCCCTGGCGTCGCGACCGACCTTCTCCAGCTCCTCGCGGATCTTCGCCAACCCTGCAAAAGGATCCATCGCGTCGTCGCCCCACGGAATCCAACCCGCACCGAAACGCGCGATTCGTCGCAGCACTTTCGGGTTGAGACGACCGCTGACCCAGATCGGCACACCGTCGGGCTGAAGCGGTTTCGGATTCAGGTGGATCTTCTCGAACTGAACGGAGCCGGATTGATAGACGGCCGCTCGCTCCCGCCAGAGCGTCTGGCAGATCTCGAGTGTTTCGTCGAGAAGCGCGCCTCGGCCTTTGTAGGAGACGCCGTTGGCCTCGTATTCCTGACGCTGCCAGCCGACCCCGACGCCGATATCCAAGCGACCCTCGGAGAGCACGTCCAGAGTGGAGAGCGCCTTTGCCAGGGTCGCCGGACGGCGAAGCGGCGCGATGAGGATTCCCGTCATCAAGCGTGTTCTTTGCGTTCGCGCGGCGAACATCGAGAGCAGCACGATCGGATCGAGCCAATGCCCCTCCGAGTTGGTCGGTTGCTGACCGCCTTCGATGCCACCCATCTTCGGATCGGCGTAGTCCTCGAGAGTTTCGCCGAGCACGACGTGGTCCGACACGCAGAGGCGATCGATACCCGCCGCGTCCGCCGCCTCGGCCTGATTGAAGAGCCATTTCCAGCCGCCGACGCCCGGATCGTCCGGCGCGAAGTTGACCGGTTGAACGGAGAGCGCAGGGGTGACGGCTTCGAGCGAGTTGGGCAATGACATGATGCCTTCTTCCCGATCAGTTTCCACTGATCTTCAAATCCCTGAATGGTTTGTCGCGATCGAGTCGCGGTTGCTTCGGCAATCCGAGCGCGCGTTCGCCGAGAGCGTTGCGGTGGACTTCGCTGGTGCCACCTCCCACTGTTCCGGCCGACCGGCTCAACAACTGATCCTGCCAGAGTTCGCGGTCAGGCGCATCCCGCGCCGCGAGAAGCGCGTGGGTACCCCCGGAGCCAATTGGCGGTCACGGCCCTTCGATGATGGCCTTCGGACCAGAGTCACCACCCCGATCGCACGCACCGCGAGCTCCGCGACCGCAGAGAGCGCTTCCGGCGCCAGCGCGCGACCCGTCTCACCGAGTGCGATCGCAAGCTCCTCACATGCCAAAGCCCAGCCCGCCGTTCTCTGCCTCGATCGCCAGGGGCCGGGCAGGCCGAGCTCCTCGCAAACCCGCTTCCAGAGACCACGCGAGAGCCCTGGCTGCGACCCCATCACCGGACGAACTTCCGTCATGGGCGCATTCTCTTCGAAGAAGCGCCGCAACACGTCGCGAAACTCTCGCCACTCCTCGGAGAGGTCGTGGTCAGGCAATTCGAGCGCCAGTCCAGTCCCCTGCTCGGGCTGCGCAGAGCTCTCGGCTAACTCGTCGACTCGACCAAGTAGGGATTCTGACGACCACCGTGGCAGGCGAGGTTCGCGCCCGTGACATACCCCGCGCGTTCATCGCACAGCAGTAGACAGGCACCGCCCACATCGGCCGGCGTGGCCATGCGCCCCATCGGAATCTGGCCTGCGACCAACCGCTCTGCATCCTCCGAATAGAAGACCGACGAGTCGGGGGTCGCGACGAGACCAACCGTCACGGTATTGACGCGAACCCTGGGCGCAAAGGCCTTCGCGAGGCCAACGCTCACGGTATCGACTCCAGCCTTGGCGGCGGCGTAGGAGATCGCTTCCACTTCCGGATAGACCGCTGCCACACTCGAGATGAATACGATCGACCCGCCTTCAGGCTGTTTCTGCATGATGCGATTGGCGGCGACGGCGAAGGTGAGCGGAGCCAGAAGGTTCAAATCGACGATCGATCGATGGAAGCGCGGCGATGCCGTCGTCACATCCGTTGCGGGCGTGCCACCGGCATTGTTGATCAACACGTCGAGGCGACCGAACTCCGTCCCTGCCCGTTCGATCACGGCCTCGATCTGTTCGGGATCTCGCACGTCACAAACCATGAAAATCGCTTCGCGATCGCCGTCGCGAAGCGGCGCTTCCGGCTCGTTTCGCGCGCACACCAACACGCGATAACCGTCGTCGTGAAACGCCTTCACGATGCCACGCCCGATACCCCGGGTACCGCCCGTCACAATCACCGATCTCTCTTGGGTCATCGCCTCCCGATCCCTTCTTTGCGCACATCCTGTGCCGAGAATTCGGCGGCGCACGGCCATTCCGACCTGCGCGCGTGACCTTAGCCCTCCCGACCTACGCCGGAAACATCTCCCCAATGGAGCGGACCCGGGACAACCTTGGCCTGCGCCGCTCGCCCACCACTGGTCACAGACTGCACGTCTCGGACAGGCCAGATCCGGCATTCGGTCCCTGGCAATATCTCCGGCTGCCGCAGCCAGCCTGGGTCGCCAACTCGGTCGCCACGGGCGGATCCCCGAAGTGCCACGCTAGCCGGGTTGTGCGAAGGTCTGCGATGTGATCCGCAGCGATGGAGAACCAAGGCAAGCCCATGAAGACCGATGTCCTCAGTGCCAGCGAGTCGACCCGATTCGACGATGAGGTCGACGTCCTCGTCGTCGGCCTTGGCGCAGCGGGTGCAGCCGCTGCGCTCACCGCAATCGAGGAGGGCGCGAGCGTCCTGGTCGCAGAACGCGCTGGCGGGGGCGGCGGCACCTCGGCGATGTCCGGCGGAGTCATCTACCTCGGCGGCGGAACAGGCCTCCAGAAAGCCTGCGGATTCCCGGATTCCGTCGAGGCGATGTTCAGGTATCTGATGGCCTCGGTCGGTCACGGGATGGACGAGGACAAGATCCGTCTCTACTGCGAAGGCTCGGTGGCTCACTACGACTGGCTCGTCGCGCAGGGCGTGCCCTTCAAGGCGAGCTTCTACGACGGCTATTCGGGCGAACCCCCGACCGACGACGGCCTGGTCTGGTCGGGTTCGGAGCAGGTCCATCCTTTCTGTGACATCGCCGAGCCGGCGCCTCGCGGGCATGCCGTCGCTTTTCCCGGGCTAGCCGGACACAAGCTGATGAGCGTGCTCTGCGACGTACTTGCCCAAACGCCGGCTGAGCTCTCGTTCAACACGGTCTGCAACGCTCTCTACCGGCAAGCCGATGGCGCGATCGTGGGTGCTCGCCTCAGGTCTTTCGGCCAAGAGCGCCACGTGGGCGCTCGCGGTGGAGTCGTGATCACGACGGGCGGCTTCATATTGAATGACGAGATGCTCGATGCCTATCATCCCGAGGCCAAATCCTGCTCCCTGCGAATAGCGGCCGACGGGGATGACGGATCGGGCATTCGGCTCGGCATGCGGGTGGGAGCCGGAACGCGCCATCTCGACAAGATCTCCGTCTCCCTGCCCGTCACTCAACCCTGGCATCTCAAGAGCGGGCTGCTGGTCAATCCCCAGGGACAACGCTTCATCAATGAAGACGTGTATTACGGCCGTCTGGGTGAACACGCCCTGCTGCATCAGGAAGGCCAGGTCTGGCTCATCGTCGACGACGAGATCTATACAAAACCCGAGTACGGTTTCGAACTCTGCGCCGTCGGAGAGACACCGGCTGAGCTTGCTCGAGATCTGGGCCTCCCGGCGGGTGCGCTCGAGGCGACGATCGAGATCTTCAATCGGCACGCCGAGCAGGGCGAGGACCCCCTGTTCCACAAACGCAAGCCCTATCTGAATCCGCTCACCAAGCCGCCTTTCGGCGCGATCGACTGCACCGTGAAAAACTCGCGCTATGCGGTGTTCACATTGGGCGGCCTCGCCACAAACGTCGAGGGGCAGGTGCTCGATCCCGAGGATCGAATCATCCCGGGACTCTATGGCGCCGGCCGAGCGACCTCAGGCGTTTCGGTCGGTGGCTACAGCAGCGGTCTCTCTCTGGGGACGGCAGCTTCTTTGGTCGCAGGGCAGCACGGGCCGCATCCGCGCGTTCCCGACAGGACTGACGACCATCCTTCCGATTAGCGTCGTTCAAATATGCAGCGTCTCGCGAATCCAGCGGCGCTGAAGGAAGCCAAAGAACTCGTGATGGGCTCGGAAGAAGTCCGGGGAATGCGACAGATTTCGATGTCGAACGGCTGCCACCAGCTGGCGCGGACAACCGCAATCGATCACCCCCCGCCGATATCGACTCCGAACGCTTCGTAGACGAGATCCGCACCGCGGTGACGATGCCGCGCAAAGCGACCGAGCAGCACGGCCACGCCCTGTCGAAGCGAGGAAGAAGACTCGATCTCGTCCATCCGTTCGAGGATCAGCGCGCACCGCTTGTCGAGTCCGGTGTGTTCCCTCCGAAGAACGTCCACCTCCCGCGCGAGGCGAGGCGCTTGCTCCTCGATCTCGGTCAACAATCCGGCTGGAGCTTCGGTCTCCGCAATGTGGTCCATAAGCGCCAGATGAAGTCGTTCCAGTTCGCTTCGGAGGCGATGGCGCCAACGCCTGCCACGGCCCGGCGGTGCAGTGATGGCCTCATCGACCCGCAGCACCGAATTGTAGAGCCGTCCACGAACGATGCCGACCGCCGGCCAGGCTGCGCCCTCCGAGGCAATCTCCGCTCGCGTCGCGTCGTGCAACAGGCCGAGAAACACCTGTCCTTCCATCCGAACCAGTGTCTCGTGATCGCCGGCCTCGAAGAAGACCACTGGGCATGTCTCGAGACTTCGATCGACCAGGGTCGGCAGCCCGTAGGCGGATCCGAACGGCGGCAATGCCCCCGGTTGGCAGTCCGGAAAGAAGCGATCCATGTCTCTTTCTCGCGACAGTCGCAGACTACGCCCGAGCTGGCTGCGAACCCGTGAAAGCTCGAGCCGCCGAGACGCCGGCAGCACCGCCAGCACAGGACCGTCTGCGTCTTCGAGAAGAACGGATTTTGCGAGGAAATGCTCGTCGATGTGCGCGGCGCGGGCGGCTCCAAGACTCGACAGAGCCAGGGCATGATGGCAGAGCCCATAGGGTACGTGGCGATCTTCGAGGAACGTCTCGAGGATATTCGATAGCGGCATGCTGGAGTCCCCCCGAGTCAGGGTCCTTGCCGGAAATCGTCCGAGCGTCGCGCATCCCCAACCATTCGAAAAGCGCTAGCCGATGTCGTTCAGCGCCCGGCTGAAGCGCCCATGCAACGAACCTGACAGCAACTCGAGGAAGTCATCACCCGACATGTGGACCACGTCGTCATGATCTCCTGCCTCGAAATACACATCTCTGAGCCCCGCCAGAGCATCGTCGTAGACCGTCGGAATCTGATATGGCGATCCGAGCGCCGGCATTGCACCCGTCTCGCAGTCATCGAAGAGGTCGTCGAGCTCAGCCTGGGTGGCCAGCTCGAGCTCTCGATTGAGCTGGGTCCCCAATCGTTCGATGTCAACCCGCCGCGCGGCGGGAACGACGGCCATCACATAGCCGTATTCGTCCTCCAGCAGGACTGGCTTCGCGAGACAGAAGAGCGGCACTCGGGTGCGACGCGCGGTCTGGGCACTGCAGGTCGAATGCGGATGGGGCAAGACTTCGTAGTCCACTCCTGCCGCGTCCAGATACCACTCGAGCCTCTTCGCAATCGGCATCGCGCGTCTCCAGGGCCTTCGGAAAGGCCGGCGGATCGGGGCCGGGCCCCATTTCAATGACCCGACCCCACCGAGGCGGCGGTTCATCTTGCAGACCCTCCGACGGAACGCGATGGGCTGTCTGCGAAGCGGCTCTGCCTCCAAGGAACGTTTCCGAGGAGACTGACGGGTCTTCGGGGAGAGCCAGGTCCAAGACACGCATGGGGATACGCAGATTTGCAACGTGCCCGAACACGGATCCTGGAACCCAACTGTTCCTACCCTCAAACTTCGCTACCCAGCGGGTTGGTTCCCGGGGTCGGAAAGATTCCCGCACTCCTCCCACTGCTTCTCGGCCTACCAGTCGGCTCGCCCGTGTTCGGATCACGCACGCGGCGGGATCTACGTCCCACGCTGCGACTCCATCCCGAAACTCATAAGGCATCCCGAAGGAGACACACGACACCTTATGGTCGACATCCGGTTGGATTCGCGATCCAGGAGCGGAGCGTGCGCAGTGGCGGCGACGAGAGACTCGATTCAACGAGCCTTCGACCTTCAATCTTCGGCCTTCGATCTCCAACCTTCGGCCTTCAACCAGCCTTCAGCCTTCGACGTTCAGCCGGCGAGTCAAAGGGTCGCTGTGCCGGCCATGCCGTCTGCAAGCCACCACACGGCGCGAGCCGCGTCAGCCCATTCTTCAGCAGGATCGACTCACCCTCATCGACATCCACGACCGGCGAAACCGCCGGGCACATCGACGCGCGCGTCGATTGACTCGGTCGACGAGGGCGAAACCTCGGTCCTCCATGACCGCGCAGCGATGCACTTCCTCAAATTACGTCTCGATCCCGAGTTGTCAATCGTGTATTTCCCTGCGACGCAGAGTGCCACGAGAAATCGAAAACAAACGATGCCAGGGGGGTTGCCCGTTGTTTCGACGCCGCCTCGCCGCCCTTCGCGTTCTCGCCCCGACCCGCAGCAGAGATTCCCAAGACGGCCATTCCGCGACATGCGTGGCCACGCGCGAACCAGTACTACCGCGATTCTTCTTTGAGACATTTTGTCAAGCGGCCGAGATGGCTTGGATGGACGGCGCCTCGGGGGTCCAAGCCCCGCTTCGACTCGACAAGTTCGCTCGAGCGGATGACAATTGTCGGTGTCGTCATTCTGGCGATCGTTGTGGCATTGCCCATTGGAAACAGGCAACGAGGTCAGGAGGAGCAACATGAGCACCATCCGAACCATCGTCGTACCCTACGACTTTTCCGAGTACGCCGAGGCCGCCTTGAGCCTCGCGCTCGAGCTGACTCGGGTCCTGGGAGCACAGCTCCATCTCCTACACGTGCTCCAACCCCCGGCCTACACCTACGGCAGCGAGCTCTACGCCGGCGGACCGATCCAAGGCCTGCGCGATGATCACGTCGCTCTGCGGCGGGCGAGCGAGCACAAGCTCGACGATATCGCTGCACGCTACTCGGAACCGACGCTTTCGATTCAAACCCACCTCGTCGAGGCCACCGCCGTCGCCGAAACGATCGACGCCGAAGCCACGCGCCTGGGCACTGACCTGATCATCCTGGGAACCCACGGCCGCACGGGACTGGCTCATCTCCTGCTCGGAAGCATCGCCGAAGCCACCCTACGCCATGCGCCATGCCCCGTTCTCATGGTTCCCCCGCAGCGGCGCGGTTTGGTTGAGACCCTGGGGACCGATGCCAAACGCGAATCGGCTCCCGGCGCGTTCTAACGGGACGCGGAAGAATCGGCGCGCGTCGTTCGATCCGGAATTCTTCGGCGACCTGTCGGGGGGGGCTGCGCGACCTGGAATTCTGCGCAGCTCGTTCACAGCGTCCCGCGACCTCGACTCGACCCGGACTGGCGGCCTCTGAACGATCGAATACCCTGCGAGGCGTGGAAAAGCTGATCTACCTCCTTTGGCCCGCAGATTCATCCGAGGGGCGAAGCGACGACGCCTTTCGAGACCGGCTCCTCGCCGCGCTCCCCGACGCCCTCCAACAGGCCGGCGCGAGCCAGCGGAAGATCAGCGTGACCGATTCCGCGGTCGAGGCCGGCGAAAAGCTGCATCTCGGCGAGCTCGAGCCTCGCGCTCTGGTTTCCTTCTGGCTCGAGTGTGCACAGGAGCGGGGGCCTTGCGAGGCGCTCCTCGAGAACCACAGCGGACGCTTGGCGGGTTACCTGGTCGTCGAATCCCAGCCGCTTCGTTTCGAGACTCCGTCGGGCAGCTTCGGTGCGCGCATGCCCGGGTTCAGCCTGGTCGGTTGCATCGAGCCCGCCAAAGATGTCTCTCAAGCCGAGTTCATCGAGCGTTGGGAATGCGTGCATCGCGACGTCGCGATCGAAACCCAAAGTACATTTTCGTATGTTCGCAACGAAGTCGTTCGCCCTCTCACTTCCGACGCACCCGGTTGGGGCGGCGTCGTCGAGGAGGGCTTTCCCCTCGAAGCCTTGGATTCCCCACGCGTCTTCTATGACGCAGCAGATTCCGAGGAACGCTTTCGTCGAAACTCGCAGCGAATGGTCGAGAGCTGCGCCGCATTTCTCTCACTCGACAAGGTCGATTCCCATCCGATGAGCGAATATCGTTTCTTTTGAGGACAGCGTTCAGGCGCGGGCGGCGTTTCGCCCAGCGCGGCGGCCAAAGAAGCTCCCATCGCCGAGCGACATCCCACTGCTGTAGCCTTGCTTCACGATCCCCGACGTCGTGCGGCCCGCTGCGTAGAGTCCAGAAATCGGATCCCCTCCGCTGTACAGCACTTCGGCGCGGGCGTTGATTCGCAGCCCACCCAGGGTAAAAGCCGGGTACTCCAGACGGTCCGCACTCAGGTCGATGGCTCCGAAGGGCGCTGAATCGAGGGGGGAAAGATAGTTCTGGCCCTTGTGGAAGAGCGGATCTTCGCCGCGCGCCGCGTGCTCATTGTAGAAGGCGACCGTCGATTGGAGGGAGCCCTTCGCAAAGCCGAGCTCCGCCTCGAGCTCGGCGATGTTCTCGCCAGTGCCGGCAATCTCGACGGGAAAGAACTCCGGGCGATGAAAACAATCGTCATCGACAATCAGATAGGCCTTGGCATTCTGGTGGAGCAACACGTACTCCCCTGCCCGACCCATGTAGACATCTTCGTTGAGGAAACGTTGGCCGAATTCGTTGACGAAGATTCCCCGCCGAAGCTCGTTGGGAGGAAAGATCGCCATGCTGATATCCCCCGCATCCATGCGTATGGCCTCGCCGCCCGCGGCCAGGCCAAGTCGAATCCCGAGCCCATCGTCGTGTTCGGTGCCGATCTTGACTCGACACTTTGTGAGCGCAGGGGCATAGCGCTCGAGCATGCCATCGTTGTAGATGAAACCTCCGGCTGCGAGCACGACACCCTTGCGCGCCCGAACCGTGCGCCGACCATCGAGAGTCGATGCCACGGCCCCGAGCACGCGCCCGTCCCGCGCGATGACCAGCTCGTCGCAGCGGCTCTGGACGTGCGTCTGCACGCCGGCCGCCTCCGCAGCCGCGATCAGGTGGCGCATCAGCAAGCCACCTTTGTCGCGAATCTTCTGTGGGGCATGACCCCGGGGCGCGGGACGCGCAATCTCCCTGAATGGATGGACGTGTTCGCTGCCTGAGAAGGCGAGGCCACAATCGGAATCAAAGGGCTCGTGGGCGCCTTCGAAGAAGCTCTCTTTGAAGGGCACACCGCGCTTCACGATCCACTCGAAATGCTCGACGCTCTCTTCGCAGTAGGGTGCGATCAAGCTCTCGTCCGGGCGCGGTCCGCAGGCGGCCATCATGTATTTGAACATGTTCTCGGCGTCGTCGTCGAAGCCAAGGGCCCGCTGCAGCGGGGTCCCACCGCCCAGGTACAAGAATCCACCGGAAAGTGCGGAGGTCCCACCGGCACCGCCCGCCCGTTCGAGCACGACGACTTCCGCCCCCGCCTCCGCGGCCTCGATCGCCGCGCAAGCGCCGGCACAGCCGTAGCCCACGATCAGGACGTCGCATTCGAGATCCCAATGCGGGACATCCCGCTCGTCGCGCCGCAATCGATCCTGGTCCTGCATCGAATTCCTCGAGCTTCACGCCCGGCGACGGGCGCCATCCTCGCGTAGTCTACCTCGCAGACCCGAACGGCCCTCGCCCTTCCCGGCAGCGGCTCGCGAGCCCGGGTTGGGCGAGATGAATAGCTCATGCGTGGCCCCGGGCGTTGCTGTGCTCGGTGCTCGGTTGCGGAATCGGCCAGCCCATCTGATCGTCTATCCAGACCTGGACGGCAATTGGCGCGCCTCGACGGGGCGTATCAGATGCCAGCGAGCACTACAGTCCGAGCTGAGCGCGTAACCTCGCAATCAGAGCCGCATCGGCGACTCGGCGCTGTCGCCGCGTGCGCGCCCAGGCCAGGGCCGAAGCCGGCAGACTGGAGACACAGGTTGAGAACCCCGATCTACAAATCCCGACCGGTCGAGCCCAACCCGGCTCGCCTCGGCGGCGAGCGCATCAATGACTTCATCGTGATGTCCGAGGGCTATTCGAACACCTATCTGATTCAGACGCGCGATGGCAACCTCCAGGTCAATGCCGGCATCTTCTTCGAAGCGCCCGTTCACGAGCGCAACTTCGACGCCTTCTCGACGGATCCAGTTCGAACCCTCATCCTCACCCAGGGCCACACCGATCACGTCGGCGGCGTCGGCTATTTCCGCCGCAAGCACCCGGGCCTCGAGGTCATCGCCCAGGCCGGCAACCAGGCGCATCAGAGCTACGATGCGCGTCTGGCCCAGTTTCGTGCGGATCGATCGAGCTTTGCTTTTCGCAGCAAAATGGCGCGCGCCTTCGAGTATCTCCAGGAGCACGGCTTCACCGACCACCCCGAACAGGACCGTCCGACCCCGGACATCAGCTTCGAGGATCGCTACGACTTTTCCCTGGGCGGACTCGACGTCGAGTTGATCGCCGTAGCGGGCGCCGAGACCAACGACTCGCTGGTCATCTGGCTGCCCGAACACAAGATCTGCTTCACCGGAAATCTCTTCGGCTGCCCCTTCGGCCATTTTCCGAACCTGGTCACGATTCGCGGTGATCGCTATCGGGATGCACTCAGCTGCGCGGAGGCGGCCCAGACCGTCCTCGATCTCGGTGCGCAGATGATCCTCTACGGTCACCACGCACCAATCATCGGCAGCGAGCTGATCCGTGAGGAGCTCAGCTGTCTGCGCGACGCCATCCACTACGTCCACGACGAGACGATCAAGGGTATGAACGCGGGCAAGGACGTCCACACCCTGATGAACGAGATCGAGCTTCCGCCGGAGCTCGAGGTGGGACAGGGCTACGGGAAAGTCTCCTGGGGCGTGCGGGCGATCTGGGAGAACTACGCCGGCTGGTTCCATCACACCTCGACGACCGAGCTCTACGACGTACCTCGATCCGCCATCGACCGCGATCTGATCGATCTCGCCGGAGGCTCGGGAGCCCTCGTCGACCGCGCAAAACAGATGATCGGCGAAGGTCGTCTGGAGCAGGCGATCCACCTGCTCGACATCGCGATGACCGAAGAGTCAGAGGATCCCGAGGCGGTCGCCACTTCGATCGAAGCCCACGAGAGGCTGCTCGCGGCGAGCGACAACTTCTGGCTCACCTCCTGGCTTCGACATCAGATCGACGAGCTCCGTACAAGATCCGGCTGAGATTGCTCACCGCGGTGTCCCAGAGGACGGAGACTACTCGGGGCTGGTGCGAATCGAGGCAAGCGAGGGTCCGACCCGCTCGGCGAGCGCCGTCATCTCGTCGAGGTCGAAGCCGTAGACTTTGGCGGCGTTGGTGCCCAAAATGGCCCGGATCTCGTCCTCCGGGTAGTCGCCAAAGGTGGCATTGAGCTTGTCCATCGTGTTGGGCCAGGTGCCTTCGAGATGCGGATAATCCGACCCCCACATGAGCTTGTCGATCCCGATCTCATGTCGATAGACGCCCTCGTGCGCCGGCATGAAGGAGGCCCCGATATAGCAGTGGCGCTGGTAGTACCCGGTCGGGCTCAGCGAGAGATCCTTCGTGAAATGCTTGAAGATCGGGTCGGCGGCCTTGAACTCGAGGACACGAAGCTTTTCGATCATCCAGGCACAACCGGTCTCCGTCAGCACATACTTGAGATTCGGGTGTCGTTCGAAGGCACCGGACCAGAGCAGCGCCGTAAAGGGCCGTTGGGCCCACATGTCGACTTCGCTGATGAACATCGCCGTGGCGGATTCGACGTCCCCATAGTCTGGCGACCAACCCGAATGGCTCTGGAGCGGCAGGTCGAGCTCCTCACAGGCTGCCCACAGCGGCTCGTAGCGCGGGTGGTGATAGAAGGGTTGATCCGCCGTGCTGGTCGGCAGCAGCACGCCCCCCCACAGCCCCAGCTTGCGCGCATCGCGCATTTCTCGAACCGCCGCGTCGATGTCGTCGACGTTGATGAGGATGACGCCGGCGTGTCGACCGGGATTCGCATTGCACAGGTCCGCCAACCAGCGATTGTAGGCCTGAATCCCCGCCCAATTCTGTTCCGGATCGACTCGATCCCGGTATTGCATCAGACCCGCCCCAAAGGGCGCCATCTGCGGAAAGATGACTTCGCCGACAACGCCGTCCGCCTCGAGCTCCTTCAGCCGGACCTCCGCATCGAACTCGCCACGCCGCGGCGCAAAGGGGCTCGTCTCGTCGTTCAGCATGGCGCGAATCGCATCGTCGTCTTCGACCTTCGGAACCTTGCTCGTCGCGCCGAGCCGACCTCCTCCCTCCCCAGCCTTGTCGACGTAGGCCTCGACGGCCTCCTGATCGAAGAAGGTCCCCGCTCGCGCCAACATCTCTTTCGCGTAGTTGAGCCACCAGGCATCGCTGGCCGCTCGAAATCTCTGCGGCATGTACTTCGAATAGATGTCGGGCAGCGCACCCGCGTGGCAGTCGGAGCTGATCACGATCACGTTCGACGAACTGGGTGAGTTGGACCTCGCTGAATCCTCCCGAAGGCGGGCTCGCGCGGCCTGCCGCGCGTGCGCAGATTCAAGTGGTAGACGACGTGAGCCGCGGTCGCAATCTACCAGGGCGTCGCCCCGGGAAATCGGGAAAGCCGGCTAGACTACCCTCTCGAGAGTTCCCCGAGTCAAAGACTCGGCAACCAGGAATGATCTTGCAATGGCCCGACCCGTAACGACCCGACGGCTCATCGCCAAGCCGTGTGCCGCCTTGATCGCATCGCTCCTCGTCACGTCTTCCGGCGCTTCTGCAGACAAACCCTTTACGCGCACGGAGCTGCGCCAGCCTTGCGATCACTACACAGCCCTTCGGCGTCCGCTATTCGGCGACTTGCACGTCCATTCGAGCTACTCCTTCGACTCCTACATCTCGAGCCAGCGAAATGATCCCTGGGACAGCTATCAGTTCGCCCAGGGTGAAGCCATCAGCTTGCCAAACGAAGACGGGGAGCAGGAGAACGTCGTGCAGCTGCAAAGGCCCCTGGACTTCGCGGCTGTCACGGACCATTCCGAGTTTCTCGGACAGATCAACGTCTGCACGACCGACCCCTGGAAACTCGGATACTGGTGGCCCCATTGCGCGATGACGCGCTCTTCGCATTTCTGGACCCAGCTACTCGCTGCCAGCTGGTGGACATCGCTCGGCGTCATGGGGAATCGGGCGAACCCATCGGAGTCCTTCGCCTGCACGCTCTCGAATTGTGACGAGGCGACGCTGGAGACCTGGGCCCTGATTCAGCAGGCTGCGGAGGAACACTACGACCGCTCGCCCGGTTGCCGCTTCACGACCTTCGTCGGCTACGAATACACCGATGCCCCGAACGCCTTCAACCTGCATCGCAATGTGATCTTCCGAAACGAAAACGTCGCGCAGAAACCGATCTCGACCTACGAGACTGGCTCGAACAACTTCCCGAAACTCTGGACACTGCTTCGCGAGGAGTGCATCGACGCGGGCACGGGCTGTGATGTGCTCGCGATCCCCCACAATCCGAATCTCTCAGGAGGGCTGATGTTTCGGGATCCGAAGACTCCCGACGAGGCAACCAATCGTCTCTTCTTCGAGCCGCTGGTCGAACTCGTCCAGCACAAGGCCGCCTCGGAGTGTCGCTTTGACCGGCTCGCCGGACGCGGCCTGGGGAGCGCGGATGAGCTGTGCACATTCGAGCAGGTCGTCACGGACAACCTGACCATGCTCGGGTCGGTCCATGGGGAAGTGAGGACCGAGTCGGCCGCGCCGGTTCCAATCGATGCGTTCGGGCGCCGAAACATGGTCAGAAACGCACTGAAAGACGGATTGGCCCTCGGGCGAGAAACTGGCACGAACCCTTTCCAGATGGGATTCATCGGAAGCACCGACACCCACAGCGCCACACCCGGCGCCGCCGAGGAAGACAACTACGTTGGCCATCTGGGACGCCGCGACGCGGGCTATCGAAACGTCCAGGATCATTTCTTCTCGAACCCGGGTGGTCACGCCGTCGTCTGGGCCGAGGAGAACTCACGAGACTCGATCTTCGCCGCGCTGCGCCGCAAAGAGACCTACGCGACCAGCGGCACCCGGCCGATCCTGCGCTTCTTCGCAGGTCCTGCGCTGGACGCCGATCTTTGTCAAGCAGCCGACATGATCGAGCGCGCCTACCAGCAGGGTGCGCCCATGGGCAGCACGATCGCAGCAGCCGAGCATGACGCTTCGCCGCGTTTTCTGGTCAGTGCACTCAAGGATGCCGGCATCACGGCACATCCCGGAACCGACCTTCAGCGCGCGCAGATCATCAAGGGCTGGGTCGATGACGCGGGCACAACTCACGAGCGGGTCTACGACGTGGTCGGCGACGCGAACAACGCAGCGACGGTCGATCCCGCTAGCTGTGCTCCGACGGGCAGCGGATTCGCTGAGTTGTGTGTGGTCTGGGAGGACCCCGAATTCGACCCGAGACAACCTGCCTTCTACTACGTGCGCGTTCTCGAGAACCCCACCTGTCGCTGGAGCACCTTGCAGTGCCAGGCGGCCGGAGTCAATCCATTGGCCGACCCCGACCGGTGCCAGGCCCAGGCAGAGACCGCGACCGCCGAGGCCCACCAACGCGGCGCACAAGCTGACGTGTATGGCAACTGCTGCATCGCTGAGGAAGATCAACCTTTCTACTCCCCCCTCATTCAGGAACGCGCCTGGTCATCACCGATCTGGGTTCAGCCCGCGACAGTGAACTGAATCCGCAGCACCGCGGCTGGACACCGCGCGTCCGGAGCCAGTATCGTCACCCCTTCTCAGCTTGATCGAGGCGGAGCCACTCACGATGTCCTCGGAAATGTCATCAAATATGACACCAGATATATCGCCGGATATGTCGCTCGCGAAAACCGCAGCGTGTGTACGCTGCAACCGGAAACTCGAGAGCGGATTCCTGATGGGGGCCGAGGCTGGCGTCGACCGGACCCCGCGCTGGAAATGTCTTCGTTGTTCTTTGATCGACGCTCCCCTGGTACGTCGTTCGGCTCGGGTGACCATCGTCGTCGGCTCGATCCTCGTGGCGCTGAATCAAGGCGATCAACTGCTTGCGGGGACCTTTGCCTTCGCGACGACGTGGTGGAAGATACCGCTCACCTATCTCGTACCCTTCTGTGTGTCGACCTACGGCTCGCTCTCGAACGGCTATCGAGCTACGGCATCTGCCGCCACCGAATGATGAGTCGGCCAAGACGTGATAGGCATCGTGGTGACGGAACCAATGACCGTTCCGACTTGAGAACGCAATGAATCCAACCCTTCGCCTTCCCCGTCTAGCACCTCGGTGTAGCGGGGTGCGAAGGGGTGACCTGCTGATCTCGAAGCGATTGTCGGGGGTGCGAAGCGTCTTCACTGGTTTTCTCTCCAGGCCAACGAATTGGCGACAGCACAAAGACTCGCTGCGCAATTGACGAACTCCATATTGCTGGATATCAATGACTCGCACTGCTCGTATCGACCCTCCGACCTCACCACAAGGTCCGGAGGAGCCCCCTCTACAAGGCAAGATGCAGCCGCGCGAACGGAGTCGAAGATCCTATGCCCGACCGCGAAGAGAGAAGACGGAGACCGGAGGCATTCCTCGACCGCGAATGGCGATCGATGCAGCGCCGACTGGTCGCCCATCTCGAGCAGCCGAGAAGCTCGGATTTCTCAGCCGAGACGATGACGATCGATCCCGTCGTGTACACCGATCCGGTTCGCTTCGAAGCCGAACGGCAAGGGCTCTTCCGCGAGCAGCCCCTGCTGGTCGGGTTTTCCTGTGACCTGCCCGAGCCCGGCGACCGACTCGTCTTCGACGAAGCGGGAGCACCGATCGTGGTCGTCCGAGCAAAGGACGCTCGCGTACGCGCCTTCCTGAATCTTTGCCCCCATCGCGGTTCGCGAGTGGTCGAGAGCTGCGAACGATCGCGCCGCCTGACCTGCCCCTTTCACGCCTGGAGCTTCAACCTCGAGGGGGAACTCACCAGCCTGCCCCAGGCCGAAGCCTTCGAGGGAATCGACCGAGGCGCCCACGGCCTGATACCCGTTCCGGTAGCGGAATGGGGCGGCATGATCTTCGCCAGGACTCGACCCAGAATTCAATCCGATCCAGAGCTCGACGTCGAGGAATTCCTGGGGCCGATTGGGCCGCTCCTCGCCGCCCTGGACCTCGGGCGGCTCGAACGCGTCGAGTTCGACCGAATCCCGGTCCAAACAAACTGGAAGCTGGTTCTCGACACTTTTTGCGAGACCTACCATGTCCCCGCGCTGCACAAGGATTCACTCGCGACCAATCTCTACTCATATGTCGTGATCTTCGATCACTACGGCCGACACCATCGGTATAGCGGGCCCGGGCTCGACTTCGCCGAGCTCCTGGACCGGCCCGAAAGCGAATGGCCTACGAGCGGCTACCAGGCCGTACACTATCTCTTTCCCAATACGACGATCGCCTTCACTCACGCCTTCGACGGGTCGACTCCCGTCGTGTCGATGTTTCGACAGTTCCCGGGAGACACGGTCGGCGAGACGATCACACTGGCTTCTACCCATCGCCGCAGCGAAGCACGCGACGTCTCGGACGAACAGATCTCGGCGATGCACAAGATCGTTCTCGACATCGTCCGCAACGAGGACTACCGAGCCATTGAAACGAGCTGGAAGAACCTCGTCGACGCCCCCCCCAAGCTACGCCTGGTGCTAGGCCGAAACGAAGCGCTGCTCCAACGCTATCATCGTGACATCGCGAATGCGATCGACATGAAGCTCCCCTGAACCGCGCCCACCCAGCGACGAAGCCAGCCGAGGATCAGAGCCAGCTCAGCCGGCCAGACCCACCTCGAAGGCGTCGTCATCCGGAGCGGCCAGCTGATCGCGAAAGTCGTCCATCGTGTGGGGCCACTGCGTCACGATCCGCCCAGAGGCCGAACGGTAATAGCCGTTGCAGCTGGCACCCCAGACCTCGACCTGGGCGATCTGCTTCTGCAGCTGTGCGTTGTAGGACTCCATGCTCTCGGGCCGGACATCGATCCATGCGAGTCCGTCCCGCTCGAGGCGCTGAATCTTCCGCAGCGCGTAGTCGACCTGACATTCGATCATGTAGAGAATCGACCCGTTGTTCGTATTTGGGCCGTAGAGCATGAAAAGATTTGGAAAGCCTGAGGTCGTCACGCCCAGATAGGCGGTCGCGCCGTCGGACCAGGCCTCTTCGATATGGCGACCGCCGCGGCCGCGCACGTCGAGCGCCATGAGGTACTTCGAGGTCTCGAATCCGGTGGCGAAGATCAGCGCGTCGTACTCGCGTGTCTCACCCGATTCGAGTCGAACACCCTCTGGAATGATCTCGGCGATCAAGTCCGTCACCAGCTCGACGTTGGGACGGTTGAAGGTCGGGTAGAAATTATTCGAGAGCAGTGGGCGCTTGCAGCCAAAGGGATGCTTCGGCGTCAGCCTGTCACGCACGACGGGATCCTCGACGACCTGTATCGCTCCGAGACACGCCTCGACGGACGCCTGCATGAGCTCCTCGTCGCTGAAGGTGATGGTTTGATTGACCACGGTATGGATCGCCTCGCGCACCGCCGTGAGGGCACCTCGATCCGATTCGAGCACCGCGATCTGTTCGGGAGAAAAGGGCTCGTCCTCCTTCGGCGCCACCCAATTCGCGGTCCGCTGGTAGAGATCGAGCTGTGCCACCTCTTTGGCAATCTCCGGCACGAATTGCACGGCACTGGCGGCGCTGCCGATCACACCCACGCGTTTGCCCGAGAGGTCGTAGTCCCAATCCCATCTTGCCGAATGAAAGGATTTACCCGCAAATCGCGCCCGACCCGGAATCCCGGACCAGGACAATTCGTTGAACATCCCGATCGCGCTGACGACGACATCGAATTCACACTGCTCACCCGCTTCGGTGACGAGTGTCCAGGTCGAGCTCTCTTCGTTCCAGCTCGCACGCGCAATCCCCGTCCCCAATCGCAGATGGGGACGCAGACCGTACTTATCAGCGCAGTGATCCATATAAGCGCGAATCAACGGCTGTTCCGCGAAGGGGCGCGGCCAGTCGGCCTTCTGCTCGAAGGAGAAGCTGTAGAGGTGCGACGGGACGTCGCAGGCGCAACCCGGGTAGCGATTGTGATACCAGGTTCCCCCGACTCCGTCTGCCTTCTCGAAGATCGCGAAGTCGGAATAGCCGGCCTCGAGCAGTCGGATGCCCATGCACAGGCCGCCGGCTCCGGCGCCGATGATTCCAATGCGAGGGCTCTTGTGGTTGCTGGTGTGGCTGCTGGTGTGGCTGCTGGTGTTGTGGCTGTCACGAGATTGCGTCTGGGTCATGGTGGTCAAACGCTAACGCTTCCCAACCGAGGACGACAACCCCCACCGATTCGCCCGCTCGAAGCCATCTTCGGCTGAATTGGCAGACCCAACCATGCGGATCAACCGAGGGATTCCCCCGGACAGGCAATACCGAGCCGACCGCCAGTGGCTTCGACCAGTCTCTTCATGGTCTCGGCGCAGCGCGCGTAATTCGCGCCCGGATATGGATGGGGGGCCTAGCCACTCGTGGGAGATACTACATTCTTCGCAGGGTCAGCCTGCATAGTGCAAGTTAGTAAGTAGTCATTTCGGCATGCACGAAACGACGAGCGATGCCGTCAGAAGAAACTCACCAACTAGCGGGAGTCTTCCCGTTGACAATCAAGACGTTAGCGTTGGCACTTATCGATCTCGAGTCGAGGCGGAGCTGCTTCGCACTCGGCTGCAAACCCATGGCATCGAGGCTCGTATCGTTTCCGACGACGTTGCGGGCGCCTATCCCGCATTGGAGGGGGCGGGAGTTCACCTTTTCGTCTTTGATGGGGACTCAGAACGCGCGTTAGGGATTCTTTCGGAGCCCGTACCCGACGTGAAGGATGCGCCCGGGAACTTGGCCGAGGCGGAGAACGCAGTTCGTGGGCCCCTGGGGAGTGGCTCCTTCGGCTCTCAGCTAGCCCGGGGAGTTCTTCTTCTTGCCTTTGGATTTCTTGCTGGTTTTCTCCTCGGAAGATCTCGAGCTTTGGATTCTCCGGCGAGGGAATACGCCAACGCGGGCACTGTCGAGATCGACCACAACCTCGATGGTCGAATCGACGCGTGGCACGACTACGAGGGGGAGCTCTACGTTCGCACGCGTTTCGACCGAAATCTCGACGGAGAATCAGACGCGTGGAATTTTCTGGAGAACGGCGTGATTGTGCGTAGCGAGATTGATGAAAACTTCGACGGCGACGTTGACGGATGGCTCGACTACGAATTCGGAAATACCTCGGTCTACGTTTCCGACCTTGATCGAAACGGTGTGCCCGATAGCACCTTCGAATATCGATATGGAATTCCGGTGCTCTCTCGACTGCACCCAAACCGTGGAAGATTGGAACGCGAAGGACGCTTCGCAGACGGCCAACTCCGTGAGGTCTACTCTGTATCTCCAGATGGCACTCGCACGCTCCTTCGCAGCTACGATGCGCTTGGTCGCCTAGTGCCAGAGACGCGATAGCGCACAAGCACCCAAGCCAGTCCGGCAGCGCACCGCCGTGTTGATACGCGTGGCCGGACCGCAGCCAAATCGACGTTTCTAAATCCATCCTTTCGCAGCTCACCAAGGACACGCACCCAGCTGTGCACGCAGCAATCAATTCGCCGAGCGTCGACTGGGCGTTTGTCGAGCTGAAAAGGCGGCTCGCATGACCTGGCGACGATCTCTGATATCCTCGACGAAACCCTCTGAGCGGACCCCGCAGCTGAGCGAAGGATCCGTAATACGGCACGCTTGATTCCATGATTTTCGCCGCGAGCTTCAGTAGGCAGCTGCTTTTCGGAATGTCCGTCGCGTTCAATGCCGCGCTCTTTCAGTTCCTGATCGCCAGCTTGCTTGGTACGTTCGTCTACGAGGGCGAAGCGGCCGAGGGAGTCGGCCTGATGTGGTTCGTGACTCTACCGGCGACTTTGGTGCTCGGACTTCTGTCTTCTTTCGCGTTCACCTGGTGCCTCGGTCGACGTAGCGGTCGCGGGAGATATGGCGCTTACGTGATTCTCGTCACAGCAGTCGTACCCCTGGCCTACGCGCTGACGATCGCGGGCCTGCTTGCGGCGACTGCGCTCTTTGGAATCTAGTTGGCGGCGCCGCTGACCGGCCGGGCTGATCGCGAGTGAACCCTCACCGCGCCCGCATGGGCCTCGGTGGATAGCTCGTCTGGCTCGTCTGGAAACTAGCCAGCGGCCAGCTTGCCAACCGCGCACATGAGTCAGTGCGTCGGGAACTCGCCGCCAGCAGGCGTCAGAGTAGATGACGGGCTCTGCGGTCTCCAGCGCGTCGCGGAGGTCATGACTGCTCGATTGCCCTTCTATAGGCAAGCCTAGCAGGATCTAGAGCGCGTACTGCTCCGTCAGATACTCGACGATATCCCTCGACTCGAACAATTCGGTGCCTGTATTCGGGTCGCACAGCCAGGGCACCATCATCCTTCCGGCGCGTCGCACGAATGCATCGCGTGACGGATTTCCCCGGGCCACGTTGCGCAGCAGATAGGGGAGCTCGAGGGTACAGAGCGTCTTGCGCACGATGCGAGAGAAGGGAGAAGCCTCGAAGCTCACGAGCTCGAGCGGCTGCTTCGGCGCGCGCGATGGGGTCACGCGCGATCCGCCACGTCCCCGCGGTACGCTGGAGATCACGCAGGAAATATCGGTGAGGGGGCCCATCGCGAGCATCATCGGGACTCTCCCGTCGCCGTAGTGCTCGAAAAGATACCGGACGATGTCGTCGGATTCGTACATTTCGATCCCGGTGTTCGGATCGACGAGGTAGGGAAATAGCGCTTTGCCGCCGCGCTCGATCAGCGGCTCGCGAAATCGCCCACCCGCTTTCGGGCAGGGCAGGATTCGAGCCTCGAGATCCAGAATGCTCAGTGCCTCGCGCACCTTTCGACAGAACGGGCAAGCCTCGAATTCGTAGACCTCCAGCAACTTGTCGGGACGCGTCCCCAACCTGCCCACCGCAAGACCGCTACCCAATCTGGCAAGGCTCGTCATGATCGATGTGGTGACGTCGAGCATTCGGTTCACGTTCATCCTCCCTGTGCTCGGCTCGGCCCTCTCGCCGAGGTCTCGATTCGATGTCATCCGACGGATGTGGCGTCGGCCGATGCCGGCGTCGTCTCGACGCGACTCGAAGACTAGACGGCCCCGACTGCTGAGACACACTCCGGCGCGGAGCATCTGCTTGGCACGCCAGGTCAGCTCCTACCGGAGGCTCACCGGCTCGACACGCCCTCCCCTGCGCCCTCGGTGCATCGCACCGGCTTCGCGCGAGTCGCTGTGGGTCTGCCTGGCGGGCGATTCGACTCTCCATCCACTCAACTGAATCGACCCCTTGACCGATACCCCATAGGGGTATATTTTCGAATACCTCCTGGGGGTATCCGGGAGCCGGCCCGAGCGACCACACCGACGAGCCGGAATCAGACCGGAAGACCGGAAAACAGAAGAAAGAGTAATGAGAGGAACAAGGGGAAGGAGGAAGGTCTCGGCGTGAAGCACTTCAAGGACCCGGCAGCCCGGAAAAAGCTCCTGTCCCGGCTACGAAGAGTGGAGGGCCAGATCAGCGCCATCTGCCGCATGGTCGAGGATGAGGAGTATTGCGTGGACATCCTGCTGCAGATCTCCGCAGTGCAGGGTGCGCTCGGTAAGGCGGGGCAGCTGCTGCTCGGATCACACGTCGAGACCTGCGTCGCGACTGCCTTCGAGAAGGGCTCAAAGAAGGAACGCGAGAAGTCGATCGACGAGCTGATGGAAGTCTTCTCCCGCTACGGCGGAATTGCGGGGCGCTGAAAGATGATCGACTCGCTACTCGATACGCTGCTCGAGCTGTCTCCGTGGTTTCTACTCGGCATGGCGGTGTCGGGTCTGCTGCACGTCGCGCTGCCTCGGAACTTCATCAAGATGCAGCTTCGCGGCCGCTGGGGTGTCGTGAAAGCCGTCGCCCTCGGCGTTCCCCTACCCCTCTGCTCGTGTGGAGTGATCCCAGCGGGACTGGGACTCAGGCGGGATGGAGCCAGCCATGGCGCCTCTCTCGGTTTCTTGATCAGCACGCCCCAGACGGGCATCGATTCGATCCTCGTCAGCGCTTCGTTCCTCGGCTGGCCCTTCGCTCTGTTCAAGGTGCTGGCCGCCTCCGTCACCGGCCTGTTCGGCGGCATTCTCGCCGACCGTATTCCGGAGGACGAGGAAACCGAAGAGCGGGACCTCGGCGCGGCTCCGAGCGAGAATGACGAGGAGACCCGCGGCCTACGCGCCATGCTCCAGTACAGCCACGAACTGCTAGCCAGTATCTGGCACTGGCTGGTCTTCGGCATCGTCGTGAGCGCTCTGATCAACACCTACCTGCCCGTCGGAACCTTGAGCGTGTTCGCCGACCTCGGGCCGCTGGCCGCGGGCGGGGTGGTGCTCTTGATCTCGCTTCCCCTCTACGTGTGTGCAACCGCCTCGGTCCCGATCGCAGCTGCCATGGTGGCCAACGGGTTGCCCGTCGGCGCGGCGCTGGTGTTCTTGATGGCGGGGCCGGCCACCAACATTGCGACCATCGGGGCCATCTATCGCGGCTTTGGCCGCCGGCCGCTCGGCGTCTACCTGGGCGTGTTGATCGTGGGCAGCATCGGCTTCGGTGCGCTCTTCGACTTTGGGGCCGCAACCGGAGTCGATCTCGGATTCGGTGCCTGGAGTGGGCTCGAACGCCCGCCTGGCCATCACCCTCGAGCCTGGTGGGCCGTCGGCAGCGCGCTCGTGTTGGGCATCCTGATCGCACGTCTGGCGCTCAGGGACCTGTTGCGCTTTGTCCGTAGGTACCGTTCCCATGTATCCGCCAAGGAGGCCGGAGACGAGCTGGTGGCCGCGGTCAATGGCATGCGATGCGGCGCCTGCGTGCGCAAGATCGAGGCAGCACTGCTCGAGCTCGACGGCGTGATCTCGGCCGTCGTCACACGAAATCCCGATCGCGCGGTCGTGCGGGGCGCAATCGACCGCGCGAGGATCGACCAGGCGATTCTCGCGGCTGGATACAGCACGAGTCCGAGCTAGAAACCTGCAAGACGGAAGCCGCGTCGCGCCAGACGCCGCCAATCGAGCCGCGCCGGCTCGAGTCGGCGCGCGGCGAAGCGACGCGGACACTACACTCTGCCAGAACCGGCCTACGGCGCAGAAGCCAGCCCGCAATGAGTCGATTCGCCCGGCGCCCACCCCAGTCTCACGTCCACCCGGAGTCCCGATGAAGTCGACGTCTCTTCCGATCAGCGCCGCCGAGATCGACCCCGAGTGGCTCAGCCGGGCCCTCGAACCGCGGCACCCGGGTGTTCGGGTCGCCGAAATCGATCTGGTCGACCAGACCGAGATGACCAACAGCCACGCGCGACTGCGAATCCGCTACGACGAAAGCGCGGGCGCGCCCGACGCGATGTTCTGCAAGCTGCTGCCCGCTGACCCGAAACGCCGCGGGCTGATCGCCCAGACCAGAATGGGGCCGCAAGAAGTGCGCTTCTACAGGGAAATCGCGCCGCAGGTCGAGCTGCGTGTGCCCACCGCCTATGTCGCCCTGCACGATGAGAAGGACGAAGCCTTCGTTCTGCTGATCGAAGATCTCATCCACAGCGGTTGCAGCGTATCCGACGGAACCCGGGGCCTCTCCCCGGATGCCGCCGCCCGCGCTCTCGAAGACCTGGCCGATCTGCACACCCGCTTTGCCGATTCCGTTTCGCGCAAGGCCCACGCCGCCTGGGTCCCCGAGCCGATGGGCAGCGACTATGGCTCCAACCTGCTGCGCTACGGGCTCGACCAGCATCGCGACCGACTGTCGCCCTGCTTCGCAGAGCTCGCCGAGCTCTACATCGAACATCGACCCGCGCTTCAAACACTCTGGCATCAGGGGCCCCACACCGTGATTCACGGCGATCCCCACATCGGCAACCTCTTCGACGACGCGGGCCGCACGGGTTTTCTCGACTGGGGAATCATCAACATCAGCACACCGCTTCGAGACGTCAGCTATCTGATCGCGATGGCGATGTCGATCGAAGACCGGCGTGCACACGAGCGCCCCTTATTGCGCCACTACCTCGATGTGCAGCGCGCCAAGGGCGGGGCCGACATCGACTTCGACAGCGCGTGGACCAGCCACCGCCTCCAGGCCGCCTACACAGTTCCCGCGTGCAGTCAGATCGTGACTTTCCCGGAGGATGCAACCGAGGCCCGACGCATCTTCGCGGGGGCCTTCCTCGCCCGATGCGAGGCCGCCATCGAAGACCTCGAAGTCAGAGACGTCCTGCGGAGCGTTGGCGGGCTCTGAGCAACGCTCCGTCGCATCGCGACGCGACGCGACGACGTACATCGCCCACGTCGCCCAGATCGAAGACCACATCCAAGAGACGCACCGACAGGATCCGCTGGGCCCTGCCCCGAGAGGGCGGAATGCCTCGCAAGGCCAATGCGAGCTCGGATTCCACGGTGTGGTCACACTGAAGAAGACGAAGGTCCCGGGCGTTATGTCAGGTTGAATGGGGGTGCAGCGAAGCCTTTTGCTGCCAGAAAATGCAAAAGCAGGCGCTCGTCGGTTGACCGCACGCCAAGAAGCCCCGATCTTGAGTCGGATGGCGACCGCCGAGATCGAAGCCACGACTGGGATCCATGCACACCGCCGCCGCGCGGGGCGGCTCGCCCTTGTCGCCGGCCTCGCCATCTTCGCTGGAAAGTTCACAGCCTACGCTCTGACCGGCTCCACCGCCGTCTTCGCCGACGCGCTGGAATCGACGATCAACATCGTGAGCGCCTGCATGCTGCTCTTCGCGCTGGCCTTGGCGGCGAGGCCACCCGACCGCAATCATCCCTACGGCCACGGCCGAATCGAGTTCCTGTCGGCGAGCATCGAGGGCGCGGCGATCACCGTCGCCGCCCTGGTGATACTCAGCGAGAGCATTCGCGAACTGATCCAGGGCCCGAAGCTGGCGAGCCTCGACCTCGGTGTCATGGTTCTCGGTCTCTGCACGATCTGCAATGCGATGCTCGGGCGATATCTGGTCCAGGTCGGCCAGACAACGGATTCCGTCGCCCTCGTGGCCGACGGCCGGCACATCATGAGCGATGTGTGGACGAGCCTCGGCGTGATCGGTGGCCTGCTGATCGTTCGCACGACCGGCTTCGTCTGGGCGGATCCGCTGGTGGCGATCGCGGTGGCACTCAACGTCGCTCGGGAGGGCGCTCAGCTGCTGCGAAGCTCGTTCAACGGCCTGATGGATCAAGCCGACGCCGGGACCATCGAATCGGTGGTCGATACGCTCGATCAGAATCGACGCGACTCCTGGATCGACGGCCACAGTCTTCGCAGCTGGCGCTCCGGCGCGCGTCGACATATCGATCTGCACCTCACAGTACCGAGGTACTTCGACGTCGATCAGATCCACGCCATCCACGACGAGGTCGAGGCCGCCTTGTTTTCGGACGATCCCCATGGCGGCGACGCGGTCGTCCATTTCGATCCGTGCGAGGCCGCTCTGTGTCGCCACTGCAGGATGTCGGATTGCCGTATCCGCGAGACAGCCTACGAGCTCGAGATCCCCCTGACGCAGGATCTCCTGACGCGAACAGATGAACAGACCCACCTGGACCGGTCCGAGCCCGGCCCTCCAGACACGCCCGCGGACGAAAGCGGATAGCGCGAAACCGCAATGGCCCTGCGCCCCAGTCCGCGCAACCCCGAGCCGGACCAGGGCCGGCTGGCGCTCGGCCCCGGTATCTCGCCGCCCTTCCCTCCGCGAGTCTACGCCGGCGGGCCGTAGGCCGTTTCGGAATGCTCGGACAGATCGAGACCACCGTGCTCGGACTCGGTGTCGACGCGCAAGTCGCCCATCACGAGCTTCATCGCAAACAGAATGACGAAGGTCAGCACAACCGCGTAGACGGCGGTGATCCCGACGCTAGTCAGCTGCTTCAGTATCTGGGCACCCTGCGAGACACCGTCCTGAAGGCCCCAGGGCGCGATGAAGAGCCCGGTTGCGACCGCGCCCCACATGCCGCCGACGCCGTGCACGCCGAAGACATCGAGCGAGTCGTCGTAGCCAAGCTTCGGCTTGAGAATGGAGAGGGCCGAGTAGCAGAGCCCCGCGGCGCCGGCGCCGACGAGCATCGCGCCGCCCGGACCGACGAAAGCGCAGGCCGGCGTGATCCCGACCAGGCCCGCGACCGCGGCGGTGGCCGCACCGAGTACAGTCGGCTTGCCGACATGCGCCCATTCGATCAGCACCCAGACGAGCACCGCTGTCGCGGCTGCGGTCTGGGTGGTCAGGAATGCCAGGCCTGCGACGCCATCGGCCGCCAATTCGCTGCCCGCGTTGAAGCCAAACCAGCCGACCCACAGCAAGGACGCACCGATCACCGTAAAGGGCAGGCTATTGGGCGGCATCGAGTCCTTGCCGTAGCCCTTGCGCGGGCCGAGAAAGAGGCAGGCTACGAGGGCCGAGAAGCCACTCGACATGTGCACGACCAGGCCGCCGGCGAAGTCGAGTGCGCCGAGCGTGGACCCGATGTAGCCGCCCCCCCAGACCATGTGCGCCAGGGGCACGTAGACGATGAAGAGCCAGATGGAGATGAACACCATGTAGGCGCTGAAGCGCATCCGCTCGGCGAAGGCGCCGAGCATCAGGGCCGGCGTGATGATCGCGAACATGCCCTGGAACATCACGAAGACATAGGTGGGGATGGTGCCCGATACGCTGTCCGGCGTGATGCCGCTCAACATCACCGCGCTCAGATCGCCGATGAAGGCGTTGCCCTCACCGAACGCCAGGCTGTAGCCCGCCACAATCCACAGCACGCCTATCAGGCCGGCCGAGATCATGCACTGCATCAACACCGACAGCAGATTCTTGACCCGCACCAGGCCACCGTAGAAGAGCGCCAGGCCGGGCAGTGTCATCATCAGGACCAGCGCGGAGCAGGTCAGGATCCAGGCGGTGTCGGCGCCATTGATCGTGTCTTCTGCGTGGGCCAGACCGGGCGCCAAGAGAGCGGCGCTGGCGGCGGCCATCGCCCCGGCTTGTCGGCGAAATCGAAGGTTTCGTGCGTACATGTGGGGGTCCTCCACGGAGCTCGAGTCTCGAGGGGTTGAGCCCTTCGCCGCACGCCGAGGCGCGAGCGAACAAAGCTGGGTTCTGTTTGCGCGATCTCCTCATCACAGTCAATGGAAGACCAGAAAAAGTGGCTACAAAAACCGGTCGTTATGGGCAGTTTTCGGCACAGATGCGGAATCCTGCAGCCAATCGCGGAGGCAGCCGGAGCAGCCTCCGGAGGCTATGGATGTCGAGACGAGTGAGTGGTTGAGACCTCACCGGGCCCGGGATTCCAGACGCGTGCGTGGCGAGACCCTGGAGAGGCGACGGTCGCAGCAGTGAGCAGCGATCGCGCGCTTGCGCGAGGCCGACGTGGCCAATCTGGCCGATGTGTCCGGGCCGAAGTCGAGCGACCGCCCCGAGAAGGACGGATCGCAATCGCGCTCCACGAGATGGTCGGCACACAGCCGGCCGGGCGCTGCGGCGGGATGTCGCCGAGGCCGAGCTTCGGTTGCTCAGGACGCCGCGGCGGCCCCAGCCGAGTCAACCCATGTCGACGGAGGCTCTTCGCTGGCGAACTCTGCGAAGCACCACGATGGCCACGACGGCGACTGCGACGGCGATCCACATCCCAACGGACTGAGCCTCGAACCAATCGAGGATCTGCGCTCCGAAGTAGGTCCATAGGATCACCCACGGCGTGTATCCGATCGCGGTTCCCAGAATCGCCGTCGACAGCGGCACCCTCGAAAGCCCGAGCGCCCAATGGGAGGCCGGGTTCAAGAAGAACACCATCCGGAACAGGATCACGATCCCTATGCCACTGCTGGAGAGCCGATCGTCCCAGCGACGCAAGCGTTCCGACATGCGGGCTTCGACCCAGTCGCGACCCAGGTAGCGGGCAAACGCGAAACCGAACATGCCGGCTCCCAGCGCGCCCAACCCATTGACCATCAGGGCGAACCAGAATGGCCACAGGGTTGCAGAGGCCAGCATGAACAGGGCCCCGGGTGTCCCGAAAGGTTCGAGCAGTGTGAACAGCACCACGATGACGACGGGGCCCCATACGCCGGCCCCGACCAAGAGTTCGCGCATGCGATCGGGGGCGAGGTATTGGAAGAGCCCACTGAAATATCCCAAGGCGACGATGGCCAGGATCATACTGAGAACGATGAGGCGGTTGCGCATATCGGTTGCGATCAGACTACCTCGACCCGAGCCCCGATGCCGCACACAGATCCCGCGCCTATTTCCCGATCCGCGTCGCCCTCGCCCAGCGCGATCCGGGCGTTGCCAACCGGATGAGTGGCACCAGGGCAGACGCCAGCAATACGCCGGAGCCAGTCCGAATCGGGCCATCTGGACACGCTGCGCGCAACAGGCGACTATCTCGCTCGCGGCACCGCA